>Ga0316613_10002079_pt1 | contig 13108 bp, 6 predicted proteins | sample OWC_soil_day10_C_2_FD_207647 | JGI IMG/M metagenome (GOLD analysis project Ga0316613, IMG submission 207647) | Wetland soil microbial communities from Old Woman Creek delta, Ohio, United States - OWC_soil_day10_CT_b | ecosystem: Environmental > Terrestrial > Soil > Wetlands | place: USA: Ohio...
GGGCTTTCTACCCATATGGTATCATCCTTAATTGAGATTGTTACATGGGGGAATGCTTTGCCTACGGAATTTGGATGCGCTAAAAGGTCCTTAACAGTAGAATAACTTACATGTCCAAGTTCACTCGCTCCATAATACTCATAGATTCCAGCGGAGGGAAAGTGTTTCGCTAAGTTTTGGACGGTATTAAGATCCATCTTTGCTCCGCAGGTTACTGCTGATGTTATCTGAGGAAGTGGGGCTTTCATATTTTTAAGCAAAATTCGATAGTTTGCCGGAACCATAAAAATAGCACTGATGTGATTGGTTGCTATCTCTCGCACCCAGGTGCGAGGCATGTTGTTACTGGCGAACATCACGGTGCCGCCCTCAGAAAGAATATGCAGACAGGCATTCAGGTTCGCTGTGTAAACCAGTGAACTGACCAAATAAAGAGTATTTGCATTCGAAAGTTGAAAAACCTTGCTTTGACTAGGGAATGCACTAGTCCAGCTTTGGTGGTCGCGCCATATTAGCTTAGGGGTTCCAGTACTTCCCGAACTTAATGCTCCTAAAAAGATATCATCCTGGTTAATTTCTGGCAGTGATTGTGCTGCGTCTGTTGGCAGTAGAAAGTTCTCATGGATATATAGATCCAGCTTATGTGTATCCATGAGAATAGAACATACTTCTTCTGAAGTAGATGGATCTACGAAAACACAAGCGCCTCCTGACTTTATGACCCCAAAGAAATAAAGTAGCTGAGAGAGTGGGTCGGCAAGCTTGATGAGGACCCTGTTACCCTGTTTTATTTGTGTTGTTAGGCGATAAGCTAGCGAATTTACTTGTTGTGAGAATTCTTGGTAGGTAAGCTGTACGTTACCATGAATGAGGCAAATTTTATTTCCTAACCTTTCATTGATACTACTATGAATCAGCATCTTTTTCAACACCTCTCAATAAGCGTTGCAATTCCCATACCCCCGACAGCTCCGATAGAAGCGATTCCATACCGCCCTTTTACTTGCTGCAATGCTTTTAATAAATGCAGTAAGATAATTGCTCCAGAGGCTCCATAAGGATGACCATAAGCCAATGCACCGCCAAGCATATTTGTCTTTTGCAGGCTAAAGTCCAGCTGCTGACAGCAAGCCAGAATTTTAACGGCAAAAGCTTCATTTATTTCCAAGGCATCCATATCTTTCATCTGTAGATTAGTTTTATTTAATAACTTTTGAATGGAAGCTACAGGTCCCAAAGGAAAGGCATTGGGGTCGCAGCCGCAGCTTGCAGTGCCAGTAATCATTGCTTGTGGTTTTAAATTATATTTTGTTACAGCATGCTGAGATGCAAGAAGGAGGACGGCAGCTCCATCATGTTTTAAACAGGTATTTCCCGCTGTGATTTTCCCCCCATTCACAAAAACTGGTTTCATTCTTTCAAGGAGCTTAAGGGTTATGCCGCTGCGGATACATTCATCTGAGTCAATGGTTTTTTCTAAGGTATTAATGGAAGCAATGATATCTCTAAAAAGACCCTGTTGTTGAGTTAGGGATGCTCTTTTGTGGCTTTCGAGGGCTAATAAATCCATAGATTCTCTGGAGATAGATAATTGTTCAGCTAGGTGTTCTGCCGCATCCCCGATATCAGGATCGCCGACAACAGGGGTTGAGAAGGGAGCTCTTTCATAATAGACATTTTCTCCTTGAAAACGAGGGTCGGTAGGATTGAACTGCCGTCTGGGGGCTAAGCTAGTACTCTCGACGCCTCCAGCAATGATCATTTCCGCTTCGCCAGATAGAATTTGACTAAAGGCTAAATTGACAGCACTTAAACCAGAACCGCACTGAGAGTCAACCGTTATAGCGGAGATACTGTAAGGCCAGTCGGCTGCAAGCACCGAAACCCTAGCAATATTACCACCAGGTCCTACAGCATTTCCCAGAATAACTTGATCTAGGTTATTTGGTGATATTTCGTATTTAGTTACGACATCATTTAGCACAATAGAAGCTAGATATTCAGGCAGCAAATCTTTTAGAAATCCGCCTGTTTTACCTATGGGAGTTCTCAAACCACCGATTAAATAGACTGCATTCATGAACGAAAACCAGTTTTCGACAATTGTTTATTCACAGCGACGGCAATGACCGTAGCTACAAATACTTTGAATAAATCTCCTGGTATATAGGGAAGTGCACCGATCATGAAGGCTTTCTCTAATCCCATGCCTGTTACAAAATTTAGCCACACCACACCGAAAGCATAAACAATGACGATTCCACCTACCATATTTGCTAGAGCCAAACGCCATTTACTATTGCTTTGTCCTTTTGATAAGGCAATAACAATGGCTCCCACTAAGAATCCCAGCAGATATCCGCCTCTAGGGCCAACAAGGATGCCGATCCCCCCTGTCATACCTGCAAAAACAGGCACTCCTACGGCACCAATCAGCAAAAAGGTAATCACACTAAAGGCGGCTTGCCTAACAGTCAAAATGCTTCCTGCCAGCATAATTGCCAAAGACTGGCCTGTTACAGGAACGGGACTGATTGGCAGTGGTATGGAAATCATCCCTAACACTGCTATTAAGGCTGCGAAAAGCGCTGCATAGACAAAATCGGTTACTTCATTTCTTTTAGACATCATTTTCCTCCATCATACAGCATAAAAATATGTTTTAGCCGTTCTAAAATTTACAATAACTAAGAAAAAGTATAAATTAATCTGTTCATGTAGTCAACCAAATAAAAAAAGTGGTTAACACAGCATAATCCTTTCAATTTATGATGGCAGATTTGAAGGAAATAACTATTGGTGCAGAGAAGAATTGAATAATGATTGTGCACAATGTGTGTATATGTTTCGGTCAGGGAGGAATGGAAGTATGGAAAGACAGATCAAAGAGGCAATGCCTGAATTTTTAGGGCTTAGGGAAGCCATGGAGTTATCTCGAGACCAAAATCGGGAAAATCATCGAAAATTTATCAATCCGGAGTTAGTAAATCTTATGGGCCTTTTAAATTTTGACAAGTGCTTTGTTAGAGCGCAAGGGGCTTCAATATGGGATAAGGAAGGCGATGAATACTTAGATTTTTTAGGTGGATATGGAGCGTTAAATCTAGGGCATAACCACCCCGAAATAGCTGCGGCAGTTGAAGCAGTCAAGGAATTTCCTAATTTGCTGCAGGCGGCTCTAAACCCTTTAGCTGGAGCATTAGCACGCGATTTAGCCTTATTCACACCCGGAGAACTGCAATACTCATTTTTTGGTAATAGTGGTGCAGAGGCTGTGGAAGGGGCATTAAAATTAGCTAGAGCCTTTACTGGAAGAACAAAATTCATTTCCTGTGAGGGTTCTTTTCATGGTAAATCTTTCGGAGCCCTGTCGGTTACAGGCCGGGAGAAATATAGGAAGCCTTTTGCCCCTCTACTGCCGAGTGTAGACTTTATTCCTTATGGAGATGCCGAAGCCCTTGAAAAAGCTTTGAGACAGAAAGATGTAGCAGCTTTTATTGTAGAACCGATTCAAGGAGAGGGCGGTATTATTGTTCCGCCGACAGGATATTTGCAAAAAGTTAGAGAGCTTTGCACCAATTATAATACGCTGTTTATTATTGATGAGATCCAAACAGGATTTGGACGTACAGGAAAACTTTTTGCTTGTGAAGAGGAAGGTATTGTTCCTGATATTATGTGTCTGTCGAAATCTTTTGGAGGCGGGATGATGTCACTAGCTGCCTATACTACCACAGAAAAGATATGGAAGAAAGCTTACGGCAGTATCGAAAAAGCGACACTGCATACTTCTACTTTTGGTGGAAATTCTCGGGCAGTAGCAGCAGGAATTGCCACCTTAGAAATTCTTTTTAGAGACGATTTATCCCGCCAGGCAGCAGAAAAGGGTGAGTATCTCATGAAAAAATTGCATCAGCTGCAGAAAAAATATCCCTTTCTGAAAGAGGTTCGTGGGAGAGGTCTTATGATCGGACTTGAGTTTGCTCAACCTGAGAAGGGACTACTTAATAAGCTGACTGGGGGAACGATGGAAAAGTTAGCTAGTGAATATTTGGGTGCCATGGTAGCAGGAGAACTCTTAAATAAACACCGCATCGTTACTGCATATACCTTGAACAATCCTAATGTGATACGTTTAGAACCGCCTCTAGTCGTATCCTATGAGCAAATTGATAGATTACTTGCAGCGCTGGATATGATCTGCGTCAAGAATAGGGGATTTGGAGATATGGTGTTAGCCAGTAGTAAAACTATCTTAAGTTCTTTTGTTAAAAAATCCTGAGAAAAAAGAAATAAAATGCGGCAGAGTGGGGATTTATGCTTTGTCAGCTACAAAACCATATGACGTAAAGCTCCTGCAAGGTTGGTAAGCTTTGCAGGAGTTTTACGTCATATAGTATGGTAATAGAGTGTTACTACGTGTTGCTGATCTTACTAGCCGGAAGTTTAAAAAAAGATTTCCGTTTGTCAAGAAGAAATTATCGATGGCTGTTTTCGCTAATATTAATCTAAGTAACGGTTTTAAAGTACAGTTGGCATTTTGGAATATTATTATTTTAAATATTAAAAAAACATGAATCTCAAAATACTGGCATAACTTAAATTATCAGAATGGCTACTTATTTGCAGACCTTTGATTTACATTAAACACAATTAATTATTAATAGAACAGGCTTGAAGTATAACGGATATACAAATGTAGGTATATCATTATACTGAATGAATTTCTAAGATTGTGGTGAAAGGAGTAAGATTGTGGGAAAAGTAATGAAAGCAATGGATGGCAATGAAGCAGCAGCATATATTTCTTATGCCTTCACAGAAGTGGCAACAATTTATCCAATTACGCCGTCATCTCCTATGGCGGAACATGTAGATTTATGGTCGGCAAAAGGTAAGAAAAATTTATTTGGTCAAACAGTAAAATTGGTTGAAATGCAATCTGAAGCAGGGGCGGTTGGTGCTATGCATGGTTCCTTAGAAGCAGGAACGTTGACAACTTCCTACACTGCATCCCAAGGGCTGCTTTTGATGATACCAACTATGTATAGATTATCAGGGCAATTAAAGCCAGGTGTACTTCATGTATCTTCGCGTACAGTAGGAACCCATGCTTTTTCAATATTTGGAGATCACTCCGATGTTATGGCGTGTAGGCAAACGGGCTTTGCAATGCTTTCCACGGGTAGTGTACAAGAGGTTATGGACTTAGCAGGTATTGCCCATCTTGCAGCTATCGAAAGTAGAGTCCCTTTTCTGCATTTCTTTGATGGTTTTAGAACGTCTCATGAAATTCAAAAAGTGGAATGTATAGATTATAAAGAGCTGAGTAGCTTGTTAAATAAAGATGCTTTGGAAGAATTCCGTAAAAGTTCTTTGAATCCAGAAAGGCCTGTACTAAGAAGTGGCGTAGAAAATCCGGATGTTTTCTTCCAGGCAAGAGAAGCTTGCAACCCTTATTACGATAAACTACCAAATATTGTAGAAAATTATATGAATGAAATCAATAAGCTAACAGGCAGAAACTATAAATTATTTAATTATTATGGCACAGAAGATGCCGAGTATGTGATTGTTGCCATGGGGTCTGTAAGTGGAGCCATTCAAGAAACAGTTGATGCTTTAAATATACAGGGTCAAAAAACAGGATATCTGCAAGTTCATCTATACAGACCATTTTCTCTAGAACATTTTTTAAAAGAGTTGCCAAGCACGGTAAAGAAAGTGACAGTTCTTGATAGAACCAAGGAACCGGGTGCGTTGGGGGAACCGTTGTACCTGGATGTTTGTTCGGCATTAATTGATAAAGCAGAAAGGCCTCAACTTTTCGCAGGGCGTTATGGACTATCTTCGAAAGACGTTACCCCAGCACAAATTATAGCTGTTTATAACAATATGATAAAGGATAACCCCAAAAATCATTTTACCGTAGGCATTAGTGATGATCTCACTTTTTTATCATTGAGGGTAGAAGAGGAAGTAGATCTTGCTCCAGAGGGAACCATTAGTTGTAAAATTTGGGGCCTTGGCTCAGACGGTACTGTTGGCGCCAACAAAAATTCGATTAAAATCATTGGTGATCATACCGACCTGTATGTTCAGGCCTATTTTGAGCTTGATGCGAAAAAATCAGGCGGTGTTACAAAATCACACTTGCGCTTTGGCAAAACACCAATTCGGTCTAGTTATTATGTGAAAAAGGCAGATTTCGTAGCCTGTCATAATCCTTCTTATATTGATAAATATGATATTGTAAGTGATATCAGAAATAATGGCATCTTCTTATTGAACTGTAGCTGGAAAGGTAATGAGTTAGAAGAAAACCTGCCGGCGAGTGTAAAGAGAGCTTTGGCAAAAAAGAATATCCAATTTTATATTATTGATGCAATTCACATTGCGAAAAGAATTGGTTTGGGAAATCGTACAAATACCATCTTGCAAGCAGCCTTTTTTAACTTAGCAAATGTTATTCCCGTACCCCAGGCTGTTGAATATATGAAAACTGCAATTTTTAAGTCCTATAGCCTAAAAGGTGATAAAGTTATTAATATGAACTATGCTGCTGTTGATCAAGGTATAAAGGGTACAGCAAAAGTTGAAATTCCGGCATCTTGGATTGCTGCAGTAGATACAGTTATTGAGATAGATGAAAATCTACCTGATTTTGTTAAGAAAATTATGATTCCGATCAATGCTCTAAAGGGCGATGATATTCCTGTTAGCTCATTTGCTGCAAGAGCAGATGGGACCTTCCCCATGGGGACATCCGCCTATGACAAGCGAGGTATTGCTGTTGACGTTCCAGAGTGGATTGCTGATAATTGTATCCAATGTAATCAGTGTTCCTATGTTTGCCCTCATGCAGCCATCAGGCCTTTCTTGGTTACTGAAGAAGAAACAGCAGCAGCACCACAGGGATATGAGACTAAAAAGGCCACTGGCGGATCTAGTTTCGATAATTATAACTATAGAATGCAGGTAGATGTTTTAGATTGTTATGGTTGTGGAAATTGCATACAAGTTTGTCCTGCAAAAGAAAAGGCACTTGCTATGAAGCCGTTAACGAGTCAAAAAATTGAGATACAAAACTGGGATTATTCATTGAAACTTTCCCACAAAGAAAACCCCTTAGATAAGTTTAGTGTAAAAGGAAGCCAATTCGAACAGCCACTTCTTGAGTTTTCTGGTGCCTGCGCAGGCTGTGGCGAAACACCCTATATGAAGCTAATGACTCAGCTTTATGGAGATCGAATGTATGTAGCCAATGCAACTGGCTGTACACAAGCCTGGGGGGCAGCTGTGCCATGCATCCCATATACCGTCAATAAAGATGGGCATGGTCCTGCATGGTCGAATTCTTTATTTGAAAACAATGCAGAATTCAGTTTGGGTATGTGCTTAGCGATTAAGCAGCAAAGAGAAAGACTTGCAATGAAGTTAGAAGAATTGTTAATGCTTACGAAAAAGGAGACTCTTAAAGAGGCAATCAGCAAATGGTTGGAACAAATTGATCAAGGTAGTACGAGTAAAGTCATAAGCCGTTCATTAGTAAAATCATTAGAGTCAGTAATCCTTACTGGAGAAGAATTAGCATTAAAGGAATACGTATTGAATACTAAAGAACATCTTGTGAAAAAATCTTTGTGGATGTATGGCGGCGACGGATGGGCTTATGATATTGGCTACGGCGGCTTAGACCATGTACTGGCATCTGGAGAAGATGTTAATATTTTAGTGGTTGATACAGAAGTATATTCTAATACAGGCGGGCAATCTTCAAAGGCTACTCCCATTGGTGCTGTCGCACAGTTTGCATCCTCAGGAAAGAAATCCCAGAAAAAAGACCTTGGTATGCTTGCGGTAACGTATGGTTGTGTATATGTAGCGCAGGTTGCCATGGGGGCTAATCAATTACAATTAATTAAAGTGTTACAAGAAGCTGAGCAGTTCAAAGGACCATCGCTGATTATTGCCTATGCGCCATGCATTAGTCATGGATTGATTAAAGGAATGGGTTGTACTCAGTTAGAATCAAAAAATGCAGTTGAGGCAGGTTATTGGCATCTGTACCGATACAATCCAGTACTTAAGGAAAAAGGCAAAAATCCATTTATATTGGATTCGAAAGAACCGAAAGCAAATTTTAGAGATTTTTTGATGGGAGAAGTACGATACTCATCTTTACTGAGAAGTTTCCCTGAGGAAGCAGAAAAATTATTTGCAGCAGCAGAAAAGGCGGCTATAGAAAAATATAAAACTTATAAAGAGTTGGCAGAAAAAGAAACAAAATGAGATTTGAGGATGATGGTCTACATCCTCATAAAAAATAATTAATATTATGAGGTAACGTAATGTTAAGAAATTTTGAGGAAATTATAAAGTCAGCACAATTAAAGGGACCCAAAACGATTGCAGTAGCAGTAGCTCAAGATTTGGAAGTGATGCTTGCCATAAAAAACGCTAAAGATTTAGGAATAGCAGATGCAATATTAGTCGGAAATGAAGAAGAAATTATGCAGATCGCACAAGATAATCATATTGATATGAATGACTTCACCATCCTAGGACAAAAGGATAACTGCAAAGCATGCAGAATGGCAGTACAGCTTGTTTCAGATGGTGAAGCTCAGGTTCTGATGAAGGGAATGGTTGATACGTCCATCATTCTTAAGGCCGTACTTGATAAAAAAAATGGACTTAAAACTGACAATGTATTATCCCATGTTGCTGTAGCGGATATAGAAGGCTATGACAGATTATTCTATATTACAGATGCAGCAATGAATATTGCACCAGATCTAAATACCAAAAAGCAAATTATTGAGAATGGGGTACAGGTTGCGAATGCGCTAGGCAATGAAAATCCTAAGGTAGCTTGTGTTTGTGCTGTTGAGAAAGTAAATCCCAAAATGCAAGTCACCATTGATGCTGCAGAATTGGTAAAAATGAATGAAGCTGGTGAGTTAAAAGGTTGTATAGTTGCAGGCCCCTTGGCACTGGATAATGCAATATCTCTTCAGGCTTCCAGACATAAGGGGATTATCAATCCAGTGGCAGGCCATGCAGACATATTACTCATGCCTTTTATTGAGGCGGGAAATATGCTTTATAAAGCCATCGTATTCTTTGCAAGGGGAAAATTAGCAGGGATTATTGTGGGAGCAAAAGCACCGATTGTTTTAACTTCTAGAGCCGATTCTGATATTGCAAAATTAAATTCGATCGCCATTGGTATTTTGATGGCAAGTAGCTATGAGGAGAAACATTGTGAAAATAATTTTAACATGTTAGCAATTAACCCTAGGCAAAACCAAAATTGTAGTCTATGACAATGAAGAATTATTATTAAAATCTAGCACCAACCCTCATCTGTGTTTATTAGGCCACATCCAAAACTTTTACCTTTTGTGGGAAATTTAGGGCGGCAGCAGCAGAAAAGAAGACTATTTTGTGTAGGGTGCTACTCTTTATTTGCCAATTCGATATTACTTGCAGTCGTATAGCTCAATGCCCACCATTTTCATCAGATATTTAGCATTAGTAGTTGTGCACCGCCCATGACGAAGTTTATAGTCAAAATGTATTTCATTATCTACATAATTTTCCGTAAAATGATAGTTTACGATCTTGCTGCCAGTTTCATTTTCCAGATTGCATAGTTCAAAATCATGGGTAGAGATTAAACCGATGATCCAATTCTTGTTTAAATTTTTTAGGACGCTAGTAGCGCCAATAATCCGATCTCTTGAATTGGTACCGCGGAATAGTTCATCAATTAAAAAAATCATGTCCTGCTTTTTATGTGAAACATCAATCATCATTTTTATGCGCAGTAATTCTGCGTAGAAGGTTGATATGCCACTGCTTAAATCATCGCTGATTCTCATGGATGTATAGATATCCATGAGCGAACATTCCAGACTACTAGCGCAGACAGGAGCACCACAATATGCCAGAACAAGATTTATACCAATGGTTCGTAATAAAGTAGTCTTTCCTGACATATTCGATCCGGTAATTACACAGATATTATTTTGAATTTCAATATTGTTGCGTACATTTTTAGCTTCAACGATCAGTGGATGTCCTATGTCTACAGCACAGAACGATAAGTCCTTTTTTACAAATACAGGAAAGCTCCATTGGGGATGTATTTGTGAGATGACGCCCAGACTTGCAATTGCCTCAAATTGACCAATGGTCTTAAGCCATTCTCTTATCAGTATTCCACTTTGTTTTTTCCAAGCTTCTAATGTAAAAACACAATGAAAATCCCACAGCAAGAGAAAATTCATCAGACAAAATGAAATAAAATTATAACGGAGTTCACTAGCCGTTACGATTTTTTCAAGACGCTTTATCTGAAGCGACGCAGATTTCCCATCAGAAATTAGGGCTGATTGCAGCTGCATTAGATACTCGTCCTGAAACTTCTCCTGTTCAATTAGTTGAATGAATTGATGGAAGGCTTCAATCTTTACTTTGAATTGGTGTAGCATATATAAGGTCAGTGAATTTTTTGAAAATCCGATGGCGGTAATCACCATTTGTATAATAATTAAAGTTAACGGTATATAAATTGAAATAGGAATGTTACAAAGAAATAAGATTATTGTTAGAATCGTCGTTGCGGGTAGTATATAAAATATGCTTTTTAACCACTTACGCTTACATAATTGGGATGAATCTTCTGCGTAAGCAATCAAATTATCTGGATTATTTTTAATTCCAGCGGCGAGCATGCCTATACATTGTAATTCTTCGACAAAACAGTCCTTTTTCGTCAGCTCAGCTACAGCATTTTGACGTTTCTTTACTAATGGGACATTCTTCTCAGGAGCAGCAAGAAGATTTTTTAACGCATTTCTTCCATAAAAAGTATAAGCAACATTAATCCACTGGAATAATGATTTTTCTCCGAATATATCCAGATCGCTTGAGTAAGGATGACTTGGATCAATAAATTCCTGCCCAATTTCTGTAAAACCAGTCCAGCTTCCATCCATTCTGCTAAGGTATTTTTCATTAATTTCAATTTTGCAGATGATCTTCTTTAATTCCCTTGCGATTTTTTGGTGCTTAAACACAAAGTAACTAAACAGAATAAGAGATACTAATAACGCAGAATAACCATAAAAAGAAGCTGCTTTGACAAAACAGGCGCTAGTAATTCCGACACCTATTAAAAACACGAACATTCGTATATTGCTAATCTTATTAAATAACTTCTTTTGTTTTTCTTCTTGACTTCTAAAATATTGCAAGCGATTGGTAAAATTATTATTGATTAGCATATATCCTCCTTCGGTACTGAAACAAAATCATAGAGTTTCTAGATAATCTAGTTAGTAATATTATTTACCATTAGAATGCAAAAAACCTCCCGTAGAATTTCAGTAAACCTGTGAAAGTTGAATAAAAATATAGATCATACCTATTAAGAAGAACTTTAAATTTAGTCTGCTTATACATACGCTTAGATATTATGAAAAGAAGGTGTATTATTGTCAATTAAACGGGAAAAATTTTCTGCTTGTATTATTTAAGAAGCGTTCGATTACATTGCTATTATTACAAAATTACATAATTGAATCGTTAATAAAATGATTAAAGCTCTTGACAAAAGATCAATGTCCTGTGATAATGAATAACATACTGTAAAACAAAAAGCTATTGAATCTTACAGTTATAGTATGTGATTGAATAATCGGCATAGATGGTTAGCAACAGTAATAGTAAATTGAATAATAAAAAGTAATGACTAGGAGCGACGCAATTCATAAAACACTTCAGAGAGCTGGCGGATGGTGTGAGCCAGAGTGAAATTGTTGCGGTCCTCTCACCTAGGAACTCTTTTGCTGAAGTAATATTGTTTTTATCCAAGTGGTGATTTTGGTATTGGTAAGCAAAAGCGCGGCTGAGCGTTATTCGGAAGCTTGCTGATAGCAGGCGCAATGAGTCCAATGTAGGGTGGTACCGCGTGTCGTCGCCCCTATCAATGCTTCCAATAGCATTGATAGGGGCTTTTTGTTTTGCAATGGTGGGCAATGGTGTATTTATAAGTAAGAGTATCAAAATAGATAAAAAGAAAGGCGGAGATGAAAAGATGATAAGAATAAAACAAAGCAGGAAGAGAAATTGGATAGTGAGCTTTCTGGTGGTGGCAATAATGGTTATGATTGGAGGCTGTGGCAGCAGTGAAAAGCCGGCTGTCCAAGGAGAATCCTCGGCTAATGGTACAGCAAAATTGGGAGTAGTTTCTTATCTGACGGGAGCTGGCGCAGCATATGGTGAGTCCATTCGTCAAGGGCTGGAACTGTCTAGGGATGAAATAAATGCCAAAGGAAAAGTGAAATTAGAACTTATCTTTGAAGATTCTAAGGGTGAAAAAAATGAAGCTATTAATGCTGTGAATAAACTAATTCATAAAGATAATGTACTAGCAATTCTTGGTCCAACGCTCAGCGGTGAAATGTTTGCCGTTGGCCCTATTGTGAATCAAGAAGGTGTGCCTATTATGGGAACATCCTTGACGGTAGAAGGAATTACAGAAATAGGCGATTATGTTTTTCGCAATTCTTTGCCGGAGTTTGCAGCTATACCGCAATCGGTAAAAAAAGCAAAAGAGAAATACAATTTGAAAAAAGTGGCTGTGATGTATTCTGATAATAATGATTTAGGGGTTGCAGGTTTTAAAATTTTTGAAAAAGCATTGAAGGAAAATGGGATTGAAATTCTTGCTGTAGAGACTTTTCAAGATAAAAATACAGATTTTTCTGCTCAGTTGACTAAAATAGCCACCCTTAATCCCGATGCCGTAGTGGTAGCTGGACTGTATCAGGAAGGGGCACTGATTCTTAAAAAGGCGCGAGAAATAGGGATTACAGTTCCCATCATCGGCAACAATGGGTTTAATTCACCCCAGCTTATCAAATCCGCTGGTAATGCAGCAGATGGCGCCGTTGTAGCCAGTCCTTGGTTTCCTGGTAAAGATGATGTTAAGGTTAAGAATTTTATTGCTGCTTATAAGGCGAAATATAATAAGGAACCTGACCAATTTGCCGCGCAAGCATATGATGCATTACAAATTATGGCAATTGCAATTGAA
>Ga0316613_10002081_pt1 | contig 13095 bp, 15 predicted proteins | sample OWC_soil_day10_C_2_FD_207647 | JGI IMG/M metagenome (GOLD analysis project Ga0316613, IMG submission 207647) | Wetland soil microbial communities from Old Woman Creek delta, Ohio, United States - OWC_soil_day10_CT_b | ecosystem: Environmental > Terrestrial > Soil > Wetlands | place: USA: Ohio...
GTGTGCAACCTGCTCTAAAATGAAGGCGTGTAGCTAAAAACTACGCGCTTTTTTAATGCAATAAGTGAGGTACCTCAGAGATACCTGTTTCTTCGACCTGCGGTATAGTGACAGGGTTTTCTTCTTTGGCCGATATTGGAGTAATAACATTATTTATTATAGTGCTCATCTTCTGTGAAATTTCTTTTTGATTTTCTGGAAGAGCGTGCCCATATAAATTTAAAGTGGTGCTGACGCTAGCATGTCCTAAAAACACTGAGACATCAATAATGGGAACGCCATTAGCTAATAAAAGCGTAGCTACCGTATGTCTGGTAGAATGAAAGTTTTTCTGTTCTAATTTTATGTGAGATGAATCTTGCTTTTTCTCTTCTGCTTTTTTCTGCTTCGTCTTGTACTTTTCTCCAGTCCCTAATCGTAAAATTATGATGATCAATTGGCTTTCCAGCAATATTTACAAAAACATTCATCTTAGGGGAGTTTCAGTCAAAACTCAAAGGCAACAACGTTTTGTTCGTGGTACATAGGCAAGAATTAATTGATCAGTCCTCAGAAACTTTCCAAGCGCTTGGAGTTAGTCACGGAATTATTGCAAACGGCTACCCCATGAATGTGTCAGAAAAAATACAAATAGCCAGCATTCAATCAGTTATAAGGCGTATCAATAAAATTAATGTACCTCAAATAATCATCCTAGACGAATCACATCACGCTACAGCATCAACTTGGCGAAAGCTATTAGCATTTTATCCGGATGTATATGTAATCGGACTTACAGCGACACCAGCTAGGATGGGCGGTCAAGGTTTGGGTGATATTTTTGAATCTTTGATCATGGGACCGTCAGTGAAAGAATTAATATCGTTAGGCAGTTTATCTCCTTATCGATACTATTCCCCGCCTGTAGCAGCTGATTTTTCCGAACTAAAAGTAAAATATGGTGATTATGTACAGGCAGAAGTAGCCTTGTGTATGGATAAATCAGAAATTATAGGTGATTTAATTGCTCAATATAATAAATTAGCTCCTGGTGCCAGAGCCGTTTGCTATTGTGCCAGCGTAGCCCATAGCCAGCATACTGCTGATATGTTTCGCCTTGCTGGGATTTTTTGGATTGCTAAAAACGGAGTTCTTTATCTTCAAAAGTTCGATTCGATAGAACAGTTTATCCGAGAACTGCACGATTATATTGATTATTATAACAATCGCCGTATTAAGGCAAAATTAAAAGGAATGAGCCCTGTAAATTACAGAATTCATTCCAAGAAAATTGCTTAATTAATTTTTGTCTAACTTTTTGGAGTCATTTCAAAATGTAGGCGGTTTTTATTTAAAATCTACATGGTGCGAGCAAAGTTTAACGTATTGTGATGAATTTGTAAAATAACTGTAATAAATCCTAGTCATAATTAAATAAGTTAAATTATTCTAATTATGGGAAATAGCTGTAATGCTAATTTTGAGAACTGAAAATTACATATTTAATTAAATGTTTTCGAGAGACTAATTTTTAAAAAAAGACTAGAATAAAAGGATGATAAAATGATGCTGCTAATGTATGATCAATGTTGGTTTGGTGAAGATGGGAAAGAAGATATTGGATTTTCTCAAAAGACCTTTTTCTTAGCAAATTCAGTAACGAATAAATGTGTTAATATTGGAAAAACGTTAGAAGAAGCTAGGTTGAAGATCGAAGAATTAGGAAAAAAGGATAACTTTAAATGTTTTTAATACGGTAATATAAATTAAGCATCCTTGGGGGGGCTTTTTCTTATACCTAAAACCAAGGAGGTATCACCACACATGCAACTACACGGTAATAATAAATATAATGAACTCCAAATCGCTTACAAATGTAGGCGGTTTATTATATGAAGTGAGAGGTATGCTTCAAAGGAGTTGGTTTACAACTATGAACCGAATAATTAAATTTATAATTGGCTCTGTTACAGGCATTATAACCGCGATTATATGTATGATGATGGAAGAGGCTCTTCATAATCCAGATGATATGTCGTTCAAAGTATTTCGGTTTATTGTTTTTTTATATTGTTTAGTATAATTGCGGGTGTCCTTGAATTTATTTATAGGCAGCTTTTGTCGTATTTTGTTTAGAGGATAATATTACCTCTTGCCGAATAATGTAAAAATAGAGGTTATAATTATTCTTAAGGAAATTTTTGCAATTAAATACGGCGGAAAGCACAGCGGGAACAACGTATCAATATGGCACTGGTGATGCTGCATCTACTACAGTTAATACTAATAGTACAGGCGGTGACGGCGCGCATAACAACATGCCTCCGTATATCGTGCTTAATTACTGTATTAAATATTAATAGTAGGAATGTGAAGCACCGCCTTGCCTTAATTGGTAGGGCGGTGCATTTTTATTTATTTTAATTAATGGGCAAGATGTCACGTTTTTGTCATATCTTGCTATTATAATATAGCTATACAAAGGGAGGTTATTTAATGAAGAAAACGTTAATATTAATGATGGCTATGTTTGTTTTGACTATGTTTGCAACAGTAAGTGCTCATGGCAGCCAGGATAATTTTTCAGATTCCAATCATCGAATAGTTGCATTGGATGGTCCGGATGGCCCGCATGATCCACCACAACCGCCACATAAACATAAAAAGCATAAACCCAAGCCACAACCACAACCACAACCAGGCCCAGGGCCACAACCAAGACCGCAACCAGGCCCTAATGGCCCGAATTAATGTCGTTTTACCGTCTTACCTTTAGGTGAGGCGGTTTTTTACTTCCGAATAAATCGGCAAGCTCTTGCGATTTTGAATGTACCTCTTTACCTTATGGTAGGGAGGTACATTTTAATAGCATCTAATAAATATTAAAAAATTAACATACTATGTAACCTTTAATAGCAATCATACATAAAATAACATACGGATAGATATATCCAGACAGAAAAAAGGAGAGGAAATAAATGTCTAATTACAACTTATTTAAATTTACGCCAGGGACCATTTTGACCGTTGTCACAAACTCAGGTGCGGTATACGTGGGGGCATTTATATCAGTACGTCATTGCAATGATTCTGATGAAACAGAAGCACGATTTATTATACTACAATTAACCATTGCAGTTTCGCCATATGTCATAGGAGACGTTATTGCGATCACTATTAATGAAATTACCTCTATCGGCCCTCTTAGAGAATCGTAATAAGAGCATAGATACAAGACCGGGATGGTAGCGTAAAACAATAAAACTTATCCGGTAGGGCGGTGCTTTTGTTTATTGTAAACTAGTATCAATAATACCAAAACCGAAGCTTGAAAGGTGGAATTATAATGTTTTTTAATAACGGTATTAGGACTGTATGGTTTTTAATCTTAATCATTAGTCTGTGGGTTCTCTTATTTCCAGATATTTTTAATACTAGTGATTGTACTTAGTAAATCGGCATGCGCTTGTCAATTTAACGTCCCAGGGATGGTACCGCAATATAATAAAAGTTATCCACATTAATCCACATACTATTCACAGGTTTATCCACAAGAAAATCACCGTCTGCCTTAACTGGTGGACGGTGATTTTTTTTAATTGATCAGGCCTCATTTCAACGAGGTGTTTATTTTGCAGGAATTTGTAACTTTTTATCAAATAACTCTTCTAGGCTATATAATTTTGGAGGGCAATTATATGTTGGAGAAGTTTGGCCCAGATGTGATAAAGACAGTTGATGCAATGGAAAAATATGCGCAGGAAAAAGGTTATTGGCCAAAACAGAAAGACTGGAATCAATATGCGGCGCAATATGGTTTCTATAGTGCGGGAACTTTGCTATATTGGGGTTTATGGGATTATTTAAAGCAGAAGTTTAAGCGAAAGTCCGAGCCTAAACCTGATCGTAAAATAGTTGAAAATGTTTCTAAGACGAAGGAAACCCTCTCCAAAGTTATCAATAAGCAATCAGTTAATCGTGAGAAACAAAAACCCCGTGCTGCAAATATTTGGGCAAATAAAACGAATCTAAATAAAATTAGAAAAGCTACAATGTCCACTAAAGAATTTTTAAGATTAACGGGATTGTCTAAAGCAAAGCTTTGTGAAATAGAACTTGGGATAACCTTCGCTTATAATGATCAAATTGAACTTATAGCAGATATTTTAAAAACAACTCCGGAAGTAATATCGGAAGGAATTAAGGTATGGGATAAGGATAGGCCTCTTCCTTCATGGAAGAAAAAATCTATTTCAAGCAATAAGCTTTCTCCTATACAGCAAGAGATTTTTGATTTCATTCGTAACTACCCTCACCAATATCCACCGTCAATCAGAGAGATTGCTGCAGGTGTAGATATAAGTAGTACTTCGACCGTTCATCACCACCTCGTAAAGTTGGAAGAGAAAGGGTATATTGTGCGTGGAAATAATAGCGCTAGGTGCGTAGTTATAAAAGAAAATCTATGAAATTTGATTCTAATTTTTTGGTGCAATTGGTGTGCAACCTTATGCAGTTTTATTGATTTATTTTAATTTTTATGAACTTTTTAGAAATGACAAATTCTTATATGGCGCGTGTTTGCTGGATTTTGAGGAAATCTAATATCACATTCGTAATGAGTAGGTCTGCAGTTCGAATCTGCATATCGGCTCCAGTGAAATCAAGGATTCCCAGAGATGGGAGCCTTTTTATTATGTGGGTGAAAGTCCCCTTTCGGTAACTGCCAAGAGGCCGGGTAGCTATCCCGGTGCGTCGCCGAAATGCGAGGTGATGTGAAAAGTGCATTTGTTTTCTTATGAATAATAACGATTGACATAGAGAACTTTTAAAAGTAAATTATACTTTTGCGGCAGAACAGTGGGAGGAATATCATGGATTTGCGAAAATTAGAGTATTATGAAGCAGTTAGCCGTTTGAAAAACTTTACGAAGGCGGCAGAGGAACTGCATATTGCCCAGCCTTCGGTAACAGCGTCAATTGCAAAGCTAGAAGAAGAATTAGGTGTTGTTTTATTGCACCGGAATCGCCATTCTGTTTCGCTTACTGCCGAAGGGGAAATCTTCTTGCAAAAGGCAAGAAAAATACTGCATGAGGTAAAAAATGTTGTAAACGAATTTCAAGATATGGGATCTAAAGCAAAAAAAAATCTTAATCTTGCTATTCCGACCTCACTGGGGTCCTGGATGTTTCCTATTATCTTTTCAGAGTATACGCGCCAATATCCAGAGGTTATTCTTAAAGTGCGTGAACTTGGTGTACAGAATATCATAGACAAAATTACCGATGAGACAGTGGAATTAGGTTTTATCGCCTTGTTTGAGCCGCATCCGTCCTACGAGGTTCTTCCGTTTGCGTATGGCAGGCTGCTTGTGCTTTTTCCGAATGGACATCCCCTTAGTAAATTTGAGACAATACCGTTTAACTTCCTTAAGGAGGAGCGTTTTATTTTATGTTCAGGCGGCAGCTATATAAGAAAAAAGATTATGGAGGAATGCCAAAAATGCGGCTTTGTTCCCAATATCCTCTTTACTCCCTTGCAAGTTGCAACAGCCTTTAATATGGTGGCGAGCGGGGCAGGTATATCGTTTGTTCTTGATGATGATATTGCTGTGATCAAGGATAATCCGCATCTTGTCATGCGTCCCTTGGCAGAGGCCATTGAATTTGCTACAGGGTTTATTTGGTCAAAACATAATTATTTATCAGTAACAGCGCGTAACTTCATTCAGTTTATGCAAGGTGCTAAGCATCACATCCCATGATGCTTAGCACTTTATTTTTCTATAAGAAAGTACAAGTTTTTCGGTTGTAAATATAGATGACTTTCACGGTAGAGGAGAAAAGTTCACTTACTTTCTTATAAATTTCCAGACGCTTTGCGTCTTTCCTATGTAATAGATTGAAACTATTAGGCAATAGGAACTTAATATTTCAAAAATTTGCGAATATTAGTTAGAATTAATGTAGGGAGGTGAATATGCAGGAGGAGAGTTTTTATGCTGGGTATATGGATACTGTCTTTAAAAAAGGCACAGCTTAGGAACGTCCATTTACAGTAATATTGTAACAAGTAAAATAGCTAGATAATAAAGCTCACTGTGCAGTTGATTCGTAGCGAGAAAAATAATGATAATGGAGGTTTTTTTACTTGAAAAGCAAATCTTTAGTATGGGTGATGTTTATTTGCCTACTTATTCTATTACAGGCGGCAATCGGTTGTGCTGCCAGTCCGCAAAAAGCCGAAGCATTGAATGTAGGAGCAGGCGTGTTTACTATGCCGGAAAAAAGCGGTGCCAATATCAGTGATCTTCAGGTTTTTTATTATCGTCCGGCTAACTGGACACCAGACAAACCGATTGTTATTGTGCAGCATGGCTTGCAGCGTAATGCTGAGGAGTATCGTAATGGATGGATAAAGTATGCGGATGAGTACAATTTATTAGTGGTATGCCCGGAATTTTCTGAAAAAAAGTACCCAGGGGTACGCTACTATAATACAGGAAATGTATCGGATACCGATGATGATACAGGAAATTTACAGCCAAAAGATAAATGGGTTTTCCCTGTAATTAATCATGTGTTCAATGAAGTGAGGGTACGCTCTGGCGCTACAAGCAATACGTTTACCTTATTCGGACATTCGGCTGGGGCGCAGTTAGTGCATCGCTATGTGCTTTTTGCAGGACCAACGCAAGCAGAAAGAATCATTTCGGCAAATGCGGGCTGGTATACTATGCCGGACACAGCTAGTGATTTTCCCTACGGTATTAAAAATATATCGATGAACAAGGAAGAACTTGCGAAAGCGTTCGCTAAGCCGGTGACAATTTTATTAGGTGAAAAGGATAATAATCCAAACCATAAAGTGCTTCGTCATACGCCGCAGGCCGATGCGCAAGGCTTAAGCCGGTTTGAACGCGGAAACCGCTTCTATAATGAAGCAAAAGCAAAAGCGGCAGAATTGGGTGTGCCGTTTAATTGGAAATTGATTACGGTGCCGGGTGTTGGCCACAGTGATGTGGGAATGGCGGCAGCAGCAGCAAAATTGATTGCTGAAGGAGCAATATAATTATATTTCTTACAGGCAACAACTCACTTGCGGGCAGTTTCTTACTTTTGTGCTGAAATTTATACACCCCAAATTAATTGCTTGACACATATTGTTTACCTGGTATACACTGTGAACAGGTAAACAATATATTAATAGTTTATCAGTTCATTTGGAGTACGAATTTGCGAAAGAAGGAATTACAATGCACAGTCAAAGCAAAAGTGTACATGAAATTATGGTACGCATTATCAATAAAGCGTCTTCTCTTATGACGGAGCCTCACAATTTTGGAATTGATGAGCTGTTGTACAACTCTGAAATCCACATGGTGGATGTGATTGGTAAAAATCCGGGAATCAACGTTACGGAAATCGCCGTTAAGCTTGGTATAACCAAGGGGGCGGTTCCGAAAAATATACTTAAGCTTATTCATAAAGACTTGATCTATCGATATCAGGCAAAAGATAATAAAAGGATTGTCCAGTTTCAATTAACCGATAAAGGTCAGATTGCCTTTCAGCAGCATATTGAATTTCACTTGAAATTCGACAATATTATTATTCAGACATTCAATTCGGTAAGTGAAGAAAAGTTACATTTTTTGAATGAAATTATGTCCGAAGTTGAACAGCATATCGATAAAATAAGACAAAGCCACTAAAAATTTTGCGCTAATGTTTACCTGGTAAACACTGGCGTGGGATGTAAATAAAAAAATCTTATGCCGTTAGCCGGCCGGATAAAACAGAGGAGAGGATAAAAATGAAAGTTGTTGCGTTTAATGGTAGTCCCCATAAAGAAGGTAATACATATCATGCTCTTAGTGTGGTTGGTGAACAATTAAAACAGGCAGGAATTGAGTTTGAAATTATTCATGTGGGAAACAAGATAATCAGGGGTTGTACTGCCTGTATGGGGTGTGTAAGAAATAAAAATGAGAAATGCGTGATCGCTAATGATGAAGTAAATGCCTGTATTCAAAAAATGAAAGAAGCCGACGGAATCCTGCTCGGATCGCCGGTACACTTTTCTGGAATTGCCGGAACCATGAAGTCATTTTTAGATAGAGTCTTTGAAGTTGCGAGTGTCAACGGTTTTATGTTTCGTCAAAAAGTAGGCGCGGCAGTTGTAGCGGTCAGACGGTCTGGGGGAGTTTTTACTTTTGATGCATTAAATCACTATCTACTGTATTCCGAAATGATTATGCCAACTTCAAACTATTGGAACGTAACACATGGACGGATACCGGGAGAAGCTTCACAGGACGGAGAAGGAAACCAAATTATGCGTGTATTGGGAAAAAATATGGGATGGCTGTTACAAGTACTGGCTGCGGGCAAGGATTCCGTGGAACCGGTAGCAATGGAAGAAAAGGAAGTTACTAACTTTATCCGCTAACTTGCAGTCGGGTATGCAACATAACAAAAACCCCAAGTGGAACTCTACGAAGAAATTGCTTCCATTGCGGATCAGAAATAGGATGTGTCTAAAATATCGCAGGAAAAATGAAATGAGGTGCTGATATGCTGCTAAAGGATATACAGGAAAAAGTCAACGAATTCGTTTTAACCAACCCGAAAAATATCGTGGAAAAGCCGGAAGTAATTTCGACTCCGCCCACTTCCTCTGACAGGATGCAGATATGGGATTTGCCGTTGATTGGAGTTGCCAGTGCTACCGATGCATTATGGGAAACATTTAAACAGCCTGATATTATCGGACATCACCACATGTTGCCTAATGAATGGCTGCCAAGTGCCAAGTCTGTCATTGCCTACTTTCTGCCGTATACTCAAAGGATTCGTGAAGCGAATCGAATTAAGGGAGCAACAGCCACAGAGTGGCTTTACGGGCGATGGGAAGGGGAATTGTTCAATCAGGCTTTACGCCAGTATATTGTCGAACTGGTCGAAAAAGCCGGTCACCATGCGTTGGCACCTCTTCTGGATGAGCGCTTTACAGTAGTCAATATGCGCAGCAATTGGTCGGAAAGGCATACTGCGTTCGCTGCGGGTCTTGGCACCTTTAGCCTAAGCCGGTCACTAATTACCAGACTGGGTTCGGCCGGCCGATGTGGCACCGTGATTGTGGATTTCCATTTGGAACCTACACAACGGGTGTACACAAAATTCGATGAATATTGTTCACACTGCGGGGCTTGCGCTAAACGCTGTCCAGCTCAAGCCATTGATAAGACAGGTAAGGATAATCAAATTTGCATGGGATATATTGGGAAAGAGAAAGAAATATATGCTCCTCGCTACGGATGCGCCAAATGCCAGACGGGAGTACCCTGTGAGAATAAGATTCCTGTTAGACGGGGATAACCTCATATGCTTGGAGACTTCATTTATGCACGGCTTCGCCAGATATAGCAAAGCGGCAGGGTATAACCACATGGGTCAAAAGATATTTTCGTAAAAATCAGTAATGATAAGGACTGTTATTAGTGCTTTCAGAATTAATCTTAATGGAGTGGAGGTTTATTAATGTGAAAAATTACAGTGAAATAAAGGATGGTATGCAAATTGAATGGAATGTACCGGTTGAAATGGATGATGGGATCATATTAAGAGCTGATATCTTCCGTCCTGCTGAGGCGGGCCAATACCCGGTCATCTTGTCGAGCGGCCCTTACGGTAAAGGACTGCAATACCAGGAAGGCTATTCGGATTCCTGGAAATTGATGATAGAAAAATATCCGGATACAGCTGCCGGAACTACTAATAAATATCAAAACTGGGAAACTGTCGATCCGGAGAAATGGGTTCCCGACGGGTATGTAGTGATTCGGTTTGATTGCCGTGGAGCCGGATGCTCGGAAGGCTATTTGGATGTCTTATCGCCCCGCGAAATCCAGGATCTATATCAGTGCATCGAATGGGCGGCGGCCCAGACTTGGTCGAACGGTAAAGTGGGGATGAATGGCATTTCTTATTATAGTATATGTCAATGGTTAGTCGCTGGATTACAGCCGCCACATTTAGCTGCCTTGTGTATTTATGAAGGTAGTAATGACTACTACAGGGATCAAACGTATCACGGCGGGATAGTATGTGATTTTCTGCCAAACTGGTATGCGAATCAGGTTCAGACAATTCAGCACGGCCGTGGGGAGCGAGGGCATCGCAATCCAGTTACCGGAGACCTAGTGTGCGGTGATAAAACGCTGTCGGACAAGGAATTAAAGGCTAACCGGGCTGATCCGACCCAGGATATTATATCCTGCCCTCTTGACGACAACTATTATAAAGAAAGATCGGCCAACTTTGAAAAAATCACAGTTCCGTTTTTGTCGGCCGGCAACTGGGGAGGTCAGGGACTTCACCTTCGTGGCAATGTCGAAGGTTTTGTCCGTGCCGCTTCTAAGAACAAATGGCTGGAAATACACGGGGGCGAGCATTGGACTTGTTTGTACACCGATGATGCCGTCAAGCTGCAAAAACGGTTTTTGGGGCATTATTTAAAAGGAGAAGATAATGGCTGGGATAAACAGCCACCTATTCAATTACAAGTAAGACATGTGGATAAATTTGTAGAGCGTCATGAAAACGAGTGGCCTATTGCCCGTACCCAATGGAACAAGCTCTATTTCGATCTGGCAGCGAATAAGCTGGTAAATGAGCCTTCGGGAAAAACGGCAAAACTGGAATTCGATGCTTTAGGTGCCGGGCTTACATTTCTTTCAGCACCTTTTGAGGAGGAAACTGAAATTACCGGTCCTATGGCGGCCAAACTTTTTGTCTCTTCCTCTACCGCCGATGCCGATCTGTTCTTAGTATTCAGGCTATTTACTCCCGATATGCTGGAAGTAACGTTTCAAGGAGCCAACGATCCCCGTACACCGATAGCCCAAGGCTGGCTCAGAGCATCTCATCGTAAGCTTGATCCAATCCAGTCTGCACCATATCGGCCTTACCATACCCATGACGAAATACAACCACTTGAGCCGGGGGTTCCCGTGGAACTTGACATTGAGATATGGCCGACATGTATTGTTGTGCCAGCCGGGTACCGGGTTGGACTTTCGATTCGGGGTAAAGATTATGAAGTTGCCAAGAAAACCGGATTTAAGCTTGCCCACTTTTCGAACGAAATGCTTGGATGCGGCCCTCTTGTCCATGACGATTACCGCCACCAGAAAGCAGAGATTTTTAGTGGTCACACCACTTTGCATTTTGACGCGAAACACATTTCTTATGTGCTTTTTCCAGTGATTCCCGCAAAATAGATATATGCAACTACCCCTTTCTACTCTTTGTTCTTTATTAGATATCCCAATACAGTGCAGAATTAAACTCGTTTAAAGACCAATATACCGGATAAACTTGGAGGAGACAGAATATGTATTATTATTTATTCGCTCTAATTTCAGGGGCAGCATTAACAACCCAAATAGGAATTAATGGAAAATTAGTATCCACCATGGAAAGTCCTGTACTGACTTCCTTTATTAGCTTCCTTGTTGGTACGATTGCATTGGCGGTCATATATATTGTGGCTGTTTGTTATGGAGTGCAACCTGTACCGGCATTCAATGCTATTACTCAGACAAATTTCTGGATGTGGCTAGGTGGATTATTCGGAGCATTTTATATCTTAACGACAATCCTTTGTGCTCCTAAAATTGGATTCGCTAATATGTTTAGCCTGGTTGTCACCGGACAAATAATTTTAGCGGTTATTTTCGACCATTTTGGTGTGTTAGGCAACTCTGTACACGTACTTAGTTCATTTAGAGCTTTTGGAGTAGTCTTACTCATTATTAGTGTATATCTCATACAGACAAACTAATCTTGGCGGCTTGTGCCCAGTAAAATACTCCGTTTTTAGCAGACAATAGGGTTAGCGAGTTTCAAATATTGAGGATGCTTATAGCGTGGCTAGCCAGATGGATTCTGCTCTATTTGCAGGTGAACGGCAGTCGATAAGGAGCGAGGGGGTTAATGAGTAGGTATGCAGTTCTAATCTGCATATCGGCTCCAGTGGAATTCAAGACTTTCAGGTTTAGCCTGAGGGTCTTTTTTGTATAGGAGCTTCTATTTTGGATTTCATAGTATAAAAAAGTTCTAAACTAAGCCTAATAAGCGTAGAATAAAGCATTGAGCGTCCTCGTTGAAGCAAGGGCGCTCAGTTTGGAATGTTAGGGGGGTCAGTGGAGAAACTCAACAATAATGCGTAATAAAACTAGGAGTACCCAGTCTGAGACGGTTAATCTAAGATGTTTCGTCTCAAAACGCATAATAGTCGCCTCCTATATTCTGTTTGGGGTAGAGGTGATCACTCTACCCTTATCAATATATGCATATTTATGGAAATTTAGAAGAATAAATAAAGATTTTAGCATTGGACTGGCATCCGATGCTAGAATCTTTATTACAACATAAAAAAGAGCCCTCCCAAAGGAGAGCTTAGATGGGAGAGAAGTTGTTGAACGACATGAGAGGTCGTCATAAAGTAGTATGTCCGATTCAGAAGGATTATATACAGTTAAGGGAAAGAGTAGGATTAACAGAGGATTAGCGTGGCCAGCAGCCTTGCCAGGGCCAGCAAAACTGTCTGGGGAAACAAGAACGGCGAGGAAAACAGGCAAAGCCAAAACCAAAGCCTAAGCCGAAACCTAATCCCAGTCCTAAAAGTATACGTCGTTCCTCTTCTGACCTTGCGTCCCAATCTTCAATTTGTGGTTCTTCTTGGTTGCGATAATAATCCATTATAATATCACCTCCTAAACCTATAAACACTCTTTCTATACATAATATGTTCTAGGATAAATAAGGGTGAATTGGTCAGTTATCAATTGCCTCGTCATATTTTTGTCATATCTTTTTTCTATAATAGAAACAACAGATCAGCATAGTCGTGATTAAGGCACCTCTTATAAAAAAATTCCATGACTATACTGATCGTTTATATAGATCTCCGCAAATTTTTTATTAAGGAGATGGTATTATGGTGATGTTTGGGCATTGGGTAACGAATCTATTTCAGTTTATTGTGATTGTAGGGTTTTTGTTATATTTGTATCGAGTTAATAAATTATTAAGTGAATGATTGCGGGC
>Ga0316613_10002085_pt1 | contig 13085 bp, 14 predicted proteins | sample OWC_soil_day10_C_2_FD_207647 | JGI IMG/M metagenome (GOLD analysis project Ga0316613, IMG submission 207647) | Wetland soil microbial communities from Old Woman Creek delta, Ohio, United States - OWC_soil_day10_CT_b | ecosystem: Environmental > Terrestrial > Soil > Wetlands | place: USA: Ohio...
GGGTGCAGCATAGGGGTTTCGACTTCGAGAAACTCGTTCTTTTCCATGAAACGCCGGATCGACGAGATGACGGCAGTGCGCGCCTTGAAGGTGCGGCGCGTATCTTCATTGATGATCAGGTCGACATAGCGCTGGCGATATTTGGTTTCCTGATCGGCCAGACCGTGGAATTTGTCCGGCAAGGGACGCAGCGACTTGGTAATCAGGCGCAGTGACGTGACCCGCACGGAAAGTTCACCGACCTTGGTTTTGAACAGCGTTCCTTCGGCTCCGACGATATCGCCCATGTCATAGGAGCGAAAGGCCTCCCTGGCTTTCTGATCGGTTGCATCGCTGATGAAAAGCTGAATGCGTCCGTCAGCCTTCGCACCCGATGCGTCCTGAATGGTCGCAAACGAGATTTTGCCCATCATGCGCTTCAGCATCATGCGTCCTGCAACGACTACTTTGAGACTCAGTTTCTCCAATGCTTCATTATCGAGGCCGTCGTACTCCGAGTGAAGGTCGGCCGCCTTGTGCTGCGGATGAAAGTCGTTGGGGAAGGCAACGCCCTGCGTGCGCAGGGCGGCAAGCTTGGCCCGGCGCTCCGCGATGATCGAGTTGTCATCCGTTGCGGGCACTGGGGTTTTGGTTTGCGAAGTCATGATGTGTGCGATGAAAAGTAAAAGTTAGACGCCTTGCTTCAATGAGGCGGCGATGAATTCATCCAGGTCGCCGTCGAGCACGGCCTTGGTATTGCCGGTTTCGAAGTTGGTGCGCAGATCTTTGATGCGCGACTGGTCCAGCACATACGAACGGATCTGGTGCCCCCAGCCGACATCGGTCTTCGAGTCTTCCAGCTTCTGCTGCTCAGCCATGCGCTTGCGCAGTTCAAGCTCGAACAGGCGCGACTTCAGCATGTCCCACGCTTCGGCGCGGTTCCTGTGCTGGCTCCGGTCGTTCTGGCACTGGACCACGATGCCGGTAGGCATATGCGTGAGCCGGACCGCCGAGTCGGTCTTGTTAATATGCTGTCCGCCTGCACCTGATGCGCGATAGGTATCGACGCGTACGTCGGCAGGATTGATATCGATTTCGATCGAATCGTCCACTTCCGGATACACGAACAAACTGCAGAAAGAGGTATGGCGGCCGTTGGCGGAGTCGAACGGCGATTTGCGGACCAGGCGATGGACCCCTGTTTCAGTGCGAAGGAAACCGTAGGCGTAATCGCCCTCGACCTTGATGGTCGCCGTCTTGATGCCGGCAACTTCGCCATCGGACTGTTCGAGAATCTCCGCCTTGAAACCTTTGCGTTCGCAATAGCGCAAATACTGTCGCAGGATCATGGAAGCCCAGTCCTGTGCCTCGGTGCCGCCTGCACCTGCCTGGATGTCGATGAAACAATTGTTGGGGTCCATCGGATTATTGAACATCCGGCGGAACTCCATGCCTTCGACCAGCTTTTCGACGTCCTTGACGTCTTTTTCGACGGAGACCAGTGTATCGTCGTCATGTTCTTCGCGCGCCATCTCGAACAGTTCGGCGGCATCATGCAGATCGGACTTGATACGGGAGAGTGTGATGACTATCGCTTCAAGCGATTTCTTTTCCTTGCCCAGTTCCTGGGCATGCTTCTGGTCGTTCCAGACGTTTGGATCTTCCAGTTCGGCGTTGACTTGTTCCAGCTTATCGGACTTTGACTCGAAGTCAAAGATACCCCCGTAAGGCATTCTCGCGTTCGGACAGATCGTCGAGCAGGTGGGAAATGGCGTTGATTCGTTCAGCTTCCATAGGAAAATCGTCGTTAATAATGCTTTGATGAAACGTTCAATTATACGCCACGGAGCGAAACTGAGCATGCATGTGCTTGCCTTGCCGACATATTTTCTACCGTTTTTCATGCCGAAAATCGTGGCGGAAAAGGTGATGGAGAACTAAACCAGTGGCATACTTGCATGATTGCAAGGGAGCCAACTCTTTTAGCGCTGCCAGCCCCGCATCCCGATTACAAACCAATAAAAGAAAGAAGAATCGACATGAGCACAGCAGACCTGATCTACTTTTCACCGACCGCAACCACCCGGAAAATCATCGAGGAAATCGCAAAAGGATTCGGCGCAGTCAGTCCTGGCCATGTGAATCTGACACCGCCTGAGTCAAAACAGGGAACGCTCCCGGCAATTTGCGGAGAGGTTGCGTTCATCGGCATGCCGGTTTATGCAGGAAGGCTGCCATCCGAGGCAGTTTCCCGGTTCAAGAGAATCAACGGAATGGGCATTCCCGCTGTGGTTGTGGTTGTGTACGGGAACCGTGCCTTCGATGATGCGCTGATTGAGCTCAGGGATATAGCGATGGATGCAGGGTTCAGGCCGATAGCTGCCGGAGCCTTCATTGGCGAGCATTCGTTCTCTACTGATGAAATCAAGCTTTCTTACCACCGGCCCGACCCGGACGATCTTCGTCAGGCGGCGCACTTCGGAAAACTGATCAGCCAGAAAATGGGAGTGCTTCCATCAGTCACGGATATTCCGGTGCTGAATGTGCCCGGCAATCATCCTTATCTGGAATCCAGGCTGCCCAAGGATGCCGCGCCGGTTTCACAATCCTTTTGTACCTGTTGCCAGGAATGTGCCACGGTTTGTCCGACCGGTGCCATTTCGCTTCGCGGCAACGCCATGACAACCGACGTTTCCCAGTGCATTCTCTGCAGCGCTTGCGTCAAGAGTTGTACGACCGGCGCGCGTATGCTGTTGGATGAGCGCATACAAAAGTTGCGCGGCATGTTGGCGGCCAAGTTCAGTCAGCGCAAGGAACCGGAAACATTTTTCTAGTCCTGGACGGACCAGTCATGAATTTGAATAATCCGCCTTCCGCTTCATGAATTTTTCTCGTCGCAAGGCAATCCAATGGGAAGAGTGGTAAGCTGAAACAGGGCTCGACAGTGAGCGGTGGCATCAGAATGTGATAGCGGCGAAGTCAGGATTTGTGTTCAGAGGCATTCAACTTTTTGAAGGAGAAAGTCATGCGGACCATGAAGGCGGCGGTGTTCGTTGGACCTGGAAAGATCATTCTGGAGGAAAAACCCATTCCGAAGGTCGGGTTTGGCGACGCACTGATTAGAGTGACGACGACCACGATTTGCGGAACCGATGTGCATATCCTCAAGGGCGAGTATCCGGTCGCGCCGGGACTTACGATCGGACACGAACCGGTCGGCGTCATCGAAGAACTTGGCCCTGGGGTGACGGGATACGAGATCGGTCAGCGAGTTGTGGCCGGTGCCATTACGCCCTGCGGGCAATGCCATACCTGCCTCGACGGGCACACTTCACAATGCGGGGGTAAACCCATTGGCGGATGGCGGTTCGGCAACACGATTGATGGTTGCCAGGCGGAATACGTTCTGGTGCCGAATGCGATGGCCAATATGGAGCCTGTGCCGGAAGGCCTGACGGACGAACAGGTTTTGATGTGCCCAGACATCATGAGCACGGGATTTAGTGGCGCGGAAAGCGGAAATATCCGGATTGGCGACACAGTTGCCATATTTGCTCAGGGACCCATCGGACTGTGCGCGACGGCAGGGGCGAAGCTGAAGGGGGCAACGAAAATCATTGCCGTCGACGGTATACCGGAACGCCTCGCCATGTCTCGCCGTCTTGGCGCCGACGAGACAATCAATTTCAATCAGGTCGATCCGATCAATGAAATCATGCGGCTGACGGATGGCAAGGGCGTCGATGTTGCGATCGAGGCGCTTGGTACGCAGCGCACATTTGAGAGCTGTTTGCGTGTCCTGAAGCCGGGCGGCGTGCTTTCCAGCCTGGGTGTCTATTCCGGCAAGCTTACCCTTCCGGTGGATGCTTTTGCGGCCGGGCTGGGCGACCACAAGATCGTGACCACGCTCTGCCCGGGAGGCAAGGAGCGCATGCGGCGCCTGATGAACGTGGTCGCCAGCGGCAGAACCGACCTGAAACCGCTGGTCACGCATCGTTTCAGGCTCGACCAGATCGAGGAGGCTTACGATCTGTTTGCTAACCAGAGGGATGGCGTTCTGAAAGTGGCGATTACGCCTTGAAGAAACAAATCAGGGAGACGCTATGCAATGGTTTCTTGCTGCATTGAAAAAGTATGCCGTGTTCAGTGGCAGAGCGCGACGGAAGGAATACTGGTACTTTGTTCTGTTTTACGTTCTGCTACTGGTAGCGTTGTCCATTATGGATGGCTCGCTTGGAAGCCGAAGCGGGCAGGGCATGCTGGGAACGGTATTCACTCTGGTCATGCTGGTGCCGAGCATATCGGTCACGGTGCGGCGCTTGCACGATACCAATCGCAGCGGCTGGTGGGTGCTTATCAGCCTGATTCCGCTGATCGGCGGCATCATCCTGATCGTATTTGCGGTTCAGGACAGTCAGCCGGGGAACAACCGGTTCGGGCCGAACCCGAAAACGAAAAACGAAGCGTTGGAGGACGATTACCGCTGGGGTGCCTGAAAGCCGCGGCTTTAGCTCGCACAATGACTCGAATATGTTGAAACGGGCCTCTTTATTGCATCGCCGGGCGGTTTCATACAACCGCCGGGCGATGCATTCGCTATAATTCCAGCTGTTTCTGCATTCATTACGACGTCTTCATGCCTACATCCCCAGAATTGCTGCTCCCGGCGGGCTCGCTTGCCAAAATGCATACCGCTTTTGATTTCGGAGCGGATGCCGTTTATGCCGGTCAGCCGCGTTACAGCTTGCGCGCGCGCAACAACGAATTTTCGACGCTTTCCGCGTTGGCCGAAGGCATTGAAGGAGCGCACGGGCGAGGGAAAAAGTTTTACGTCGCCAGCAATATCTATGCGCATAATGCAAAGCTGTCGACCTACCTTGACGATATGGGGCCGGTGATCAAGATGAAGCCGGATGCGCTCATCATGGCCGATCCCGGCCTGATCATGATGGTCCGGGACAAGTGGCCGGAGACGCCGGTTCATCTTTCCGTGCAGGCAAATGCCATCAACTGGGCGGACGTCAAGTTCTGGCAGAGGATGGGGCTGAGCAGGGTTATCTTGTCGCGCGAGCTTTCACTGGATGAAATCGAGGAGATACGCCAGCGTTGTCCCGACATGGAAATCGAGGTTTTTGTCCACGGCGCATTGTGTGTTGCCTATTCGGGGCGGTGCTTGCTTTCAGGCTATTTCAATCACCGTGACTCCAATCAGGGGACCTGCACTAATTCTTGCCGCTGGGAATACAAGGTGACGAATGCAAAGGAAGATCCATGCGGCGATATCGTTCAACTCCCGATCCGGATTCGCCCAGTTGCCCAAGTTGGCGACGTTCAGTCTGTTGCGGCGCTCGGCGGAGCGCCGCGGCATCCGCAGGCGGATCGGGCCTGGTTGATCGAGGAAGGAAAACGTCCAGGACAACTGATGCCGATGATCGAGGACGAGCATGGTACATACATCCTGAATTCGAAGGATCTGCGGGCAATCGAGCATGTCGAGCGCTTGGTGAAGATCGGAGTCGATTCGCTGAAAATAGAAGGCCGTACAAAGTCGAGGTATTACGTTGGGCGTGCCGCTCAGGCGTACCGCAAGGCGGTCGACGATGCCGTCGCCGGCCGGCCTTTCGATCTGAAACTGCTGGGTGCGCTCCACGGTCTGGCTAACCGTGGTTACACGGACGGATTCTACAAGCGTCATCATACGCAGGATCACCAGAATTACCTTTCCGGCGTTTCCGAGATGCATCGCAGCCAGTATGTCGGCGATGTGGAAACGGTAAGAGACGGATGGGGAACGGTTTCCGTCAAGAACCGGTTTGCCGTGGGCGACAGGTTGGAGCTGATCCATCCTTCCGGCTGCACAGAGATGACGGTGAAAACCATGAGGGACGAGGCCGATTCTCCGATCCAGGTAGCTCCCGGCAGCGGACATCAGGTTCGCATTCCGCTTGATGAGCGCTGGAGCAACGCTTTTATTACCCGTATGCTTTAATCCTCCTCTGTCTGTGACTGTCAAATAGCGAAAGAACCCCATGCGCCAAATTGTGCTGGATACCGAAACAACCGGCTTGTATGCGAAGAACGGAGACCGGGTCATTGAAATAGGCTGCGTCGAAGTCATCAACCGGCGGCTCACAGGCAATAATTTTCACCATTACATCAACCCTGAACGGGATTCCCATGAGGAAGCGCTGGCTGTCCACGGACTGACGACCGAGTTTCTGAGCGACAAGCCAAAATTTGCCGAGATAGCCCCTTCGTTCGTCGATTATGTCAAGGATGCGGAAATCATCATTCACAATGCGCCGTTCGATGTCGGCTTCCTGAATGCCGAATTCGACCGGCTTGGTCTTCCTTCTTTCGAAGACCATATCCATGCTGTCACCGACAGTTTGATCGAGGCAAGACGGCTCCATCCGGGAAGACGCAATTCACTGGACGCCTTGTGCGAGCGGTATGGCATTTCGAATGCACACCGGACGCTTCATGGTGCCTTGCTTGATGCGTCATTGCTGGCGGAAGTCTACCTTGCCATGACGCGCGGGCAGGAAAGCCTTGTGATAGATCTTGCCAGCGAGCAAAGCCGGAAAACAAGCAGCATGTCGCCTGTGTCGTATGAGGATATGATTGTGCTCAGCGCATCGGAAGATGAATTGAGTGAGCACGAATCCGTACTGGACGGAATCGACAAGCAGATCAAGGGAAACTGTATCTGGCGGGCTGAGAACGGAACGGTGGAAGCGGAATAATGATTCCGCCTGAACGGACCTACTCTTCGGAATCGATGGCCTTGCGCAGCAACTGGCGCAGGTTGCAATTTTGCTGCCATTCAATGTGTTCTTCGTTGCTGGATGACGCTTTCGTCAGTTCTTCCACCGTTTGCCCGGTCTGGGATTGCAGAATTCGTTCAGCCTGCTTCGGATCCGGGTGTACGGGGCTGATGAAGGTCACGATGTCGCCGCGCTGTATCAGCAGCGTCGGAAAGTTATCGATGTCCAGATCACCCACCACATCCGCCTGATCCTCGATATCGATCCAGATGAAGTGAACGCCGGGGTGGCTGTTGGCCAGATCCATAAAGCCTTGCCGGTATTCGCGGCAGGCGCCACACCAGCCTGCACAGAGACAGGCAACGATCCAGGAGTCATCTTTCAGCGATTCATAAACCGACTCGTAATTGTTTTTTTCGAGAGTAATTCCTGGCATGGTAGGTAGCCTGCTAACGTCCTTGAAGAACGTCATTTTACTTGTGTGCAATGCGCTTTGCTACTGTCCCGAAGTTCATTGGCAAAGGCGACACCTTTTGCGTCTTGGCTTAATATATCGCCATGGTTTCCCTTCAATCTCCTATTAGCCCTTACCGCGGCCGTTTTGCGCCATCGCCTACCGGCCCGCTTCATTTCGGATCATTGATTGCCGCGGTCGGCAGCTACCTGGAAGCGCGGACTCATGAAGGGGAATGGCTGGTTCGAATAGAAGATATCGACAGGCCGCGCTGCCGTCCCGAGCACGAACATTCCATCCTGCGAACGCTAGAGCGATACGGATTCGAATGGGATGGTGACGTAGTGAAACAGAGTGAGCGCACAGACCTCTATGCGCAAGCGCTGGACGAGCTGAAAAGAAAGGGGCTGGTATTCGGCTGTGCCTGCACGCGAAAAGAGATTGGCGATTCCTTGCCGGGGATTGACGGTGCGCCGGTTTATCCGGGAACCTGCCGCAACGGCATAACAGAGGGAAGAGCGGCTCGGGCCTGGCGCATGCGCGTGCCCGACAAGGATGTATGCTTCGAAGATGCCGTCCAAGGCCGGCTCAGGCAGAACCTGGCAAGGGATGTGGGCGATTTCATTCTACAGCGTGCCGATGGCCTGTTCGCTTACCAGCTTGCTGTGGTGGTGGACGATGCAGACCAGGGTATTAACCATGTCGTGCGCGGGGCCGATCTTCTCGATTCCACGCCGAGGCAACTCTTTCTTCAGCAATCGCTCAACATCAGTTTTCCCAAGTATGCGCACCTGCCGGTCGCTGTAAACGACGCGGGAGAAAAACTGTCCAAGCAGACGCTTGCCGCTCCTCTGGATGATCGGAATCAGGTCCCTGCATTGTGGCAAGCCTTACACTTTCTTGGGCAGCATGTGCCAGAAGATCTGCTCGCAGGTACGCTGTCCGATATATGGAATTGGGCAATAACCAACTGGTCGCTGTCGTATGTGCCAAACGTGCGGATGGCCAGATTCAATCAAATGGAATACTGATATGACGCTAACCGCCGATTCGGACCTGAGACAGATATTCGAAACATGCCATACGGTAGCCGTCGTCGGTTGCTCTCCGCATCCCGACCGCGCGGGACACTACGTTGCCCGCTTTCTGCAGGAGCGGGGCTACCGCGTGATCCCGGTCAATCCTGGCCACAAGGAGCTGCTTGGCGAACGCTGCTATGCGACGTTACGTGACATTCCAGAGAATGTCGACATGGTTGATTGCTTTCGCCGCCCGGAACACATGCCTTCCGTGGTCGACGATGCCATTGCCATTGGCGCCAAGGTTGTGTGGATGCAACTGGGCGTCATCAACCAAGAAGCCGCCAACAAGGCGGAAGCGGCAGGATTGAAGGTTGTCATGAATCGTTGCCCGCTCATCGATTATCCGCGGTTGTTTCCGGAAAGATAGCACGGACATCCGATGCAACAGGCAGGGCATGACGGGGTAAAATACGGCGATGCCTACTATTATTGCCATAGATACTTCTTGCGATCTGGCTTCCGTCGCTCTCCTGCGGGGAGGTAAGGTTGATTCATTATCCTCGTCCGGCGTGCAGACACACTCCCAGACAGTCTTGCCTATGCTGCAGCAATTATTGTCGCAGGCTGGAATGACTTTCAAAAATTGTGATGCGATCGCATTCGGTGCCGGACCAGGATCGTTTACCGGCGTGCGTACGGCCTGTGGCGTTGCCCAGGGGCTTGCGCTCGGTGCGGATTTGCCGGTTATTCCAGTCGTCACTCTGGAGGCAATGGCGGAGGCATGTAGGGAAGTATCGCAGGCCATGGATGTTCTGGCCGTGTTAGACGCGCGCATGCATGAAGTCTACTGGGCTCAATACCGATATGATGAAACAGGGGAGTGGCAAACAGTGGCGGCACCAGCCTTGTCCCCATCTTCTTCCGTCAAGGCCGCAGGGCCAGTTGTCGCATGCGGAAATGGGCTTTCCGCTTATGCCTCCTCATTTTCGGGAAGTCTGTTTGCGAAAGGATCATTGCCAGAGATCATGCCGCATGCGGTTCATGTCGCGAAACTGGCGGAAAGAGCGTTCCTGCGTGGGCAGATGGTCCCGGCTAGAGACGCCCAACCGATCTACTTGCGCAACAAGGTCGCTCTCACTGTCGCGGAACGAGCAGCTGAAGCGGGGAAAAAGGCTGCATGAGCGCGCGACAAGAGGTTTTCATGAAGGAGCAGCCTGAAGTCTCTTTCAGGCGCATGGAGATTCGCCACGTCCAGGATGTTGTGGAAATCGAAAAGGATGTTTTTCCTTTTCCATGGAGTTATGACAGCTTCATCAATTGTGTCGGATGCGGATACGACTGCTGGGTCATGCGGGACGAGTCGGAAGATATGATCGGCTACTTCGTCGTCATGAAGGTGGTCGACGAGGCGCATCTGCTGACGTTCGCGATACGGTCTGCTTCGCAGCGGCATGGGCTGGGACGCATCATGTTGAGACAGGTTGTCGAGGTCGCGCGCGAGATCGGGACCGATTCGGTCTTCCTGGAAGTCAGGCCATCGAACGAACCGGCGCGTAGTCTGTATGAAAGCATGGGGTTCAAGGAAATCGGGCGGCGCAAAAATTACTACATTGCCGCGTCCAATACGCGCGAAGATGCCATCATGATGAGGTTGCCATTATGAGCGCTTCGACGAGTCGTCGGGCCGTCTATCTGGAAGAGATGGGAATATCGCCCCTCTGGAAATCGCGCGAACACACCAGTAATGCTGCCGGCACGGAAAGCACATCCGTCCCGGTGGAGGAAAATAATCTTGTCGAGAATGTACCCGTTCCCGCTGAAGAGCCCGTAACGCTTTATACGGATTGGACTAGTCTCGAATCGGCCATATCAGGCTGCACTGCGTGTGGGCTTTGTCGAGGGCGCACCCGTGTCGTGCCCGGCGTGGGAGACAGGAAGGCGGCGTGGCTGTTCGTCGGCGAGGGGCCCGGCTTCCATGAGGATCAGCAGGGTGAGCCGTTCGTCGGCCGATCCGGCCAGTTGCTCGACAACATGATGCGTGCCATGGGGTTGCGGCGGGGCGAAAATACCTATATCGCCAATATCGTCAAGTGCCGACCGACTGATGATACAGGCAAGGATAGGCCGCCAAGCCTTGAAGAAGCGTCGACCTGCAGGACCTATCTGGATAGCCAGATAGCCCTGATCGAGCCAAGGATCATCATTGCCCTCGGCAGAACGGCTGCGGTCAGCCTGCTGAACACCGATCCGCAAGCGACACTTGCCTCGTTGCGCGGCAAGGTTCACAGCCTCTCCATGGGGGGGCGCGACATTCCTCTCATCGCCACTTATCACCCTGCCTATCTGCTGAGAAACCCGATCAGCAAGCGCCAGGCCTGGGCTGACCTTTGTCGTGCGCTGACGGCATCAGACACACCCTGAATCGTCCTCAAGGTACTTTCTCTTCCCTGATATAAGTGAATGGAAAAGATTCGTCCATGCGGCAAACCTGCTTTCGCCGGTTCGTTATTCGTACCAGACACTGAATCATTTTCGTCCGGCCAGCACTTTCCTTTACTCATCCGGGTTCACATTATTTTGGAACAGCCCATTCGTTTTAATGGATATGCTTGAGTTGCCGAGCATGTGCAGCATCGCCATCGGAGTGTAGCAGCGCGTGAAGTCGTCGGTGACGCACATGGCACGGTTATTCATTCTCGGCTACCAGTGAAGAAGTGGTCGAAGCGCCAAGACTGCCGTTGTCCAGGGAATGGTCGCTTGTCATCCTGGTCGTGTCTCTATTTTTACTGGCTTATGCCGTTTCATTCATGGTGTGCAGGATAACGCTGTTCAGAACGGGCTGACTTTTATATGATCTGGGTAATCATGCTTGCAGGAAAAAACAATATAAATGAAATTATCCAGATTACTCTGTTTGTCGGCCTCTATCGCACTATTGCCGCTTGGCATGGCCCACGCAGGCCGTCCTCTCACTGTCGATGATGCAGGCGTGAATGATGTCGGGGCAGGCCACGTCGAATTCTGGTTTGCGCGCATGCCTCAGAATCTCGATGTCTGGACGGTGTCGCCTGCTTACTCGCCGATAAAGGGGTTTGAGATATCCGCCACGCTGTCAAGAGATCAGACCGACAAGCAGACGACAAAAACCATCCAAGGCAAGCTCCAGTTGACTCCCACGAAGGAGGCCGGCTGTAATTATGCGGTTTCGTTCGGAGTCGGCTACATCAATGAGACCGTGAACAAGGCACCCTATGTGAACGGTATTGGAACCTGCAACAGCAGCCTGGGAGCCGTCCACGGCAATGTGGGCCTGTCGCATTCGGATGGCCAGAAGAAGCAGGTAAACTGGGGCGTGGCTTACGAAAAGGTGATCGGTCCGGTGACGGCCCATATCGAACGATATGGACAGGAAACGATGCGTCCGGCAACGCAAATCGGGATGAGAAAGGAAGTCATCCCCGGCCTTCAGATCGATGGTACGCTGGGATGGTATGACGGCTATGCGATCTACAGTATCGGGATGAAAAAGATGTTCTGATTCTCGGTGACAAACTTCGTTTGTCCTTTCCTGATTCGGTCAGTGCTTGGTCTGACCGATCAGGGAAACAGAATCCTTCACCCGCTGATTGGCCGTATGCCAGCGCATGACCATGAACATGGTGCCCGATACGAACAGACCGAACAGGACGATGACCGTGTTGAGGCGCAGATTAAGCGAAATCATCAGGGAATACAGTACCAGCATCGTCAGGATGGACAAGTTCTCATTGAAGTTTTGCACGGCAATCGAATGGCCGGCGCTCAGGAGGACATGACCACGGTGCTGAAGCAGCGCATTCATCGGAACAACGAAAAAACCAGACAGCACGCCAACGATGATGAGAAGGGGATAGGCAAGCCAGACGTTGTAGACGATGGTCATCAGCATCACGATCAAGCCCATTGCGATGCCTAACGGCATGACGGAAAGGGATTGCTTCAGCTTGACGAAACGGGCAGCGCTAACAGCGCCGATGATGACGCCAACCGCAACGATGCCTTGCAGGAAGGCCGCCTTGTCCAATGCCAGGCCAAGATGGGATTCGGCCCATTTCAAAATAATGAATTGCAGGGTCGCGCCGGCCCCCCAAAATAGTGTGGTTACCGACAGAGAGATCTGACCTAGTTTGTCCTTCCAGAGCGTGGCGAACGAATCGGCAAACCCGACGATAAGTCTGATGGGGTTCGTCTCCTGCTTCTCATACCTTGCCTCGGTATCGGGAATGAAGAGGTTAAAGAAGGCGGCGAGCAAGTATACGCCCATGATGACGCACAGTGCGGCTTCGCTGAATGTGTCAATGCCGGTATCAATAAAGGGAAAGTCGAACGACAGCAGGAAGGCGGACATTTTCGTATTGATCAGCGTTCCGCCCAGTACGGTGCCAAGAATGATTGACGTGACGGTCAGCCCTTCGATCCAGCCATTGGCGGTAACCAATTCTTCGGGGGGCAGCAACTCCGTCAGAATGCCGTACTTGGCTGGCGAGTAGGCAGCGGCGCCGAAACCGACAATGCCATAGGCAAGCAGTGGATGGACATCCAGGAACAAAAGCATGCAGCCTACGATCTTGACCAGGTTGGTGATGAACATCACCTTGCCTTTTGGCATTGAATCGGAAAAAGGGCCGACAAATGCGGCGAGCATGACATATGACAGGACAAAGAACAGCTTCAACATCGGCGTCATCCACGCCGGTGCCTTCAGGCTGGCGAGAATGGCTATGGCGGTAATGAGAAGAGCGTTGTCGGCGAGCGAAGAGAAAAACTCTGCTGCCATGATGTTATAAAAGCCGCGATTCATTATCTATTTTGTCAGGAATACGG
>Ga0316613_10002086_pt1 | contig 13082 bp, 11 predicted proteins | sample OWC_soil_day10_C_2_FD_207647 | JGI IMG/M metagenome (GOLD analysis project Ga0316613, IMG submission 207647) | Wetland soil microbial communities from Old Woman Creek delta, Ohio, United States - OWC_soil_day10_CT_b | ecosystem: Environmental > Terrestrial > Soil > Wetlands | place: USA: Ohio...
GGAGAGAAGCTCACACCTTACCTGCTTTTACAAAGAGTAAGGCACTGGGCATTTTCGGGGCATACCTCTCAGTACAAGTTCTCTGGATTATTGCTGCCGCAGCTATTGTTCTGCTTATCATCTGGTTTTTTTTCGAAAAGACACTTTTAGGATTGTCTATGAGGGCCTGTGCCGAGAATCGTTTAGGAGCCAGCCTGGTTGGGATCAGTGTCTGGAAAACGACGCTTTTTGCGTGGGCCTGGGGTGCTGCGCTGGGCGCTTTAGCGGGTGTCGTCATAGCCCCCTTGATATTTGTACGGTACATTAGTGGAACCATGCCCATGTTAAAGGGGTTCACGGCAATAGCCATTGGTGGCCTAACGACGGTCGGATCAGTCATGGCCGGGTTGCTGCTGGGGATTATGGAGGCGTACACCGTGGGTCTGATCTCGTCAGAATTCGCAGACGCAATCGTTTTCTCTGTTTTGATCCTTGTACTGCTTGGCCGGTCTTACGGCATATTGGGAAGAACTGAGGATGGTGGAATGTGAAAGTGAAAAGGAATTTAGGGTGGCTGGTCCTTTTGCTTTTTATCGCTCTGTTCCCTGTGACACTGGGAAGGATCAGCCCTTACTACAATACTGTTTTGATCCTCGTGGGCATTTACGTGATTCTGGCCGTGAGCCTTGATTTACTCATTGGATTTGCCGGCCAGATCTCAGTAGGTCATGCGGCTTTTTTTGCTCTGGGAGCGTATACTTCGGGCATTTTAACTGCCAAGCATAGTCTCTCTCCTTCTATCGCTCTCCTGTGTGGTCTTTTCGTAAGTGGGCTTGTCGCATGGGGAATCGGGCGAGCGGTGTTGAGGCTCAAGGGGTATTATTTGGCAATGGCCACGCTTGGTTTAAATGCGGTCATCGTTAAACTCATTACAGGCTTTGCCTCGATCACGGGAGGTGCGTCCGGCCTTCTCAATATCCCCCCGTTCAAGATTTTTGGTTTAACGCTTCAAGATCACACTTATTATTACTATTTCGTATGGGGAATTGTGATTCTCGTGATGATCTGTTGCCTGGCACTGACCCAGTCCCCTTTTGGCAGTGCCCTGATTGCTATCCATTCTGATGAAGAGGCTGCGGGCACGCTTGGTATAGACTGTCCAAAATACAAATTGCATGTTTTTGTGATTTCCAGCATGCTTGCGGGGGTGGCTGGGTCTCTCTTCGCACACTTCATGGGATTTATTGCACCGGACGATTTTGATATTTTCACCTCCATCCTGATTTTGGTGATGCCTTTCTTGGGAGGCATTGGGACTATTTACGGAGCTGCCCTGGGAGCTGCCTTTCTTAAACTCCTCCCTGAGGTAACGTATCGATTTCAGAATTATGAGCTGTTTTTCCACGGATTGATATTGATTCTGGTGCTGATTTTCATGCCAAAAGGACTGCTGGGCATCCTGACAAACGTAAAGAATCGGTTGCTGGGATCCAAGTATCTATTGAATCCTTCTTCTTTGGGAACGGATCGATAACGGTCTTGAGGATCGGGTTTAGGAGTGCGTCAGAATGCACGATGAGGCAAGCAGAAATAGCCAAGTGGATGGAAAGCATTTACTTTGGGTGGACAATATAACCAAAAGCTTCTCAGGCCTGACGGCGCTCCTCGATGTCAGTTTTGGGATTGAGCGCGGTCACATCAAAGCCTTAATCGGACCCAATGGGGCAGGAAAGACCACGCTTCTTAATGTCATCAGCGGCATTCTCTCTCCGGATAGCGGTCACGTTTATTACCGAGGAAAGGACCTCACGAGATTGAGACCGCATGAGATTGCTGCCCAGGGTCTTTCCCGGACCTTTCAGCTCGTTCGCCTGTTTAGGGCCAACAACGCGAAGGTCCTGGATAACTTGATGATAGGCGCTCATTTGAAATTGAAGCCCTCGTTTGTGAAGTCCCTTTTCTTGAGAGGGACCATCCGTCATCAAGATCGTGTTGTTCTGGAAACGGCCTATGAAAAGCTCAGATTTGTAGGGTTGGAACGGACAGTCGGTGATACCTCACCCTCTAGTCTGCCTTTCGGGAACCAGCGGTTGCTTGAAATTGCGCGTGCCTTGATGTCGGAACCTGAGATGCTGTTACTCGACGAGCCAGCCTCTGGGCTCAATGACGCAGAGGTAGAGGATTTTAAAAAACTTCTGCTGGCCGTGAAAGAGAAAGGGATGACGATTCTGCTGGTCGAACACAACATGAAGCTCGTCATGGACGTTGCCGATGAAATTGTCGTCCTCGATTTTGGCCGGAAGTTGGCGGAGGGCAATTGCGATGAAATATCCTGTAACCGGAAAGTGATCGAAGCGTATCTTGGTTCTGATTACGCAAACATAGCTGGAGGGAATCATTCGGGATGATGCTTCAGGTCAACGATCTCCATGCCGCCTACGGGGATATCGGAGTGCTGAAGGGGATAACGCTTGAAATCCGCACAGGCGAGATTGTTTGCCTTTTGGGGGCAAACGGGGCCGGAAAGTCAACCCTGTTGAAGGTGATATCGGGTGTTCTCCACCCATCCCAAGGGAATGTGTTGTTTCAAGACCAAGAGATCACCCGCTGCAGTCCTCATAAGATCGTGCGAATGGGTCTTAGCCATGTTCCGGAGGGAAGGCAGATTTTTTCGCGCCTGACGGTGATGCAAAACCTGCTCCTGGGCGGTTATCCCCGGAAAAGCAAAAAGGCTGAGGCACAAGAGCTTTTTGACTTCATTTTCAATCTCTTTCCCATCCTAAAGGAGAGATTGAAGCAAAAGGCGGGCACGCTCTCCGGTGGGGAGCAGCAAATGCTTGCTATTTCAAGAAGCCTCATGTCTCGGCCCAGGCTGTTGCTCCTCGACGAACCATCCCTTGGGTTGGCCCCAATGGTCGTGGAGGAAATATTCAGGGTGATCAAGGATCTTCGCTTGCGCGGGATCTCGATACTCCTGGTCGAGCAGAATGTGATCGGGGCTCTCAACATTGCTGATCGCGGCTATATCATGGAGATCGGAAAAATAGCAACCCACGGGAAGGCCGCGGAGATGCGAGGAGATGACGAAGTCCGGAGAAGATACCTCGGGAAATAACCGGAAGAGACCCGCCACCCATTTCTGTAAACTTCAACTTAACCCCAGAGGAGGATTCAACCATGTTTTACGAACCGAAAAAAAACGATCATGGACTGGCACACGATCCTTTTAAATCCTGCGTGGTGCCCCGGCCGATTGGGTGGATATCCACAGTAGGGGGCGACGGGGTGGCCAACCTCGCTCCGTTCAGCCAGTTCCAAAACCTGACCTTCGATCCTCCCTATGTGATGTTCGCAGCGAATCAGAAGACTGACGGTCGTCGCAAGGATAGCGTGGTCAACGCCGAACAGAGCGGGGAGTTCGTCTATAACATGGTGACCTATGACCTGAGGGAGGCAATGAATCTATCCGCTCAACAGGTCCCCCCCGAGGTCGACGAGTTTGAGCTGGCGGGCGTCACTAAGGCTCCTTCAAAGCTCGTGAGAGCCCCCCGTGTGGCGGAATCTCCTATCCATTTCGAATGCCGTTATCATCAGACCGTTCGATTGCCCGGTAACGGCACGATGGGCACGGTGGACATCGTTTTCGGCCAGATCATTGGCATTCACATCAAAGATGAGTTTATCCAACCGGACGGCAAGTTAAATATCCTCAAGATCCGGCCGTTAGCCCGTCTGGGCTATTACGACTACACAAGTATAGAATCGGTCTTCGAGATGATCATTCCAGGCCCCGATGAGAAGGTTCGTTCAGGCATGGAAGGGAAGAAGGAGTGAGAGTGTGGGGCCAGTCTTTACGGGCTGTTGAAAAACGCCCTCCTGCCGCGTTCCCCTCCAAAAATCTGGATCTGGCAGGCATTCTTGAATCAAGCTTTGAAGACCGATAATCCGAGGGCTGTTTTGGAGTGAAGATCTGTGTGATCAGTAGATACTTACCGTCAATCCACAATAGATGTTGAATACCTGTGGAATCAGTTCCTCTTCCCCCATACAGAGGCCCTATTCACCGTTTTGCCCAAAAAATAGGCAGAGATAACCTCTTAGAATCAATTGAAAATTGCAAAGTAATTGTAAAAGAGCTGGCATCGGTTTAGAATTTAGTATCTCCAAAACAAAGAGATGGGAAAAAATGTCCATCATCCACGGTCTTCTTGAGAAGATCTCTTACCACAACGAAGAGAATGACTTTGTAGTGGCAAAGCTCCGGGAAAAGGATAAGAGGGAGCTGACTACCATTGTTGGTCATCTTTCCGGTATCCATCCGGGTGAATCTCTAAAACTGACCGGGAATTGGGTGCACAATAAGAAATTCGGTGAACAGTTCCAGGTCGAGACGTTTGAAGTAACCATACCGGCCACCCTCCTTGGGATTCAAAAATACCTTGCCTCCGGTTTGATTAAAGGCATTGGCCCGATCATGTCGGAGAGGATTGTCGAAAAGTTTGGGCTGGATACCCTCGAGGTCATTGAAAGGAAACCTGAAAGGCTATCCGAGGTGGAAGGCATCGGTCCAAAACGGATCTCGATGATCAAAAAAACATGGGAGGAGCAGAAAGAGATCAAAGAGATCATGATCTTCCTGCAGGGCCACGGGGTAAGTGCTTCTTATTCTGCCAAGATCTATAAACAGTATGGGAATCAATCGATTGAAATAGTAAAGGAAAATCCCTACCGTTTAGCCCACGACATATACGGGACCGGTTTCATCACTGCAGATAAGATCGCTCAACATCTCGGAATCGATCAAAATTCCCTGATCCGCGCAAAAGCCGGTCTGATCTACGTCTTAAATCAGTTGACCGAAGAAGGCCATGTCTACTATCCTGAAAATCAATTAATTCACAAGGCAAGAGAAATACTCCATGTCGATGAAGAGATCATTTTCCAGGCCGTAAGGGTGCTATCCAAAGAAAAGGAGCTCTTTTTAGAAGACCTTGAGCCTGAAGGTAGTCTCAGAGCTGTGTTTCTTGCCCCCTTTTACACGGCAGAAAAGGGAGTGGCTCAAAGGTTGACGAATCTGAAGGAATCGCCTTCAAACATCCGGCCCATCCATCCGGAAAAAGCGATTGAATGGGTGCAGCAGAAATTGGGTATAGAACTTGCCCAGAAACAGGAGGAGGCGGTTCTACTTGCAGCCACTTCAAAGGTGTTGATCATCACCGGCGGCCCCGGGACCGGAAAGACGACCATCATCACGGCCATCTTAAGAATCTTTCAGCAATTGAAGTTGAGGGTCCTTCTTGCCGCTCCCACAGGAAGGGCAGCCAAGAGGATGAATGAGGCAACCGGCTGGGGGGCAAAGACCATTCATCGCCTCCTTGAATACTCTCCCCACAAGGGTGGGTTCAAGAAGGACCAGGACGACCCTCTTGAGGCAGATGTGGTCATCATCGATGAGACCTCCATGGTCGATACCCTCTTGATGCACCATCTCCTCAAAGCCATTCCATCCCACGCTCACCTGATCCTGGTGGGAGATGTTGACCAGCTGCCTTCGGTGGGTCCAGGAAATATCCTAAAGGATATCATCAAGTCAGGAAGGTTCACCGTGGTGACGCTCACCGAGATTTTTCGTCAGGCCCAGGAGAGCATGATCGTGGTCAACGCACACAAAGTCAATCAAGGTCAGTTTCCGGTTCTAAAGGGAGTCGACAAACCCGAGGAAACCGACTTTCGATTCATCCAGGAAGAAGATCCGGAGAAGATCCTTCAAAATATCCTGGACCTGTGCAGCGAGAGAATACCCGGTCAATACAGGTTTCATCCGCTCCAAGAGATCCAGGTTCTGGCACCCATGCACAAGGGAACAATTGGTGTAGCCAATCTCAACATCGAATTACAGAAGAGACTGAACCCGGGTCCGTCAGGCATCACCCGTGGAACCTGGAGTTTCAGAATAGGGGATAAGGTGATGCAGATTGTTAATAATTATGATAAAGATGTTTTTAACGGAGATATCGGATGGATTTCAAAGATCGATCCGGAGGAAAGAGAGGTCGTGATCGATTTCGATGGGAGACCGGTCCCATATGACTATTCTGATCTGGATGAAGTCGTTTTGGCCTATGCCGTATCCGTCCACAAGGCGCAGGGGAGTGAGTACCCGGTCGTGATTCTTCCCGTGGTGACCCAGCACTATATGCTTTTGCAGAGAAACCTGATCTATACAGGAATCACCAGAGCTAAGAAACGGGTTATCCTGATCGGAACGAAAAAGGCTCTGGGTATTGCCATCAGGAACAACAAACCCCAACGTCGATATACTCTTCTCTCGGAGAGGCTGGCAGCGTCATGAGTGAACTGAAGAACGAATTCTCCTGGTCGAAAACCAGGGAAGAAGTCCTTAAAACCTGTCCCAGGCAGTACTGGTTTTTCTACCACGGCTACTGGAACGGATGGCTTGTGAACGCCCCGGAAAGAACCCGGCAGATCTATGTTCTTAAGAGCCTCAAGAACAGACATATGTGGGCTGGAGAGAAAATCCACGAGTGCATTCAAAGATCCCTCAATAATGTTCGAAGAGGGATCAAGGTCCTTCGTGTAGACGAGATTGTCTCAATTACACTTGACCAAATGAGAGCCGAGTTTCGTTCTTCAAAGTCGAAGAACTACTGGAAGAATCCTAAATCGTGTGGTCTGTTTGAACATGAATATGAGGTGGAAGTGAGTGATGAAGAATGGAAAGAGGTGGCGGGTAATGTTGAGACTTGCCTCAGAAAGTTTTACGCCTCGGATATTTATGATGGGCTAAAGTCCCATGCAAAAGAGGGGTGGCTTGAAGTAGAAGAATTTCCATTTTTTTATCTAGATCGTACAAAAATCAGTTTGGTCATCGACTGCGCAATAAAAGAAGGGGAAGGGATCTATATCTACGACTGGAAGACAGGAAAGAGCCTTTCAGAAGACCTTTCCATCCAATTGGGCTGTTATGCCCTCTATGCGATGGAGAAATGGAATGTTCCCCCTGAATCGCTAAGTGTCATCGAGTATAACCTCTCCTTTGACAAGTCCAGCTGGTTTTCAGTGAGTCAAGATGAGATAAAAAAGGTGAAAGGTTCCATCAACGGGAGTATCAAGGACATGCAGTCTCTTCTCATTGATAGATCAAATAACATCCCCATGGAAGAAGATCGATTCAGCAAGATAGAAGACGAACACATCACCTCCAGGTGTAATTTTAGAAAAGTCTGCAAAAAATAAAACCAAACAATCCTATCGGCAAGGGACCCCTCTCTGTTTCCACGTCGATGACATCGATATTCTGAATCTCCTTTTCTTATTTTTAGCGAAGCGATTCGAGACTTTCGTGTAAATCTGTTTCCCTTTTAATTTCCGTCAAAATAACCAGGTCTGCGAAAGATAGAGTGGTTATAAGGGTTTATGATGATAGCCGAGACTCGGCATCGAAAATGCAAATAATCTGTTAAGGAAGGACTTTGGGAAGTAAATTCAGGTCGCAACAGTATTAAAGCTATATTGCCTTATGTTGGCTTACGAACTATACGCACTCAATCAGGGAAAAAGGTATGAGTTCATCGGAGTTCTTCCAGAAAGAAGAAAGAACCGAATGAGAATAACAAAGGACTCTATCACGAATTGGGGGAGAACGCTTTTAGACGATGATGTGGATAGCAAGAACATAATTTTCAGGCCAGTAACAATAGACTGTCTTTCAGGCAGAATTCTTTGGGCTAATCTGGCTTCAAATTACAATTGAATAAACACGAAGAAACAATTCGATATTCCATTGTGAAGCAGTGAAGGCAGGGGGAGGGGGTGTCTATACGAAACATAAGTGCCTGGTTATGATGCTGTGCCTGGTGCCTCATTATTCGTGGGGATAAACTGTTTTGCAGGACAGTACTATCCCCTTGACGAAGGAAGAAAGTGGGAGTACCAAACCTTCCAAAAGGATTTAGGAGGTATAGGTACAGAAAGGTTTTATTGGAGCCGAACAGCAGTTGCCCCGAGGATACTGCTTGACAAGAAAGTTGTTCCTTTGCAATACGGGAATGGGGCGTTAAAGTTCATTATTGAAGACAACATTGGAATTGGTCTTTATGCCCATCAAGGGATCAATGATACGGGGCCAAAGTTTTTTCAACCGACTGACTATTTTCTGAAATATCCTCTGAAGATGGGGATGATGAGACAAGTCAAAGGAGTCACGAAGTTCTTAAAACACCCTATTCGTGTGGATAAGACTGAGACCATCGAAGCGCTAACGGATGTCGTTACCGTACCGGGAGGCACATTTGAGAATTGTATTAGGATAAAATCGTATGGTAAGACAACTGTGAGCTTTGAAGGACCCTTTAGAGCTATCGCCCATGTCGAGGTTGAAGGGGTTGATTGGTATGCCCCCAATATTGGTTGGATTAAGGGTATATTCACTGAACAAACGAACGATCTAGAATTAGGATGGCCAGGTCAACAAATGATTCATCAGTTGATAAAGTTTACCAATCATTAAATCCTACCAATCAGTCTGCTCGCATAAAGGTTGTAGACTAGGTCGTTTTGAGATCATCAACTTCTGGACCAGCCTGCTGTTGAAGATAAGCATGTGTAGTCGGCTGGCTCCAAAATGCTCCGATTGCCAGTCTTCACTCCCCCAATTTGTTCCCCCAGTGGGCTCGATGTTTAGTGACACAATTTAAAGACAGCTCCCCTTCCAATGATTGGTGATAGTCCTATCAAACGAGTCAAGACAATATTTGTCAAGAATTCCTACGGTCCCGACAAAATGTCACCTCAAGATAAGGGTTAACCTGAAACATGTATTAGATTAGGCGTTGCCCTTCAAATAGTTATGTAACTGATACAATGAAGCTTCTTGCAGGCATACTTATTGCTTTGCAATCCTGATAGTCGCGAGTCAGGAAAGGAGCAACCGGTGGCTGTGGCGCTAAAGGCAAGAAGGGCTGAACATTCTTCTGTGGAGATTAATTATTATCGAGGCACGGTGAAGGTGGCTTCCTTTTTGGTTTTCATTATGACCTTTTTTCTCATCCTTTTGTTTTTTCGCGTGATGGCTTCTTTGTTCGTGGTTCTTGAATATTCCTTCCAGTCGTTAAAAAAAAAGAAACTTCCGGAAACAGAGGTAAAAAAGGCCAAACCCCCTTCTTCGACCGGCCATGAACGGAGAAAGTATCCCAGGTTTAATGTGTATTGGCCGATCGAATATAATCAAATGGGCTCATCCATCAGCCATGATGGTCGAGTAACGAATCTTAGCGAAAGTGGAATGTTAATCCAGTCTCCCGGGCAGGTTGAGATTGGCCAACATCTAAAGTCAAGACTTTCTTTCATCGTAGGTTCTGAAATTAATACAATCGACATGCAGGCTGAGGTAGTATGGAGAGACAATGATTTGAATAAAGCGGGTGGAGATTATCGGTGCGGAGCGAGATTTCTCGATATCTCCACAAGAGATAAGACTAAGCTAGATAACCTCTTGATGAGCCTTTCGCGACAATCGCCATATTCATCCTGATGCTTATTTTACCGACCAGCAATTTCATCACTCAGTTTTGGCGATACCAGATCATAAAGGCGCCCCTTCCTCGAACTCCCATTGACACCCTTTCGTGAAAAGTATAGAATCCAATCGAGACAAAGGCCATGGCTAAAGAGCCCATCCATCTAGGTGCGTGCATCAACGCATCTCAATAGAAGGTGGGTAGCCGTTCAGCAGTGTCGAGCCCTCAGCGGACAAATAGAAAGGAGATAGCAGCATGGCAAAGAAAGCACGTCGCACAACGCACCGCAGCGTATCGGGAACGAAGCTTTATGCCGTAAGGGACAGCAAGGGTCGTTTCATGGACATCCAGACTTATAAACGTGCACATAGCCAGGATATCAAGCGGAAAAGCAAGAAGGGGAAATAGACTTTCACCACGGCCATATCATTCAAGACCGGCTCTTGGTCAGGTTGAAGGCAGGACTGAATAAAACAGTTCACAGGAGCGTCTCTGCCCTCGACAGATTTCCCCGTCTTTGAATCTTTCTATCATCATCTCTCTGACAAATCAACAGACCCCTGTCTGCCCGGCCCTCGGTCGGGACCGGGCCAGTAGGCAGGGGGATCACGTCTCGCAAGATTGTCATGGAACAAAATACATCTGTATTAGTAAGAATTTAGGAATTGGGCAAGATGGCAATCGCATCGAATTCGACAAGCATATTTGGTTTTGAAAGAGAGACCACCTGAACCACTGTGCTGGCAGGAGGGTCCTCCGCCAGAGAAGGACAGTACTTTTTGTAATATCCAAACTCAGCATCCCGCATGGTTTGATAGTCATTCATCTCTCGAAGGTAGATCGTCATTTTGACAATATGCTCGAGACTGCTTCCTGCTTCTTCCAAGGCCGACCTGATCTTATCCAATGCGACTCTTGTTTGCCCAGCCACATCGTTCGACGATACCTCTCCGGTCTGAATCGTTCGACCACTTGAACCTGAAAGAAAGATGAACCCTCCCGAGACAACAGATCGCGCGAACCTCTGTTTTTTACCTGCATAGAAAAGGGGATAAACCTTCTTCTTCATGGATCTACCCTCCAGACGGCCGTCTTACAAGGATCTCACACTCTTCCAGTTTGCACCCTCGGATTTGTCCTCACGTCATATATCAGAATATTTGTTTCTATGTCAACCGTAGTTTCTACACGCTGGAACCGGGGAGAGAAATGTGGATTGCCGGGTTAATCGAAATCGAATGAATACCTCATTGAGTCATTGACGGAACGATGACTGAGAAGGAGGCAAAACGAAGCTCGGTCTAATCCTTTCAGATGAAAATCAGCAAATGGATTTCCAGCAAATTTGCTTCATCCCTCAGTACTTGTTTTGTCTGATCATCCGTAGCGACCTCCGTGGAAAAGATCAGGCAGGCGAACGCGAATTCAACAGAAGGGTAATGGACACACGTGCCGTTGACTCGAGTCGCGGGTCAAATATGGAACTCGATCGATTAACCCGTAGAAGCTTCGGAAGGCCGCTGTCAACACTTTGCGTTCTTGCGATTGTTGGGGATCATATTAAGGGGGAGGCCCGCCATAGGAGAACAAGAATTTCCTGACCCGGAAGCCTCCCCCTTGACCGAGGTAGTCTACCATGTTGCCGGGATTTGCCGGCTTACGGCGTAAGACAAATGATGGTGATACTGGATGGTGCCACGTTATATGGCCCATCCTTCCCGCCGCAATTCACCTTCCACGTGGTTGTGGAAGAAGGGAACGAAGACACGATGAAAGGTGTCACTCCCCCCTCCGTGGGACACTGACCGCCGCCTGATATCAAAACTTCACCAGCCGCACAAGCGCAAGTGTTTTGCTTAAAGCACTGGACAGAGTGGAACTTAGCTGGACTGCTCGAACTGCTCGTGCCGGCGGGTCCCGGTGGTCCCTGAGGTCCTTCCGGTCCCTGTGGCCCTGCGGGTCCCGTTAGACCAATCGGTCCTTGAGGTCCAACCGGTCCCTGCGGTCCTGCGGGTCCCGTTAGACCAATCGGTCCCTGAGGTCCAGCCGGTCCCTGCGGACCAGGCTCGCCCTGAGAACCTTCGCCGCCGATCGCAACACTCAGGGACGCCTCGGCCATTTTATGGTGATGACGGAGGGTACAGAAGAGGGTCAAGCTATAACTCCCCGGAACAATATCCAAAGGAAGCTGTGCGCTGATTACCTCCTCCTGCCAGCTCAATGGCACCAGTTGAGTGTCGCCGAGTTTCACGATCGGCTTTCTGGTTCCAAATCCGCTGCCATACACATAGATTTTCATCGAAGAATAGTCGACCTCTGTGTGGGTGATGACCGGGACGGATGTGTCATGGTCGGCGAAAACCGTCGCCGGAGTGACCATCAACGCCCAGAACACCATAATGACAACTATCCATTTATTTCTGATTATACTCATGATAATCTCTCCTTTCTTGTGTTAAATCCAATATTCTTGACAGAACAGTAAATATGCATAGGGTTTATTCGGATCAAGAGCATCATCCAAATGTCAGCGTGATTAGAACCAGCAACTTTCGTACCAATGAATTGCGAAGTAAGTGGGGGTTTGAAATGTGTTGAATATACAGGAGTTTTTTCTTAGCTGCCGTCCTGTGCAAAAAGGATTCCAGAACTGTTAGCTGCAATTTTTGTCGCCCCTGCCCAAGCCATATTTTTTAAGGAGTGATCGGTTTGGACATCAAAGGATACGTTCATTACTTGATTTGCCAGCTCGGACAGGAATTACCTTTTTCCGTTCTTCTGAAATTTTTTCGATGGCCACCCAAAATTTGGCACCAGCGGGGGTTCAACTGAGGTTATTAGCAGCCATTCATTTTTTGAATTTAGTTAAGAAGGAAACAGATTAGCGTGACTTCGATGAGCTCAGACGAGCCGCCAAGAACTCAAAGCAAGTCATTGGGTTATTGAGGGAGGCATGGATGAGAAATGAAAGAAGGGCGATTTTACCCCTTTAACCGCGCGGAGCCCTGCCTTTGAAGGCGGGGAAGGAGGTGCGGCTCAGGGTGAACCTTGAGTAAGCCCCGTCCTTGAGTCCGGGGAGTCGAAAGGTTCACTTCGATTCGGCCAACAACTCGGGGTGAGTCAGATGACGATATGCCCCCTGCCGGATGATTGCACGGAAGCCGGAGTTCACCTTACGCCCCTCGTCTTTCTCTTATCAGCTCTTCGACCCAGTCCAGACCGAGTTCGATCAGCTTACCCCGGCTGGGACGCCCAGTGTCGGGATCACAGCCGATCACGTCATAGAGCATCTCAATCCCTTTTTGAAATTCCTGTTCCGTGAAAATCTTCTCGCCGGCACGTGGCCCATCGGGTTTTGGGTCGAATAGCCGTCGCGGCAATCGGTCGTCTTTGATCGTAAATCCTTCGAGACTGTTAAAGGCTCTAGCCATCATCGTGCCCCGTTCAGCGGCCTTCATGAGTTCAAACAGGTTGGTATTCCAACCGGTGGCCGCGTTCAAGCTCTGAATCATTAAATCCAAAGACATCACGCCGCGTGGCGCAAATCCGAAAACGCAGAGTCCT
>Ga0316613_10002088_pt1 | contig 13078 bp, 12 predicted proteins | sample OWC_soil_day10_C_2_FD_207647 | JGI IMG/M metagenome (GOLD analysis project Ga0316613, IMG submission 207647) | Wetland soil microbial communities from Old Woman Creek delta, Ohio, United States - OWC_soil_day10_CT_b | ecosystem: Environmental > Terrestrial > Soil > Wetlands | place: USA: Ohio...
GCGTTGGCGACGGTAATCGGTCTCCTGATCGAAGTGCAGGTGATGCTGCTGGTCGTGCGGGTCGTCAACGGCAGCAAGGGTTGTTAGTAAGAGCAGCGTCCCTGAGGATCAGCGCGCGGAATGAAAAAGCGGCGCTCACGGGCGCCGCTTTTCGTCCAGCTTCCTGTCCAAATTGGTGTCGTCTAACGCTTGGGCGGCAGCAGTACGCTGTCGACGACGTGCACCACTCCGTTGCTGGCAGTCAGGTCTGGCCGGGTGACGATGGCATTTTCGACGGTCACGTAATTCCCGGCCTTGGCCAGCCCTAGATTCGCACCGTTGACCGACTTCACATTTCCTTGCTTGACGTCCACTGCCATGGCCTTGGCCGGGACAACGTGATACGTCAGTACCTGAGTCAGCAACTCCTTGTTGCTGGCAAGTTCGCCCATCGTCTTCGCCGGTACTGCCTTGAACGCGGCATTGTTGGGCGCGAACACGGTGAATGGCCCCGCGCCCGACAGGGTCTGGGCCAACCCGGCATCATTGATGAGTTTGGTGAGGGTGGACAGGTCGGGATCCGCCGCGATGACATCGGCCACGTTCTTCGGTTGCATCGAAGCGCAGCCGGCGAGCGAAACCGCAAGCAGGCCGAGCAGCCACGAACGACGATTCATACAGACTCCTGAACAGTAGGGAATGATCGGGAATGCCAAGCGGCGAAGGTTCGCGCCGAGCCGCTGACGCTGGATCAGCAAGCTACGTCGGCCACATGACAGCGGCGTGACATGGGCTCATCGGATATGACGGCAGGGGTACTCATGGCGTGTCGTGCTGGGAATTTCCCTCTAGAACGCCGATGGTGAGTGACATGTCACCGATCTGTCATCCGCCTTTCATAGACTCGCCCGCGTTGAAGGTCATTCTGGACCCCCCCTTCTTGTTCTTTCCTCGAACCACCTCTGAGGTAATTCGCATGAGACTTCTACCGATCAAAGCACTGGCCGCCGGCATTGCGCTGGCCGGCGCCGTTTCGACGGGATTTGCGCAGGAAATTACCGGTGCGGGAGCGACCTTTCCGGCGCCGTTGTATGCCAAGTGGGCCGACGCCTACAACAAGGCCACGGGCGCCCGCATCAACTATCAGTCGGTGGGTTCCGGCGCGGGCATGCGTCAGATCCGCGGCAAGACCGTGGACTTTGGCGCGTCCGATGCGCCGCTGAATGATGCCGACCTTGCCAAGGATGGCCTGATCCAGTTCCCGACCGTCATCGGCGGCGTGGTTCCGGTGGTCAACATCCAGGGCATTCAGACGCGCGAGATGCGCCTGACAGGCCAGGTGCTTGGGGACATCTACCTTGGCAAGATCACGAAGTGGAACGATCCGGCCATCGCGGCCCTGAATCCGGGCGTGAAGCTGCCGGACGCGGCAATCTCGCCGGTTCGCCGTGCCGACGGCTCGGGCACAACGTTCATCTTCACGAACTATCTGTCGAAGGTGAATCCGGAGTGGAAGGCGAAGGTCGGCGAAGGCACGGCCGTCAACTGGCCGGTCGGCGCGGGCGGCAAGGGCAACGAAGGCGTTTCGGCATTCGTGCAGCGGTTGCCGAATTCGATTGGCTACGTCGAGTACGCGTACGCCAAGCAGAACAAGATTCCGTACGTGCTGATGCAGAACGCAGCGGGCACCTGGGTGGCCCCGGATGATCTGACCTTCAAGGCCGCCGCGGCTGGCGCGGAATGGCAAAAGTCCTTCAATCAGGTCCTGACGAACCAGGCCGGCAAGGACGCGTGGCCGATCACCGGTGCGACGTTCATCATGATGCACACCAAGCAGGACAAGCCGCAGCAGGCTGCTGCAGCGCTCAAGTTCTTCGACTGGGCCTATGCGAATGGCGACAAGATGGCCGATGACCTGGACTACGTTGCGCTGCCGGACAGCGTGAAAGCGCTGATTCGCCAGCAATGGGTCAAGATCGGCGACGGCGCCGGGAAGCCGGTACTGGGAAAGTAGCGCACTAGTGTTCCCGGCGCCTTGCCGGGGTTCCCTTCTCGTAGATCACCGTACTAGGACTGCTTCGGCTCTGCCAGGGAGCGCTTCGATGGACGCTACACTGTCCGAGACCAGTTTTCGCAAAGAAGCCCAGACTGTGCAGATGCCCGAAGAGCCACCGGCCCGGCGGTCCGGCAGGCTTGGCGACGTCATATTCCTCAACCTGACGCGCGGGGCGGCAATACTGACGCTGCTCCTGCTCGCAGGAATCCTTCTTTCGCTCATGATCGGCGCTTGGCCGTCGATCCGCGAGTTTGGCCTAAGGTTCCTTTGGACGGCCGAATGGGATCCGGTGCAGGAAAAGTTCGGCGGCCTGGTCATGATCTACGGCACGCTGATGACGTCGTTGATCGCGCTGATCATCGCTGTCCCGGTCAGTTTCGGTATCGCGCTGTTCCTGACCGAACTCTCGCCGAAGTGGCTGAAACGCCCCCTGGGCACGGCAATCGAGCTTCTCGCAGCGATTCCGTCGATTGTCTACGGCATGTGGGGCCTGCTGGTCTTTGCTCCAATCCTGTCCAAGTACGTGCAGCAGCCGCTGCAAGCAGTGTTCACCGATGTTCCGGTGCTCGGGTCGCTGTTTTCGGGAGCGCCGGTTGGCATCGGCATCTTGTCGGCGGGAATCATCCTGGCGATCATGATCATTCCCTTCATTGCGGCGGTCATGCGGGACGTCTTCGAGGTCACCCCGCCGATGCTCAAGGAATCTGCCTACGGTGTCGGTGCCACGACATGGGAAGTGGTATGGCGGGTCGTGCTGCCATACACGAAGGCAGGTGTCGTCGGCGGCGTCATGCTCGGACTGGGCCGTGCGCTTGGCGAGACGATGGCAGTGACGTTCGTCATCGGCAACTTCAACCAGCTCAACAGTCTTTCTCTGTTCGAGGCCGCCAATTCGATCACTTCGGCACTGGCCAATGAGTTTGCCGAGGCGACACCTGGCCTGCATGAGGCATCCCTCATCTACCTGGGCCTGATCCTCTTCTTCATTACCCTGGTCGTATTGTCATTCAGCAAATATCTGCTGCTGCAGTTGAAGAAGCGCGAGGGGTCGAGAACATGATCGCGGCCCCTCAACCCGTGAATGCCGACTACCGGCTGCCCCTGCACCGGCGCCGCAAACTGATCAACTTAATAGCGCTGGCGTTGTCGCTGGCGGCAATGGCGTTCGGACTGGTCTGGCTGGTCTGGATCCTGTGGGACACACTTTGGCTGGGAGTCCAGGGGCTGAGTGCCTCGATCTTCCTGCAGGACACTCCGCCGCCGAATTCGGACGGCGGAGGACTGCGCAACGCCATCGTGGGGACGCTCGTCATGGTGCTCTCCGCGACAGCCGTCGGAACGCCAATTGGAATCCTCGCCGGCATCTACCTTGCCGAATACGGGCAGCGGGGCTGGCTGGGCAGCCTGACGCGATTCATCAACGACATCCTGCTGTCAGCGCCATCGATCGTGATCGGGCTTTTCGTCTATACGATTATCGTGGCGCAGACGCGGACCTTTTCCGCATACGCTGGTGTTATCGCGCTGGCGCTGATCGTGATCCCCGTCGTGATCCGCACGACTGAGAACATGCTGGCGCTGATTCCGAATGCGCTGCGCGAAGCAACATTCGCTCTGGGTGCGCCGAAGTGGATCATGATCCGGCGCGTGACGCTGAAGGCCGCACGCGCCGGGGTCGTGACTGGGGTACTTCTGGCGCTGGCCCGCATCGCGGGCGAGACCGCGCCACTGCTGTTCACCGCGCTTTCGAATCAGTTCTTCACCCTGAACATGGGTGAACCGATGGCGAACTTGCCGGTCACCATCTTTAAGTTTGCGATGAGCCCGTTCTCGAACTGGCAGCAGATGGCCTGGGTCGGCGTCTTCCTCATCACCGTTGGTGTGCTCGTGCTGAACATTGCGGCGCGGGTGCTCTTTAGACAGAAGCACTAGGAGTTCACCATGCACGCCGCAACGAGCGCGTTGAAGCCAAGCGAGAAGGTCAAGATGACGGTGCGCGATCTGAACTTCTACTACGGGAAATTCCAGGCGCTGAAAAACATTAACCTGGAGATCCCCGAAAAGAAGGTCACCGCATTCATCGGGCCGTCCGGCTGCGGAAAGTCGACTCTGCTGCGCGTCTTCAATCGGATGTTCGAGCTTTATCCGGACCAGCGCGCTGAGGGGGAAGTCAACGTCGATGGCGACAACGTCCTCACGTCGAAGGAAGATGTTGCGCTGATCCGCGCCAAGATCGGGATGGTGTTCCAGAAGCCGACGCCTTTTCCCATGTCGATCTACGACAACATCGCGTTCGGCGTGAAGCTGTTCGAGAATCTGTCGAAGTCGGCACTCGACGATCGGGTCGAGTGGGCGCTGCGCAAGGGCGCGCTGTGGAACGAGGTGAAGGACAAGCTCGGGCAGAGTGGTACCAGCCTGTCGGGCGGGCAGCAGCAGCGCCTGTGCATTGCGCGCGGCATTGCCGTGCGGCCGGAGATAATACTGTTCGACGAGCCGTGTTCGGCACTCGATCCAATCTCGACGGCCAAGATCGAGGAACTGATCGATGAGCTCAAGTCGGATTACACGGTCGCAATTGTCACGCACAACATGCAGCAAGCGGCACGTGTGTCCGATTACACGGCGTACATGTACCTCGGAGACCTGGTGGAGTTTGGAGAAACCGACCAGATCTTCATCAAGCCCCGCCGTAAGGAAACCGAGGACTACATCACCGGCCGCTTTGGCTAGTGTGGTTGTGCGGCAATGCCGCAGGAGAAGCACATGGGAACCGGTGAACATTCGATCAGGAAGTACGACGAGGAACTCGAGGCCATGCGATCACGCGTGCTGCAGATGGGTGGCCTCGTCGAGTCACAGGTACGCACCGCGCTCGATGCGTTTGAGACGGCAAATGTTGAACTAGCGCAGCAAGCGATTGACGCCGACCGACGGGTCAACGAGCTCGAAATGGACCTCGACCAGATGGTCAACCATGTGATTGCGCGGCGGCAGCCGACGGCCGGTGACTTGCGAATGATCACGGGGATTGCCAAGGCGATCACTGACATCGAGCGTATCGGCGATGAGGCCAGCAAGATTGCGCGCGCCGCCAAGTGGTTGCGCGAGAAGGACGGCCAGTCGCGGGTGAATCGAGTACCCGACATCCGTTATTCAGGCGAGGCAGCGGTTTCAATGCTGCGCCGAGCGCTCGACGCGTTTGCGCGCCTGGACGCGCAGGCGGCGGCGTCGATCATCAAGGATGACCAAGGCGTCGATGACCGATTTCGCGCGATCCTGCGGCAGCTGATCACTTTCATGATGGAAGACCCGCGCACGATCTCTGCGTCACTCGACACGGTCTGGGCCGCCAAGGCAATCGAACGCATCGGTGATCACTCGAAGAACATTGCAGAGCACGTGATCTTCATCTCGCAAGGCGTCGATGCGCGCCACCTGTCGCCGGAAGAAGTAGAACGCGCGATCGCAGGCAGCTGATCCCGGATGTCCACCAACATTCTGATCGTCGAAGACGAACCCGCGATCCAGGAGCTGGTCGCCTATACCTGCAGCAGCAACGGGTACTCCGTTCGACGCGCCGAGTCGGTCAGCGCCGCGCGCGAGGCGATCGGGCAGCAGTTGCCCGACCTCGTGCTGCTCGACTGGATGCTGCCGGACAAACCAGGAATCGACCTGTTGAAGGACATGCGCACTGAGGACCGCACCCGTGCGGTACCGGTCATCATGCTGACGGCGCGTGGCAGCGAGGCCGATCGCGTAGTCGGGCTCGACACCGGCGCCGACGACTATGTGGTGAAGCCGTTTTCGCCGCGTGAGCTGGTATCTCGCATCCGCGCTGTGTTCCGGCGTCGCGCGCCGCAGCACAGTGGCGAGTCGGTCAGCTTTGGGCCATTGACCGTCGATCCCGCACGTCACGAAGTGCTGGTCGATGGCAACCCGGTGAGCATGGGATTGTCGGAGTTCAAGCTGCTGAGCTTTCTCGTCAGTCATCCCGATCGCGTGTATTCCCGCGCGCAGTTGCTGGACAACATCTGGGGTGATCACGTATTCATCGAAGAGCGTACAGTCGACGTGCACGTCCTGCGGCTGCGCAAGGCCCTGACGCCGGCCCGTGCGCAGCACCTTGTTCAGACCGTGCGCGGGCTCGGCTACCGCCTGTCGATTCGTCCGGAGCAGTGAAGTCGGCGCACGCGTCCTGGCAGGAGCTTGACGGCCAACCGGTCGAACAGGGGTTGCGCTGAGCCGAAGTCTCCCGCGGTACGCACGGGCTAGACTGTTTCCATGGTCGAAAGCCTGAAGGTCGGGTTGTCCGTGCTCGGTCGGCCGCTGCTGCGGCTGGCGGCGCTGGCGGTCGTCGGTGCGATCGTCGGGTTCTTCTTCGGAACAGTACCTGCCCTCTGGATCGTCATCGTCGGGCTAGTCGGCCTCCTGGCCATCCACATGAGCTACGCAAGCCGGCTGGCGGCCTGGCTCGAGGCTCCGAAACTCGACGAAATTCCTAACGGATGGGGACTGTGGACCGATGTATTCGCGCGGCTGTACCGGCAGCGCCGCGCGACCGAGATCAACGAGCGCCGACTGCTCGAGAACGAGGAACGGTTCCGGCGGACGATCAGTGCCCTGCCGGAAGGAATCGTTCTGGTCGATGCGTCGCTGCAGATTGACTGGTGCAATCCTGTCGCCGAGCGCGACCTCGGAATCCGATTGTCGGCGGACCAGGGATTGCGTATTACTAACCTGGTGCGCGATCCGGAGTTCGTCAGTTATCTGACTTCGACGCGCTTCGATGTGCCACTGCTGTTCCGGCCGCTTGCACGTCCCGGACTTGCGCTCGAAGTTCGCGTGGTTGATTTTGAGCCGGCACGCTCCATCATCATCACCCGAGACATCACACAGCGCGAGCGTGTCGATGCTGTGCGGCGCGACTTCATAGCCAACGTCTCACATGAATTGCGCACGCCGCTAACCGTCGTGACAGGCTTTCTCGAGATGCTCATCGACGCGCAGCCGCAGGACGCAGCCACTCGGCAGCATCATCTAGGGCTGATGCACGAGCAGGCACAACGAATGGCACGGCTGGTAGAAGACCTGTTGACGCTATCGCGGCTGGAATCAAGCGAGAGCGCGGTGCCCGACGACGTGGTGGACGTTCGCCAACTGATCCGCGAAGTCGGTGACGAGGCGCGCGCGTTGTCCAGTGGCCGGCACCGCATCCAGATCGACGCGCCGCCGGCCTTTGTACGAGGTAGCCGCGACGAGTTGCGCAGTGCCTTCGGCAATCTGGTATCGAATGCGATCCGCTATACGCCCGATGGAGGGCAGATCGCTTTGCGCTGGGTCGAGTCCGGCAGCGAGGGGCGCTTTGAGGTCGAGGACACCGGGATCGGCATCGCTGCGGAACACCTTGCGCGCCTGACTGAGCGGTTCTATCGCGTTGACAAGAGCCGTTCTCGCGAGACCGGCGGCACAGGGCTCGGGCTCGCCATCGTCAAGCACGTCTTGTTGCGCCACGCCGGTCGACTCGACATAACCTCGGAGGTCGGCAAGGGCAGCACCTTCAGCGCGGTGCTTCCGGCCGAGCGGCTGATCCCGGTCGTCGATCACGGCATCGAGCGCGCCGCCTGACTGGCCGCTTGGACGCCGGTGCTATGATCGTGGCGCCCTCGGGGTGTAGCGCAGTCTGGTAGCGCGCCTGCTTTGGGAGCAGGATGTCGGGAGTTCGAATCTCTCCACCCCGACCAGCGCCTTCCAGGGGCGCACCCGGCGAGTTTCGATCTGCCCGTAGCTCAGTCGGATAGAGCATCAGCCTTCTAAGCTGAGGGTCACAGGTTCGATTCCTGTCGGGCAGGCCAGTTTTCTCGAGTGGTGGCTGTAGCTCAGTTGGTAGAGTCCCGGATTGTGATTCCGGTTGTCGTGGGTTCGAGTCCCATCAGCCACCCCAAATTCCTAGCTTTCCGCGATAGCGCTCGCTAACGAGTTTTTCGCAACTTTCGCATTTGCGAAAACTCCATTCCGCACAATTCGACTAGGCCTGAAGGCGGCGATACGGTCGTGAAGCACTCGCGATTCACCCGCGCGCCTGGTTCTGATAGCGGCGTCTTTGGGAGCGAACGCGTGCGTCGATAACGGCAGGTCTCGGCACTGCCGCAAGTCTCAATTCGACCCTGACCCGCCGTCCTCAGTTTCCGAAAGCGGCCTCCGACTTCACGCTGAAAGCCGACATTGCCCCAACCGGCAGATGTCGACCCATCGGCGACACTTACCGCTCTGAATTCGTCGACGCGAAGCGGTCGTTCAAGAGGGCTGGCCGGAAGCGCGGAACGGACTGACGGCCGCCGTTCAACCTTGGCCGGTCGATAAGCGCAGGCGACCCATGGTGAGCGCGCGGCACCGGCCGAGCGAACGTCAGCAACGTGCAGTTCGGCGGGCATTGCACTGAAGCTGTTTGGCGGCGGCAGCCAGCCAAGGCGCTCCTCTATGATCGCTTGCTCTTGGCACACCTGCTCGCGAGGGTCGACGCCGAGGACCGCGGTGCCGGCGAGACGGCACTCGGAATCCGGCACTCTCGAACGGCGTCTGCTATCGAGTGGTCGCCGCAGCCTGACACATGCGTTTTCCAGCTAGCGACAAATAACGAGATGGGTGAAAGATGAATCAGTCACGCGGCATTTTGTTGTCATTGGTTGCCATGCTGCTCCTGCTGGGCGGTTGCGCCACCCGGCCTGTCAACCCGCCGATCAAGACGGTCGATGCGAACACTGGGTACACGTTTCAGACTCGGCAGAAGCACTTCAAGAACCAGGAAGTCCTCGTCGTCCTGGCCTTCTCCGGCGGTGGCACTCGTGCGGCCGCGTTCTCCTACGGGGTTCTTGAATACCTGCGGCGCACCGAGGTCACGACACCGAAGGGCAAGGGCCGCCTGCTCGACGCCGTCGACATGATCACCGGCGTGTCGGGCGGCAGCTTCACTGCGCTCGCCTATGGCCTGTACGGTGACAAGTTGTTCGCCGACTACGAGCAGCGCTTCCTCAAGCGTGACGTGCAGGGTGAACTGATCGCTCGTGCCTTCAGTCCCAAGTACTGGCCCGATTACATCGGCGGCATGGCCGGGCGCTCGGAACTCGCGGCGAACTACTACGACGAGATCCTGTTCAACGGTGCAACCTTCGGCGACCTCGACCGCGGCGATGGCCCCTACATCGTGGCGTCGGCCACCGACATCTCGACCGGCAGCCGCCTCCCCTTCAACCAGAGCGTCTTCAACCTGATGTGCTCGGATCTCAATGCCATGCGACTGTCGCGCGCCGCCGCGGCATCGTCTGCCGTGCCGGTGGTGCTATCCACCGTCACCATCAACAACTATGGTGGCAGCTGCGGCTTCGATGTGCCGCCCTGGGTCAAGATGTTCACCCAATCCGACAATCCACCGCGGCCTGCTGCGCGTGCGATACGCGAGCTACAAGAAGGCCGAGCCCTTGCTGACGGTGTGAACCGGCCCTTCATCCATCTGGTCGATGGCGGTATCGCGGACAACTTGGGCATGCGCGGCGTGCTCGACGCGCTGCAGCTGCTAGAAGCCTTGCACGCTGCCGGCATCCCCACACCGCTGGACCATGTGAAACGTATCGTTGTCATCGTCGTCAATTCGCTGTCGTCGCCGCCCACCGCCTGGGATACATCGGAACAGGGACCCGGCATGGTGGACGTGCTGCTGAAATCCAGCGGTGTTCCGATCGATCACTATTCGTACGAAGCGGTCGAGTTGCTGAAAGACATTGCGGCGCGTTGGGACAAGGACCGGAAGACCCGAAACCTGGCCGGGTGCGCAACCAACAGGGACTCGCCGGTGTGTGCCGCGATACGCGTCCCGCAGGCGGAGATCTATGCCATCGACGTGTCATTCGCTGCACTTCCCGATGCGAAGGAGCGCGATTACCTGAATCAACAGCCCACGACCTTTGTACTGCCAGCCGAGGCCGTCGATCGATTGCGCGCTGCGGCGGGGACGATCATCGGCGCGTCGCCGGAATTTCAGCGACTCCTGAAGGACGTTGGCGCCAAGGTCGTCGCCGATTCGTCAACCGGCGGCGCCCCGCAATAAGTGTGTCGTCGCCAGGGAGAGTGGTGTGAGTCCAATCGCAATCGGGTTGATCGTGCTTGTTTGCACTTTCGGCGGCGCGATGTTCGGCGTGTTCCTTCGAAGCGTCCTGCCCGCGCATCATACGAACGACGCGTCCAAGGATGTCGTGAAGCTGGTGACGGGCCTGATCGCCACGCTCGCCGCCCTGGTCCTCGGCTTGCTAGTCGCCTCGTCGAAGAACTCGTTCGATACGGTGAACGAGGGGTTCAGGGAATCTGCCGCCAGGATCATTCTTCTGGATCGTGCGCTGGCACAGTACGGACCGGAGACAAAGGAACTCCGCGAACTGGTTAAGGCAGGCTTTGCTGTGCGAGTCGAGCAGTACTTTTCCAAAGGGCAGTCGGGGAACTCTGCGCTGCACTCCCCCCAGGCAACCGCCACGGTGGAGGGCCTTCAACAAAGGCTTCGTGCGCTTTCGCCCCAGAACGACACCCAGCGCGCGCTGCAGTCGCGCGCCCTGGAACTGACCGACGCCGTGACGCAGGCGCGCTGGCTGGGAATCGCGCACGAGGACAACTCGATTCCGACTCCGTTCATGGTGGTGCTGGTGTTCTGGCTCGCCGTCATGTTTACCAGCTTTGGTCTCTTTGCCCCCCGCAACGCACTCGCAATCACTGTGCTGTTCCTGGGTGCAGTATCACTCGCTGGTGCGATCTTCCTTATCGAGGAGCTGAATAACCCGCTCGAAGGAGTCATCTCGATCTCAAGGGCTCCGATGGACCGGGCGCTCGGCTTTCTCGGACGGTAGCGGCGATCGTTGTGCGTGGCTGAAGTTCCATTTCCGCTGCGCGACCTTCATTTTGTTCTGCGGACGACCGCACACGCCACGTCAGCCACAAGGCTACTAGTGCGTTCGATTCTGCCAATGAAACAAGTCAAAGCGCTGTTCGTCATCTGCCTCCTGTCGGCGGTCGGATTTGACATCTGTGCGCAGGACATCGAGCCGCGTGCGTATTCCAATGCCCCGGTTGGTGTCAACTTTCTGATCGCCGGCTACGCCTACACGAGGGGTGGAGTGGCCTTCGGTCCGTCGCTGCCTATCACCAATCCGAATCTGCATACCTCGAACGCTGTCATCGCGTACGCGGGACGGTCAGAAGGACTGACGAAACGACAGGTTTTGGCCGGGTTCTGTCTATTCGAGAACGGCGTGCGCGAGCAGTCAGGCGGCCGCTCTCGCGCATTGCAGCTGGCGCGATCCGAGCATCGCGGACTGCCCAATTGCCGCACTGAACGCACACCTCATTCGCGAGCTAGTTCTTCTTGTAGGTCCGCCAGCGTTCTCATTTCCCTGAAAGTGGTGAGCAACTTTGCGCGGGAAGGTCTTCCGTCTGGAAAAAGCGAGAAGATCTCCTCCGTCGCGCTTTCCAGAACACACGGCAGCGAGAGTCCTTTCCACTCGAACCGCAGCACCGGTGGTGCATGCGTTGTACGGTCGACCTTCATGAATTCAGCAACGTCGCTCGTCAATTCGCGCACGTCTCTGTTTTCTTCGCGTGCATCGAAGTACATCACGATCGACAACAGTCTCGGTTGACCCCTAAGAAACTGGAGCGGCGCTCCGGGCAAGCCCGGTATGGACTGCTCGGCGTAGCTGTTCTGCTTAGAAAGCTTGTAGCTTCTGAGAATGAACTTGATCGCGATCCTGCGGCCGGTCTGCGCACTATTGGGTTGAATGACAACCAGCTCTGCGCTGCCAAGCTTGGGAGGAAACAAGAAACTCAGACATCTCATTGAAACACTCCTCAATGCAGCACAGCTACACAGAGGCGACGCGATCGTCAAGCCCCATACGTCCTTTAGGGCGAAGTAGCTGCGCTTCGCGCTCCTCTGCTGGCGGCTTGGTTCTGACCGCGCTTACTGCACCTACCATGCTTCGCTGCCCACCTCGCCCTTGAACGGCCCCGTCAGTTCGGGTGTGATCCAGCCGCCATAGAAGCGTCCTGGCTGAGGCGTCACCGGCGCGCCATCGACCTTGCACTCGAGTTCGGCCGGGTAGAACGCAATACAGCTAGCCAGAGCCTCGGCGTCCGCCAGCGGTTGAGGGTAGTTCCAGGCAACGCGCGGCAGGCGGCGATTGCCGTCGACGAGTGACCAATACCGAGCCGGTCCTTTCCATTCGCAGTACGACGAACCGGGTGCCGGTTGTAGGTACTCGCGAGCGACATCATCCCAGGGCAGATAGAAACTTGGCGGATGAGCAGTCTCAAGCACGCGAACGGAGCGACGCGTGCGCGCGACCTCGATGCCCCTCCATCGCACAACTACTTCGCGAGCATCGGATACAAGTTGTGGCGGCCGCGGGAAATCCCACACCGATACCTGTCCCGGTTCCGGAATGACGGCAAACGGAGGCCGCCGTTGACCGCGCCACTGCCACTGCGCACGGGCGGCGACCAGCTCTTCTGGATTCGGATTCATCAATCGATCAGTAAAGGGTAAACGCAGGATCTGCTTTGTGGTGGTTCGACTGGGACCACTGCACGTCAGTTGTTGGTTGGGTTGAGCCTATCGAGCCGCGGGTGAAGCGCCACCCCTTGCGGGCATCGCGCTGCGTCGGAAGCGGACGCATTTAACGCGGCCGAAAGCCGGCGTCATTCGACCTTGTCACCAATGGGACTTCGGTCGGAACTGCATTTCCAGGCAAGTCAGCGGTTTCTTGAAACACGGACTGACGTTCGCGGAAGTGCGGTCAGGCCGCCTTGCGGCGCTGGTAGTACTCCGCGACCTTCGGATGGCCGGACACGCGCTCGAAGTGTTTCACCAACTGCGGCGCGAAAGTGTCCACGAGGTCTTTCGGAATGTAGTCCAGCACACCGGACCGCAGCCAGCGTATCAACATAACGACTTTCAGATCCGCCACCGTAAGGCGCTGGTCAGCGAAATACTCTCCGCCGGCCGCT
>Ga0316613_10002089_pt1 | contig 13066 bp, 9 predicted proteins | sample OWC_soil_day10_C_2_FD_207647 | JGI IMG/M metagenome (GOLD analysis project Ga0316613, IMG submission 207647) | Wetland soil microbial communities from Old Woman Creek delta, Ohio, United States - OWC_soil_day10_CT_b | ecosystem: Environmental > Terrestrial > Soil > Wetlands | place: USA: Ohio...
CAGAGCACGACCGCCAGGGGCAGGGCAGGGAGAACGGTCGATCGCTTCATCGCGCAAGTCTAGCCAAGCAACAAAAAAGCCGTCATCGCGGAGTGTCCGCGATGACGGCCTCAATTGACTGGATGGCGCTACTGTGCCGCGCCGATGGCCGTGCGAACCGCGTCGGCGGCCGTCTTGTTGAAGCGGTACTGGTAGTCGTAGACGCTGGCGCCGGCCTGGTACAGCTTGCCTGGACGGACTCCCGGCAAGCCCTTGGAGGGCTCGACGAAGGCGATGCGTGCCGATTCGCGCTCGACCTGCGACACGCCGGTATCGAGCGGGTCGACGTTTGCCGGGAACGAAAGCACGACCGCCTTGGTACCGGCCACGGTGCGTTCTTCCCACTCGCCTTGCGCCAGCACCTTGTCGGCGGCCTTGTCGCAGAAGAGCGTGCCCGTCTTGGCCGGATACAGGGCGACTTCGCCCTTCTTCGCCGCACCGGTCCGCTTGAAGAACATGGCGTACGGATTGGCCCCCTGCCGGTCCTCGTAGGCGAGGCAGTAGGGAATCTGCTTGGAGAAGTTGCCGACGAACTGCGCCGTGTCGGTGGCGCCCGTGAAAGACTCGCGGCGCGGCAGCATCAGCACGTCATCGAAGAAGCGCGCGGTCGCCAGGTAGGCGACGGATCCCTTCGGGAAGCGTGCGCTGCCCGCCCTGGCGGCTTCCTGCTTCGGATAGTTGTCCGGCGTACGCAGGAACAGAGAGATCGGCATTTCCGAGACGTCGTAGCCCTGCAGCGTCACGGCCATGCGCAGCGGCGCCTGGCCGGCGTAGACGATATAGACCGTGCCGTCGTTTGCCGGGATCGCAAAGTTCGGGCGGCCCAGTGCGCGGCGCTCGCCATTGAGCACTGCGTGCGCGACGTCGATGTTGCCGTTCAACGTGGTCTGGTTGGAGTCGGAGCTCGTTTCGGCGATCGGGTAGCGGTTGCCTTCGCCGGCGGCGCCAGCGATGCGCATGTTCGAGACCTTGGCACCCTGGAAGTAGTACAGGCCGTCGCCCTTGAGTGCATCGAACGAGGGCGTGGCAACCGGCTTGGCACCCGGGACCGGAACGGGCTTGGGCGCCGGACCATAAACGACGACTTCGGACGCCTGCTGGGCCAGTGCGATAGGCGCCGTGATCGCCGCGAGTGCGAGCGCGCAGAGTTTGAGTGCTTTTGCTGCCATGAAGATCTCCCTAAGAATCGCGGACGCCGGTCGGATTGCCGAGCTCGGCGCGAATGGTACTGGTTACTGAGCGGGCCTGGTCTCCGGAGTAAGGGCTGAAACGTCTCCCATGAAGGTGGGACTCAAGGTCGGGTTGCTCGCTACGCCCGCCGACTAGATCATCTTCCCCGGGTTCATGATGCCGAGCGGATCGAGGGCCTGCTTCAGGGTGCGCATCAACTGCAGCTCGACCTCGGACTTGTAGCGCGCGTTTTCCACGCGCTTCAGCTGGCCGATGCCGTGCTCGGCCGAGATCGATCCGCCAAAGGCATGGGCCTGGTCGTGCACCGTGGCGTAGATCGCCGGTTGCTGTTCCAGGAAGCGGGCCGCGTCCGTCCCCACCGGCGGGCTGACGTTGTAATGCAGATTGCCGTCGCCGAGGTGACCGAAGACCACCATGCGCACACCGGGAAAGCGCTGCTGCAGTAACACGTCGGATTCCTCGACGAAGCGCGCAATCGAGGAAATCGGTACCGCGATGTCGTGCTTGATGTTCCTGCCCTCCTGGGTCTGCGCTTCGGAGATCAGTTCGCGCAGCGACCACAGCGAGCGTGCCTGCGCGAGCGACTGCGCGACCACTGCGGTGCGCACCCAGCCCGTTTCGATGGCGGACGTGATCAGGTCTTCCGCCATCGCGGTGGCGTGATCCTGGCTCTCGTGGTCGCTCAGTTCCAGCAGGACGTAGTGCGGATGGCGCTCGGAAAATGGCGAGTGCTGGCCGGCAAAGTGCCGCTCGACCAGCGTGAGGCAGAAGTCGCTGAAGCACTCAAAGCCGGTCAGCGTGGGTCCGCAGCGCGATTGCGTGTCGTCGAGCAGCGCCAGTGCGTCACTCAGGGACGACACAGCAAGCAAGGCCGTCACCTGCGCGCGCGGCAAGGGGAACGTCTTCAGGCAGGCGGCCGTGATGATCCCGAGCGTGCCTTCGGCGCCGATGAACAGATCGCGCAGGTCGTAGCCGGTGTTGTCTTTCCTCAGGGCGCGCAAGCCGTCCCAGATCTCGCCGGACGGCAGGACCACCTCCAGGCCGAGGCACAGTTCGCGCGCATTGCCATAGCGCAGCACCTGGATGCCGCCGGCGTTGGTGCTGAGGTTGCCGCCGATCGTGGCGCTGCCTTCCGCAGCGAGGGACAGCGGAAACAGGCGATCGTGCTGCTTCGCGGCCTGCTGCGCATCGACCAGGACGCAGCCGGCTTCCGCGGTCAGGGTGTTGTTTGCCGGGTCGACCGCGCGGATGCACGCCATGCGCTTCAGTGACAGCAGGATCGCGCGGCCGGAGTCATCCGGCGTCGCACCGCCGACGAGGCCGGTGTTGCCGCCCTGTGGCACGACCGGCGTCCGCGTCTGTGCGCACCAAGTAACGATGCGCGACACCTGCTCGGTCGACTCCGGCAGCACGACGGCCTGCGCCCGGCCGGTGTAACGCTTGCGCCAATCGACCAGGTACGGGGCGACCGCATCGGCATCGCTCAGCACATGTTCCGTACCGACGATCGTGCGCAATGTGTCAAGCGTGTTCATGTCGAACGCGCGCGTTGCCTGGCGGCGATCTTCATGGGCCGCAGATAGACGATCGCGGCGACGAAGAAGACCAGTGCCAGCAGCAGTTCCAGCGCACCGAGCCACGCGCCAGGGGCCGGCTCGAACATCCGCAGCGAGCCCTCCAGGACGCTGAGCAGCACGATGAAGAGCGCAACCTGCATCGCGTACGCGCTTCCGCGCAGCAATGCCGGCAGAACCAGCAGCAAGGGCAGCACTTTCAGCACGAGCCACGAGCCGCCTGGCCGCAGCGGCGCGAGCACGGTTTCCCACGCCAGCCCGAGCAAGATCAGTGCGATCCAGGTTGCGATGGCCCAACGCCAGGCGGTGACCTGGCGCGGCGAACTCGCGGGTAACGGTCCGATGGCCACGGATCAGGACGCTACGCGAAGCGCCGTAAGGGCCAGACGCGCGCCGAGTGTGTGGGCCAGGCGCCGTTCCTCGTCGGTCAGCCCCGGCGCTGCACCGTGATGGGCGGTATGGCTGGCGCCGTAGGGCGTGCCTCCGCTGCGCGTCGTCATCAGGTCGGGTTCGGTATAGGGAATGCCGAGAAGCAGCATGCCATGGTGCAGCAGCGGCAACATCATCGACAGCAAGGTCGCTTCCTGCCCGCCGTGCAGGCTGCTGGTCGAGCAGAAGACGGCGGCCGGTTTGCCGGCCAGCTTGCCGGACAGCCACAGTCCCGAGGTGGTGTCGAAGAAGTACTTCAACGGCGCCGCCATGTTGCCGAAGCGCGTTGGCGATCCGACTGCGAGGCCGCCGCAGTCCTCCAGATCGGCAAGTTCCGCGTACGGCGCCCCTTCGGGTGGCACCGGTGGCGCCGCGGTCTCGGTAATAGGCGAAACCGGTGGGACTGTCCGCATCCGTGCCTGGGTGCCGTCGACGCTGTCGATGCCGGCGGCGATGGCCTCGGCGAGCCGGCGCGTCGCGCCGTGGCGGGAGTAGTAGAGAACGAGGATGTCCACAGGGAGGAGGGTCGCACTGCGCGATCGACTCGGTGAATCGACACGTAGCGGCGCTGAACGGAACCGTATTATAGAAACCGACGTCGCGCCGCCGCCTTCGCGGAGCGCGACGGTGCCCATGTCCCGCCTCACTGCCGCCCTCGACACGTTTCCCTGGCTGAAGACAGCTCGCGAGGTGGCGGTGTTCGCGTACCGCCGGGGACGCGAGGTGCGCCTGCAGCAGGTCGCAAGCAGCCTGACGTTCACGACACTGCTGTCGATCGTGCCGCTGTTTGCGGTCGGCCTGGCGATCTTCAGCGCCTTTCCGCTGTTCGCCGATTTCCGCGAGGCGCTGCAGTCGCTGGTTTCCCGGACGCTGCCGCCGCAGATCTCCTCGACGGTTCTCCGGTATGTGGGCGAATTCGCCGCGCAAGCAGCACGGCTCACGGCGTTTGGCTTGGTCTGGCTAGCCTTCGCCGCCATCGTGATGATCATGACGGTCGATCATGTGCTGAATGACATCTGGCAGGTGCGGGCGCGGCGGCCCTTCGGCCAGCGGATGCTGATCTACTGGGCGCTGCTGACGCTGGGTCCGATCCTGGTCGGCGCCAGCCTCACCGCGAGTTCATACGTCTGGTCGCCGTCGGCCGAGGAGTTGAAGCGCATCCCGTGGCTGCTGCGCGGCCTTTTCGACTATGCACCAGTGGTCCTGAGTGGGCTCGCCTATTCAGCGCTGTACGTCTTCGTGCCGAACCGCACCGTACGGTGGCGCGACGCGCTGATCGGCGGCTTTGTCGCGGCGATCCTCGCCGAGCTGCTGAAGGTCGGCTTTGCGTTCTTCATCGCGCGTGGCTCGGTGCGTTCGGTCTACGGCGCGTTTGCCGCGCTGCCGCTGTTCCTGCTGTGGATGTACCTGTCGTGGTACGTGCTGCTGTTCGGTGCAGCGATTGCGGCGACGCTTCCCCGCCTGCGCGCCACGCGCTTTTCCGATGAACGGCGCGCAGGAAATGCGTTTGTCACGGCGCTGGCGCTGACTCGCCATCTTTTTGAGGCCCGACGAGCCGAGCAACCCGCCGTGGGCGCCGCGGTGCTTGCGCTGAACGCCCGCACGGACCTCGTCGATGCCGAGCGCCTGCTCGAAACTCTCGAGCGCCTCGGCTACGTTCGTCGCCTGTCTGTGCCGCGGCGGCGCGGTGAATCGTCCGAATGGCTGCTGACGTGCGACCCGGCTCGCATGACACTGCGGCCGATGTTCGAGCGCTTCGCGGTCGATCCGGCCAATTTGCTGTTGGCGCTGGATCGCGAAGGGCTGGGTACGTTGCTGACCGGATGGATGGATCGCGACGACTGGATCAATGCGCCGCTGGACCGCAGCCTGCACGCAATGGCCGCGAGCGGCGCGGCCTAGTTGCCGACGCGCGCGACGGTTTGCGGCGAGGGCGGCACGATCAGGTCGTGCAGCGGCGCGGCCAGCCGAGCGAGCCACTCGCCGCCGTCCGCATGCTCGGCGATTCCGACCAGAATGAAGCGCTTGCCATGGCTCTCAACCAGTGCGCTATCGGCGTGGAAGTTCTTCCAGGAACCGGACTTGCGGTAGATGTCCGCTCCGGGGCGCGAGTCCAGGCCCTTCACGAACTTGTGATGAATGCCCGGGTTCGATAGCACCTGTTTCATCAGGGCGTTCATCGGTGCGCTGAGCAACTGGTTGTTCGCCAGCATCCAGTACAGGCGCGCAGTCTGGTAGACCGTGGCGCCGTGGGACAGGTTCTGCAGCGGGTCGCGGCGGACGGCGGGCTCGGGGCCATAGCTCTTGCCCACCCACAGGCCGCCGGCGCCGGCCCTGTCGTAGAGCGCAAAGCGAGGCGACTGCAGGATCTCGAGCAGGCGATCGACGCCGACCCAGCGCAGTACGCGCGTCGCGTCCTCGTTGCTCGAGAAGCGGATCATGTTCGTCATCGCGCCGACGGTCGTCGCGTTGATCGGCAGCCGGCCCGCCTCTGCCTCCGCCAGCGCGCCGAGCAGGATCGCCACCTTGGGCATGCTGGCCGCGTACATCATGCGATCGCCGTTGAGCAATGCCAGTCGCGGTGCGGCGGGATCGGTCACATCGACCAGCGCCAGCGCGAGCCGGCCCAGCGCAACCTCGTCGCGCAGACCCGCGTCGGCAACGACGCGCTCCATCGCGCCCTGCAGTCCCGTGTCCTGTGCGGCGCGGAGGTCGGCTGCCGAGGCTGCGGACGACGAAGCGCACGCCAGGACGCCAAACATCCAGGACAGGTACAGGCGCGACAAGAGCCAGCGGGCGAACGTCATTGAAAGCCGGAGTATGGAAGGGAGGGCGGATTCTAGCGCGGCGGTCGCTCTCAAAAGGCCTCGAAATGGCCCAAGGATTCCCCGCAGTCGCCCCACTACAATCGAGCGCCCTGCGGATGGCGCTTCGCTCTCAGGCCGGGCGATGAAGGTTGATCCCGACCGATGGCAGCCAACGCAACTCTCATGCCCCCAGGGGCGCCGCTTGACCGAGTTCTCTCGCTGTTCGCCGAGGTGCATCGCGGTGAAGGCGGACGATTGCTGCTGCTCGCGTGCAACGTATTCCTGATCCTGACGGCCTATTACGTGATGAAACCGGCGCGCGAGGCGCTCATCCTCGCGCAACCCGGTGGCGCCGAGATCAAGAGTTACTCGATGGCCTTGCAGGCGCTGCTTCTGCTGGCCATCGTCCCGGCCTACGGTGCACTCGCAAGTCGCCTGGACCGCCGTCGCCTGATCAATATCGTCACGGCGTTCTTCATCGCCTGCCTGCCGCTGTTCTACCTGGCAGCGCAGGCGCACTGGCGGGTCGGGGTGCCGTTTTTCCTGTGGATCGGGATTTTCAGCCTGATGGTCATCGCGCAGTTCTGGGCCTACGCGAACGACCTGTATGCGCCTGAAGCGGGCAAGCGACTGTTCGCGGTGATCGCGTTCGGCGCGTCTTCCGGGGCAGTATTCGGCGCCTACATCTCCGGTCACCTGATCGGGGCGCTCGGCGTCCACGCGATGCTGCTGGTGGCCGCCGTCATCCTGACGGTCAGCCTGATGCTGTTCAACCTGATCGACGCCCGGGAACGTGCCCGTGCCGTCAGCCGCAGCGACACACAGGGAGCCGAGGCTCCAATAGGCAGCGGCAACGCTTTCGCGCTGGTCCTGAGCAATCGTTACCTGCTACTGATCGCGGCACTGGTGCTGCTGCTGAACTGGGTGAATGCGACTGGCGAGTACATCCTGTCGTCGATCGTCCAGCGCGCCGCCGAAGAGCAGGTGGCGGCAGGTACGCTGTCGCGTGACAAGGAGGGTGCCTTCATCGGCGCCTTTTATGCGGACTATTTCCAGGTGGTCAACATCGCGGGCATGCTGTTGCAACTCTTTCTCGTCTCCCGCATCGTGAAGTGGGTCGGCGTCCATGTTGCAGTCTGCATCCTGCCAGTCGTGGCGCTCGGCAGCTACGCGGTCGCTGCGCTGCTGCCGTCGCTCGCGGTCGTGCGCTGGGTCAAGACCGCGGAGAATTCGGTGGACTACTCGCTGCAGAACACGGTGAAGCAGATGCTGTTCCTGCCAACGACACGCGAGGAAAAGTACAAAGCGAAGCAGGTGACCGACAGCTTCATGGTGCGCGCCGGCGATCTCCTGTCCTCGGCGACGGTCTTCGTCGGCACGTCGATGCTGGCGCTGGGCACGACCCAGTTCGCGTGGATCAACGTGGCTCTGGTCAGCATCCTGCTCGTTGTTGCCATCGTGGTGGGTCGTGGATTCCGGCGACGGACAGAGTCCGCCGCGGCAGGCGGGGCGGCGTGACCGAGTCCGTGCGCGCAGCCCGCAGCGGCTGGCTCGGCCGGTGGTCGCGGCAGAGCCTGTCGCGCCGCATCGTCGCCGGGCTCGTCGTCGGCATCCTCATTGGACTGTTCTTCGGCGAAGGCGCGGCGGTGCTGCAGGTGGTCGCCGACGTCTATATCCGCCTGATGCAGATGACGGTGCTTCCTTACCTGGTGCTGGCCCTCATCATCGGGCTGGGCCAGCTGAGTGTGTCGGAGGCCAGGAGTCTGGCCGCACGCATGGGTGTCCTGCTGCTGCTGTTCTGCGGGCTGGCGTTGCTGGTGATCGGCGCGATGCCGCTGGCATTCCCGCGCTATCAGGATGCGTCGTTCTTTTCGAACGTGCTGACCGAACCGCGGCAGGCGTTCGCGTTTGCCGATCTCTTCTTTCCCGCCAATCCCTTCCATGCGCTGGCCAACGCGATCGTCCCTGCCGTAGTTCTCTTCAGTTCGGCCATCGGTGTCGCACTCATTCGGGTTCAGGAGAAGCGGCAGGTCCTGTCGCTGCTGCACGCTCTCAACGACGCGATCGTTCGCATCACGCGCTTCGTCGTCGATCTCACGCCGTTCGGTGTTCTAGCGATCGCAGCAGTGGCAGCGGGCACGATGGAACCCGCCACGCTGGTGCGCCTGCAGGTCTACTTCGTGACCTTCGGCGTCGCGTCCCTGCTGCTGACGTTTGTCATCCTGCCGCTCACCGTCACCGCGGTCACCCCATTCACCTACCGCGAAGTGGTCGGCGTGGCCAAGGACGCGCTGCTGACCGCGTTCGTGGCCAACAGTGTCTTCATCGTGCTGCCGCTGCTGGTCGAGCGCGCCAAGGACCTGATGCAGCAGCACGGCCTGCTGACCGCCGAGGGCGCCTCGAGCGCGGAAGTGGTGGTCCCGATCCTGTTCAATTTTCCGAATGCCGGGCGCTTGCTCACTTTGCTGTTCGTGCCATTTTCGGCATGGTTGATTGGCGCGCCGCTGTTGGCCTGGGACTACCCGTGGCTCTTCGCCACCGGCCTGTTCAGTTACTTCGCCAAGGCGCAGGTCGCGCTGCCGTTCCTGATGGACCTGGTCGCGGTCCCGCACGATCTGTTCCAGCTCTACATCCCGACGACGATCGTCACCGGCAAATTCGACTCGCTGGTGGCCGCGATGAACCTGCTGGCGTTCGCGCTGCTCGGAGCCGGAGCGATGACGGGGTTCCTGACACTGGAGCGGCGCCGCATTGCCCGTGCCGTCGGCGTCGTCATCGTGTCGCTGGCGGTTGCGGTCATAGCGACGCGCGTGCTGCTGGCCAACCTGGTCGACACGGCCTACCGCAAAGACCTGGTGCTGAAGAACATGCACCTGCAGCGCGAGCCGATGCCCGCCGTCGTGCACAAGACTCCGCCTCCCGCGACGCCGGGCATGGGCGTCGTGCCGGCGCTCGAGCGGATCCGTGCGCGCGGGACGCTGCGGGTCGGATTCATCCCGGACATGATGCCGTACACCTTCATCAATGCGCACGGCGAGCTGGTTGGATTCGACGTGGAGTTGGCCGGTCGACTGGCGCGTGATCTGGGTGTGGAAAAGCTGGAGTTCGTGCCGACCGACTGGGGCAGCATGCCGGAGTTGCTCGCAAACGGAGCGATCGACGTGATGATGAGCGTGCCGTATGCCGTGTACTGGCTGCGCGATCTGCGTTATTCCGTACCGCACATCGATGGCATTTTCGGCTTTGTCGTTCGTGACGAGCGTCGGGAGGAATTCGCGACACTGGACGAGATCCGGCAAAGCAAAGGGCTCACGATCGGGATCCCTGCATCCACCGACTTCATGCAGGACCGCATCCGCAGCTATCTGGGACCGGTGGATGCGACCTTCGCCAGCCTGTCGACGCCGCGCGAGTTCTTCGAGGGCCGACGACGGGACATCGATGCCCTCTTTGTGCGCGCCGAAGTCGGGTCCGCCTGGACACTGCTCTATCCGGAGTACTCCGTCGTCGTGCCGCAGCCGGTCGTCTACAAGGCGCCGGCGGGCATCGCCGTAAGCCGCGCAAGTGCCGATCTTGCCGAATTCATCAATAACTGGCTCGTGATCCAGCAGGCGAGTGGTGGCGTGCAGCGGGCGTACGACTACTGGGTGCTGGGACGCGGCGCGGAGCAGAAGAAGCCGCGCTGGTCAATCCTGCGTGACGTGATCGGAGTCGGCAAATAGCCTGCAAGGCCACGCCGGGACCATGGCAAACAGTGGGGGAAAGATGGAAGTGAGTCGCCTTGCCGCGCGCGCAATGGCGCTCGGTGTTCTGATCTCGGCAGCGTGCCTGCTGCACGCCGCCGAGGCGCCGAAGCAAAACACTGAGCAGTACCGGACCTGGATTGCGGAGATGAAGGAGTCTGCACGCGGTCCATTTTCCGGCATCAAGTGGTACTGCAAGGACGGCACGGTGTTCCCGCCGACCGAGTACGCCTGCGCCAAGCGCGGCGGCGGCGTCCAGCACGGCGAATGGAGCGACCGCACCAAGGAGTTGAGATCGCATGGCTACCGGGTCGCGACGCTGCTGGCCGGCATCGATGCGTCGAAGGCAGTGGCGGCGGCGGACTTTGCCGACAGCTATGCGCAGCTGCTGGTCGAGAAATTCCTGGTCGCCACCGACAACGGCTGGATCATGCGGCGCGCGCAGTTCTACCGCGGCGCGCTGCAGGAGGAAGACGAACGTGAAGGTGCGCGCAACCTGCTGCAGGCCATGGCGGCGCGGCCCGAGTGGATCGGCCTCCGCTTCGTCGCGCTGCGCACCGGTGTACGCATGCTGCCGCACGGACAGGACACGGCGTCGGCGCAGAAGGTGCGACAGATGGCCGCGACGCTCTCGGACCGCGATGCAGGCTTTGCCTCGCTGCGCGCGAAGATCCATGGCACACCGGAAGCCAGCGATGCCGAACGCGTTCGCGCCTATGCCGCCGCCGCGAAGCCCGAGCTGCGCGCCAGCTACGAGGAACTCGCGGCCGAGATCGATCGCGTTTATCAGCCGAAGCCGCTCGATCAGACGCTGGAAAGCGCTGCGCGCGCGTTCGGCCGCGAGCCGGCCGTGCAGAAGTCGCTGAACGAGGCGCGCGCGACCTACGTGCGCGACACCGATGTCGTCAGCCGTTATCGCCTCACCGCCGACGTGCTGATGTCGTTGCGGCGCAGTGTGCCCACGATCAAGTCCGCGACGGATCGCCTGCGGGCGCTCGACCTTTCGATCGCCGTCGAAGAGGAGAACCTGCGCCTCGGCAACACAATCCGCGCTGCAATCGACAAGGCGCCCCGCGGCGGTGACCTGATCCTGATGCGCGCGGCGGCGGACGCGGCTTACGGCACCGGCCTGCTGAACGAGCGCGAGCGCGGCGCCCTGCAGCCGTCGTTCGAAACCCTGAGCGTGCCCGAGGTGCCGCTGCGCACCTACATGGCGGAACTGCGCTACCTCGGTCTGGTACCCGGCTGGGGAACACAGCAGCTGCTTTTCCATTTTGGCGAGGCGATGGACAAGCTGGCGGAAATCGAGTCGAAGGCAGAGCTCTTCGTGCAGGACCAGCTGCGCGGCAGCCCGCTGCTGTTCTACTCGCAGGTTCTGGACGCGCTGAACCGCGATGCCAACCGACTGGCCGGCGTACGCAACACAGTGTTCGGCAAGGAAGTCGCCGTCGGCCTCAACGCGCTCAATCCCGGCATCGCGCGCGGTGTGCTGACCACGAGCCCGGATATGCGGCGTACCGATCAGTTCCGCGCGGACGGCATCTACGTCTTGCCCGAAACCGTTGCCGATCTGCCGCCGATCGCCGGCATCCTCACCGCCGGCGCCGGCAATCCGCTTTCCCATGTGCAGCTGCTCGCTCGCAACCTCGGTATCCCGAACGTATCGGTGGATCAGTCGGTGCTGCCAACGCTGCAGCAGGGCAACGGACGGCGCGCCGTGATGGCGGTGAGCTCTCTCGGACTCGTCGAGATTGCGGATGACGGCCCGCAGTGGGACGCGGTGCTCGGCAAGGTGGAGCAGCCGGCCGCGAACGTGATGTTCGAACCGGATCTGAAAAAGCTCGATCTCTCGGTGCGCAGCTTCGTCAGCCTGGACTCGCTGCGTGCGAAGGACTCCGGCCGCATCGTCGGGCCGAAGGCGGCCAAGCTCGGGGAGCTGAGGGCCAACTTCCCGGACCGCGTGGCACCGGGCGTCGGCATTCCGTTCGGCCTGTATCGCGCAACCGTGCTCGATCGTCCTTACAAAAGCACCGGGAAGACCGTGTTCCAGTGGATGGTCGAGAGTTTCCGCAGGCTCGAAGCGATGCCGGCCGGCTCGAAGGAAGCGGCGCGGGCTGCCGAGCAACTGCGCGCCGAGATCTACGCGACGATCATGAAGACCGATCCCGGCCCGCAGTTCCGCGAGCAGCTGCGCGCCGCCATGGCCAAGGAGTTCGGCGCCGACTTCCGCGGCGGCGTGTTCATCCGCTCCGACACCAACGTCGAGGACCTGCCGGGTTTCACCGGGGCAGGGCTCAACCTGACGCTCTTCAACATCGTCGGCCTCGACAACATTGTGAAGGGCCTCCTCGAGGTCTGGGCCTCGCCGTATACGCAGCGGGCCTGGGCTTGGCGCCAGGCGCACATGAAAGGGCCCGAGCACATCTATCCTGCGGTGCTGCTGCTGCGGACGGTGCCGTCCGACATCTCCGGCGTGATGATTACGCAGGACGTCGACAGCGGCGACCGCAACATCCTGTCGGTGGCAGTCAATGAAGGCGTGGGCGGGGCAGTCGATGGACAGGCCGCCGAGTCGGTGCGCATCGACAAGCGCACCGGCAGCGTGCGCCTGATGGCCGCCGCTACTGCGCCACGGCGCCTCGTGCCGCAGGCGACAGGCGGCATTGCGAAGCTCCCGGCCTCCGGCGCCGAGACGCTGCTGAAGGAGGGCGAGGTCAAGCAACTGATCGCGTTCTCCGACGAGATCAGCAAGCGCTTTCAGCAGCTCGACGATCGCGGCCAGCCCGCTGCAGCGGACGTTGAGTTCGCGTTCGTCAACGGTCGACTCTGGCTGCTGCAGATCCGTCCATTCAACGAAAGCCGGCAGGCGCAGGCGAGTGCCTACCTGGCGAACATGGACAGGGCGCTGGAAAAGAACCTCGATCGAACAGTAAACCTGCGGGAGTCGATCAAATGAAACGCGTGAATGCGCTGTGCCGTCAGGCGGGCCTTGCACTGGGCATTGTTTCAACCGCGTTGCTCGCGGCGACCGCCGAGGCCTATCCGCTCGACGCGTTTCCGGAAACCGGCATTCGGCGACTCGAAGGGTTGCGACTCGCGAATGAAGGCAAAGTGGCCGACGTCAAGCAGCCCAAGGGGGCCATGTTGCCGCTCAAGGCAGTCGACCTCAGGCTCGTCGGCTCGACGTTCGAGCTGCCGCCGCCGGACCCGGAGTTCAACCGCCAACTCGCCGGAATTCTCGGTGGCGGCCTCGGCGGCTATGGCGTCGCGGTGCTCGACCTGA
>Ga0316613_10002091_pt1 | contig 13060 bp, 13 predicted proteins | sample OWC_soil_day10_C_2_FD_207647 | JGI IMG/M metagenome (GOLD analysis project Ga0316613, IMG submission 207647) | Wetland soil microbial communities from Old Woman Creek delta, Ohio, United States - OWC_soil_day10_CT_b | ecosystem: Environmental > Terrestrial > Soil > Wetlands | place: USA: Ohio...
AGTAATTTCGATCAATTCTCCATTATCATTGGGAACCATTGTTTTTACTGCGATGGCTTTCCTCTCCCTTTTACACAAGCGTACTTTATGCGCCGGTATATGCTCCAGCCCTGCAGGTCTGCCAACAGCATCTTCTATAACCTCTAAGGTTCCCCAACCAATTCGCTCCCTATCATCAACAACCTTTTTCATGATTTCCGTATAGCTTTCATCAAAATTGCAAAATTTAAAGAAGTTTTCATACTTGGTCCATTCTTTATCAAGAGCTGATTGAATGCTCTCATTCTGCTTATCCACATCAATATCATAATCAAAGTCCACGCCAAAACCCACAATATTGGTCTTATACGCATCTATACATTGCTGCAAGATATCACTGTTTTCGGAAAGCCGGGTTAATTGCTCCGGATTATAAAGTGGCTCCAAAACAGCCCCATCTTCATACAGTCCATGAAATTCATCTTCATCAACCGCTTTGCTTTCCATAATAGCCACACGGTCCTCTGATATGGTTTTAATGACAACCGAATTATGGATACGCTTTTTTTCTTCGTGCTCCTGTACTTCCTCCAAGATCCTTACCTCCTTCCCGCAATTATTTCTTTTTAAACACTGGCATACAGGCTAACGCAACCGCATCCGCCCTGTCCGGAGAAGTTAATCCCCTCTTTTTTAATTCATCTTTGCTTTCTAGCCTTTGCTTACCGTTGGACTGGAAATTATACTTTCGAGTAGAGAATTCACCGACTAAGATAGAATCATCGGGCAGCTTAACTTCTTTGTTCTCCAAGAGGTCACGTACGTTCGCCCACATCCAGGTTACAATATCATCATAATACCTGGCTGACTTTGTCTTTGGTGCTTTCTTTGCAAAATTCACAGGAACTACAACCATTTTCTCCAGCTTCTCTTCCGAATCGCCTTGCAGCTCCTTCAGGCGGTCACTGACACCACCACCGACACCAGTATCATCAATTTTGACATAGATGTAATTATCATACTTCGGATACTTTTCAAGTAACCCCCGATACATGCGAACAATATCGCCGGCCGTTTTCATTGTATCCTGTCCATGACGGACAAGGAGCTCCGGAATAACTTTATCAATCTTCCGGACTATTACCGTATTATCATCACCAAAGCGGGCAACATCCACACCTATATCAATACGGTCAGGGGTGTACTCCTCGCTTTCCTCTCCCAGGTCTATTTCAAGTTCAATTGCTGCTTCCAAAAGCTGCAGGGCAATAAACACATCATCTTCCTGTTTCGGAAATAATCCCCGGACACGTACGCGGACTACATTACTGTCATATCCGAACCGGTCAACCAATGCCTTAATATTGTCTTTATTGGTACGTGGACTGTCCTCTGATGAAACCGTATGGCACTTATACATCCATCTGGAAGAGTAAAAGGCATCATAAAAGGTACCGCTGGTTCTGGTAGGATTGCCGCACATAAGCAGCTTGTTATTTCCTCCAGACAAGGTACCCAGGATTGCTTCCATAATCGGATCAGCCACACCGGAAGCTTCGTCTATGATAAAAAGCATGTTATCTTCATGGAAGCCTTGCATATTCTCCGGTTTGGTTGCCGTTCTGGCAGTAGCAAACCATCTTTTCTCATGTCCTACCATGTAGATGTAGGTTTTAGTCCATTTCAATATTTCCTGGAGCAGAGGAGCCCGTTCCTGCCATTTGGATACCTCAGACCACAACACGTCATGTAATTGCTGTTTTGTCGGAGCTGTGGCAACCACACGAGGATAAGGAAAGCAGGTAAGGAACCATAAGAGAGCTACCGCTTCTATACCGGTCTTTCCTACACCCTGCCCGGACTTAATACTTACTTTCGGGCTCCCTGCCAAATCCATAAGAGCCTCTTTCTGCCATGGATCAGGCTCAAACAAAAGAACCTCCTGAGCAAACAAAACAGGATTTTTACGGTATATGGGAATGCGCTCCTTAAAAAATGCCCTGCGCTTAGAAGATTTACTGTTGCGACCGTCGCAACGAAGGGAATCCTTTTTCACTCAACATCAGCCCCCTCATCTTCACCGGTGACAGCATCAATCCAATCATCAACCACATTTTCACCACCGCCAAGTGAATCTGCCTCGTTGCGACGTTTTTCAAGTTCAACTTCCATAAGTTCCAGACGCAATCTGCGCTCATCATCGGGAGCCGTAAGTTCTTTAAATTTCTTAATCATGGCACTTATTGTCTGCATCGCCTTGGACTGAGCCTGAAGATAGCTAGCCTGCTTATCCCAGGCAAATTGTAATTCATACTCCAACTCTGAGGATTTGTTCTTACCACTCATACCACTTGTTGAAGTCTTGACCTTCTTCAGCTCCTTTGTCAGATCCTCCTGGTTCTTTACATACATGATTCGCTGAGCTCTGATGATAGCTGCTTGATGCATGAGAATATTTTCATAAAGGAAATCTACCGGATCCAGGACATTTTCCTGAAGCTCCTTTACTATAGCCAACGTTTCCTCTGGCAGATACTTGCTAAAGAGTCCGTGCTTAACTGCGTTCTTATTCATTGCCGGTGCTCCGTGACCAGCCGCATTTCTATTGCCGGGTTGCCCACCTTTTTGTGTGCACACCTTTCCTGATTTCGTGTGCACACTTTTTTTCTTATCCTTGGACCACTTATATCTTGTTTTCCATGATTTTACGGTATTAATGGTAACACCATGCTTTTCGGCGATATCTTTATATTTCATGCCTGATTGATAATCAATCAAGGCTAATTCATAATTTGGAGCCCTGACTTCATTCACTCCTCACCACCTCTCAATCGTTTGTTTTGTATTTTAGAAAAACCACTGATTACAAATCTGAGTTGCTATTTCCTTCATCATCAGCGGCGGCACAGACATTCCACATACATATTGAACGCTGGTCTTATTAAAATCATAATCTACCGGAAACGACTGGCAATTAATAAAATCCATATCCGAAAACTTCAAATCATCAACCGCCCTAAGAAATTCACCATTGGCTGTAATCGTAGGTGCAATAATACTGTCCCAAACTACAGCTGCATTAAATCTACTCTGTTTATTAAATAGCCGGTTATTGATATCAGCCAAATTGCGGTCGGTTGGTGTTTTGTGCTTCAAAAGTTGATATGTCTCTTTAGTAACCGGTTCACCGGCTAAGCTTCTTATCTCTCCAAAGCGAATCGGTCTCTTGTTAAAATACAGATTCAGCTTTGAATATGGCAGCTCTTTTCTATGACCAATGAAAAATACTCTTTCACGACGCTGTGGAACACCCATTACGGCAGAATTTAAGCAAAAAAGCTGGACTTTATATCCAGCTTCATTAACTTTATTAAGTACCTCACTTACATAACCTTTTGCACTGCCATGTATCATACCTTTTACATTTTCGGCTATGAATACTTTTGGCTTCAATTTTCGAATGACGGATATAAATTCAAAAAACAAATCATCCAACGTTTGGGCTGCCTGGCCCTCCCGAAATCGCTTGGCTTTCCCCCAGTCGTCCTCCCGGTTCCCGGACATTGAAAACACACTACAGGGCGGCGAGCCATCTAATATATCCAACTGAAATAATTCAGGTGGCAGATCATCGTTCGATAATTTAGCAAAATCCCTTATGTCCATATTGTATGAATATAAGGGATGATGATTTCTATTATACAGTTCATTAATCCTTTGATCTATTTCACAATTACCAAGCACCTGGCAGCCGGCCAGTTTGTATCCCATCGTGGAACCACCTCCACAGGAAAAGCAGGAAAATACTTTGATACTGTTTCGGGGAATATTATCTATTTCTTTTAAGCTCCAGGGTCTATACATATATCCCCTTCCTAATAAAGAAATCCACAACGTGGGCACTTATTTTTATAGTTATCCGCTGAGAAATCAGCTGTATCTATTTCTCCTAAAGTGCTTATCGTTGCATCAATATTAACCTGGTCGATTAGTTTCTCAATTTCTTTTTCACTGTATCCGGTAAATGAAGCATAGTCTTTTTCAACAAGTTCCTGCATTATATCTGTCAGTTTTTCAATATCCCAATTACCAGAAATTTTATTCAGTGCAACATTAAGTGCCTTCTCCTCGACCGGATCCAGATTCACCACACTGACGTCAACTGCCTCTACACCTTCATCCATCAATATTTTAAGCCTCTGATGTCCGCCAACTACGTTACCAGTCTTTTCATTCCAAATAATAGGCTCAACGCAGCCAAATTTATCTAATGAATTTTTAATTCTTTGATACTCAACATCCTCTGGTTTCAAGTCCTTTCTAGGATTATATGCCGCCACCTGCAACTCTTCCACTGCCACATTCTTTATATACATCTTATGCTCCTTCCTGGGGAGCAAAAAGGGGACTACCGTCTTCATTTCGGCAATCCCCTTACATATGATAGAATTTTACATTTACAGTCTAGCATCCGTTATATGTGGTGTCAATGTAATTATTTTGTAGCCATTAACTTTACTGTACAATCAAGTCTTGATAGCTTTTATAGTTTTATTTTCAAGTAAATAACGCTTACCTTTTTCTGAGAGGATAAGAAATTCATGAAGTCTTCCAGAATCTGTTTTTTCAGTAAAAGTATTAAGAAGGCCCTGCGCTATTAATTGAATTTTAATCATTTGACCAATATTATTATCAACTGATTGAAAATTACTAAACGCATTTTCAATTGCTTTATGAAACTGTTCATAATTACAAGATGAATATAAATATGGACCAACTAGAAAAAATATACTATCCCAAGTGTATTCTTCTTGATAAGGTACTAAATCATCATAACTATAAGTGTATCCACTTACTGTATATATTTCATCCATACCTGCCAAGTTATTTACTTTTAGTTCATCTTCAAATATTTTTGTTTTTAAAACATTATTTTCTTCAGTTAATTTTTCCTTTTCCATTCTTAAATCATTTATCTGCTTCAATAATCCTGTATCACTATATTCACCGCCTCTTATCCAGCCCGGTTGAGGATTATTCCTAAATGCATGATTTAAGCTAATAATTACGTCGGCTATAAGTCTATCTATATTATTCCAGTATTTCACCATACGACCGATTTTTACTTTTTTCAAAAAAGTTTCAAATTCATCTCGATTTTTATCGTCTCTTTTTATAGATGGTAAATCAAATGGAGTTTCATGTACAAATGCTAAAACAGGTATACCTAAATCAATAGCGTAATTATACTCTTGCTCTGTATAGCTAATTCCTGTTGTTGGATTTATGGTGCCATATCTTCCACCTACAATAAGAACATAATAATCGCAATCTTGAATAATCTTTTTTATATATTCAAACTGTTCATCATTTGAAGCTGTAAACATCTCCATTCCTGCAGGTATGTGACTGAAATTTAATATCTCTTCAATAATCTTTTTTCTTTCTTCTTTCAAATCTTCAAATGTCGAACTTACAAATATCTGATATCGCTTGTCCATACACTACCTCCTGTTTATTTTGCATGTATATAACTTCCAACTTTCATTATTTACAATCGATTATAAATTTTAAATACCATTAGTAAAACATAGTAATCTATAATAGCTCTAATATTTATCATAACAAACTCTGTTATATCATAACATTTTTCCGAATCAACTCTATAAGTTCAGTGCTTAATACACCTGCTTCTATTTTCTCCGTATATGTTTTAGTCTTGAAATCCACCATTGCAAACTGTGTCAGTGCTTTACAAGGATTCATGCCAGTAGTGTAAAATAAAATATTTGATTCATCTTTACACTCAGCATTTCGTAATTTTTCATCAATTACCCACATACGAAATCTTTGCCCAACCCCATTATGTTGCCAGACATGTAAAAAATTTGAGAACATAAGACCTTCCAAAGATTCTGTGTATACAATGATAGCAGTAATCTTTTCCATTGCATCTGGTATAACCCCTACACTTGCCGCAAATTCAGGATGTGTTAATATACCATTTATCCCGTTTGTCAATAACGACCACGCTTCCAAAAAACTATTTGAAGGGAAATCACGATAGGACCAGTTTATATAGAGTAAATTAAACTCATCATCCTTTGGTGCTACAAATTTGCACGCCGCGCTATTGATAAAATCCCTGAGTTTAAGTACACGTGGATCAAGGTATACCAAGCTACGTTCTTTACAAAATCGTTTAATCGCTTTGCGCCCTATATCTGTAAGTAATATTGTAGGAATAACAATCTTTTCATTCTCATGATATTCATGTGGAAATTCTGGTGACTTCACTTCAATATTAATCGTTACCGTTCTTTCTCTTTCGGTTGCTACTCGATTTTCATCACAGGCTCTACAGTAGAAAGAACCTATAAACCTTGCTTCTGGATTTTTCTTATTAACACCTTCAATAATTGGTGGCTCATAAATCGCTTTACTCCAATTGTATCGAGCAGCATAATACGAGAGTATTGAAACTTCGGATAGTGCTTCGAAAAATGTGTCTTCTTTATAGTGATGTTTTCCTGCTGACATTTGATCTGTAATGAAAGTTTTAATTTTTTCAGTGCCAAATTTTTGCGCTAAAAACTGTAATCGTCCCGAGAAATTTATACAAAAATTAAGGTTAAAGGATGCAGTATTGATACTTCGATCGGTATTTATTATACCTTGTATATTAATATCATTCTCAATTAATTGATTTTTTCCCACGAAATTTTCAAGTCTATTTTCAATAGCTTTGATTAGAAAATGATCATTAGAGTATTCATCTAACCAACCTTCTGTCCAGGCCATTTCAAGAAAATTACAAAGTATTGTATAATTAATTAAAGGAAATGGTTTATCTCTACGCATGTTATAAACCTCCAGAACCTAAATAATAAATATTCTGATAAATTTTGTTTTTATATATTTAAATTATACTGAATTTTATATTAAACATCAATATTAATTATTTAATATTCTGTTTACAAAACTCTGCTTGTACTCATTTCTAATAATGGCATCAGAAACGATAATGAGTTCTTTAGTCTGCGCTTTTTCGTCCTGACTCATTTTTAAACATACCTTAATTAACCTTATGCTCTGGATGACCAATACCCCATGACCTGGAATCTAATCATAGCCAGGGTAAAAGAAGTACTGTCTTTGACGAATGAGTTAGCCGGAGACAGTACTTCTTTTTGTTTCTGGAAATATGATATATGAATGATAAAGAATTTTTAACGTATATCAGTTCCTTTCAAGAACTTTAAGTATTCATCTATTTCTTCTTCTGTAGAATTATTTGGAATTATATTAAGGAATCCATCTCTACACATTATTTTGTAATATCCATATTCATTTTGTCCAATTTCATATATTTCGGAATGAATTTCATTACCTAACGAGATATAATTATCAATATGAAAATTTTCACAGAACGTTTTGTTAACTTCCGTTGGTTTTAATAGTGCTGTCTGAATATAACCACTAGAATATAGATTTTCTAATTGTAAATCATTACGTTCATCTAATGAAAGAAGTACTAGAATATCGATATTACTTTCTAATAATTTGTCATACAGTCCTTTGGTTTGATGAAATAAATATGAATAGAACTCTTCAAAAGAAGTTGAAGCATTGATTACAAGTACACCAATATTACATGCTGGATATCCAGATACGTTATTCCCATTTGTTTTTGCGATGATTTTTTTAATATTTTCCTTGACTTGATTATAATATGTACTTGCTTGTAATATCACGGTATCTTTATTTTTTTTAAGTACATCAGAATTACGTAATTCTGGAAATAAAGGCTTAATCAGTTGTTGACCATCTTTACAATTTAATTCATCTTCTTTAACATATGGATCGCAAAGTAATGTTTTAACTTCAGAATTTACCATATATTTTTGAACAGAATTATTATTGGTCATTAAAAATGAATATTCAAATTTTTTGTTGTTATCATATATTATTTTATCTTCACCAAAAATTTCTTTTAAGTTATATAATGAGTCAGTTTTTATTAAACCCATATAAAGATAGTAAAACCAAATTACTTCACTAAAGTTTTCATTAAATTTAACAAAAGAGAATTCTTCATGTTCAACCGATTTGCACTTCTTTATAAAATTTGATACTAAGTTATCATTGTTTGTAAATATTTTTATTAATATTATCAACTCTAATGTCATAGAATAAGGTGTATTTGGATAATCTAAAAAAGGATGATTGGCTGGATATTTCATTTGGCACAGTTTGCCTTTTACAAAGGAAACTGCATCAGAATGTACTTGTTCAGTATTCAAAATATTTCCCTCCTATAATATACGCGATTTAATTCCAGATATTAATTAACACTAAATTAGTTTTACCGTACATTTCCACGTATTTTCTCTTTTATTATGTAATCTTCCCTTTTTTTATCAAAATGTGATGAAACTGAAATTACATCATCAGAAATTATAAAATCGATGAAATTAATCCATTCTTCAAGCGTAACAGAGTATAGAACTTTATTTCTATCATAATCTGAACTAACAAAAAAGCCCAAAATCACACCATTTTCTTCAAATAAAAACTTGAATACATAGGAGTGAATTAACCAATTACAAACATTCTTCCCTACGACTGGTTTATTTATAGTATTATCCCAGTCATATTCGTCTTCCTCTAGCCACCGATGTAATCTGTCAATATTTTTTCTGGGTATGTTATATGAAACATTCAAATTATAAATATCTGCATCGTTACTCAGCTTTTCGGATTCAATTAAAATTCTAATAATGAAAGCTGAATAAAGAAGTGCACGTTCGATTTTAAAATAAGTTCCTTCAAAATTTTTATCAAAATTTTTTTTTGTATTATATCGAATTAATTGACGTTTTTCCTCACGCAACTCTGTTTTCCATTTCCAACTATCATATACCATATTCATACCCCAAATTTTTATGACATAAATTCTTTTCATTATAACCTTAATGGACAACTCCGAATAATTTGCACAGCATTATTTTATTTAGTTGCCTTCCGTTCAATGTACTTTTTGTTGCTTTAATTCACCTGATGTTTGCGCTACAAATTTTTCAAATACTTTCTCTTTTTCTTTACGATCTTTTTCTGCTAACAAATCATCAAGTATCAACTCAATTCCCGCTTTTATGCACGGAAACATTTCTAAACATTCTTGTTCACCTAGCTCATGTACACCTTTACTTACAATACCATAAACATTTTTATTTTTGACTAAAATATCCGGCAAATAATCTTTAAGAGTATCTATTTTTTCGTCAAATTTTAAATGTTCAAAATCGTTTTTTGTTATCTTTAATATATTTTCAACTTGCCTGAATTTATCGAAAACTAAATTCTCAAGAATACGCCGTATATATACAAATGAACCTATTCCTATACCATGCGCAGACAGTCCTACTGCTTTACTAAATTCACAGTATTGTTCGCCTAAAATTGATTTGTATTTAACAATTTCGGGCTTTACCAAGTCGGCAACTGAAGGATACTGCCCTATTTTTATTATTTTGTCAGAAGTCGCTATCAAATCAAAAAGAATTGTATGCTGTCTATCACGAGCACAACAATAGAATAGTACATAGTGTTTGTTCAAATAAGATTTGTATATTTCATCATTTCTAAATTTTCTTTCACGGTATCCAGTATCATCATTCACTGAACGCATAATTCCAGTATTTTCATGTATCTCACTATCACAATATTCGAATACCATGCTTGCTCCACAATGTTTACAATAGCAAACTATGGTATTATTACTATATTCACTTTTAGAAAGATACTTCTTAATTTCCTCCAAATCATTAATTGTAATGTCTATGCTGTCATATAGCCCTTTGTTTACTAATAAATCCTCAATTTTCCCCACCATTCTCTTCTCCCTTTCTACGTTTCGTGGTATATCACTTAGTTGAATGAAGCACATATCCACATTATCCGCACCTCATAAATTAAATTTAGTTTTTCGTTTTAATAAATTTATTATTGCTTTAAAAAATTTCTAATTAAATATAATTATAATGATTATTGAAAATTAATACAAGTATAAAAGTATAACTCAATCAATCTTCCCAGTCGACCGGAGCTTCTCTGTCCGATTGATGGGGAAGGTTGATTGAGATACTTATATTTTATTTATTGGAAGAAAATATCATCCAGCTTATACACATCTGCATCCATCATGCGGTACAGTTTTCCACTTTTCACATAAATACTCTATTTCTTCCGTTGTCCAATTACGTCCAATACACATATATTTGTTAGAGGACGCTGCAGCTTTTCCCGGGAAGCCTGACCTCCTTTTTTAATCATTAAAAATTATACCATATACCTTATACTTTTCTGAAAAAGCAGTCATACCAATGGTATGCGCTTCGGTATGTTCTGTTCTACAGAGACATATCTTTCTGTGTTTTGAGTCATCAAGCTTTTTCCGGTTATTCCCCATGCCTATAGAGTCCTCATGATGCGTTTCCCCTGCTTTGCCACATACACAGCAACGCTTGTGTTTCAGACAGGAATACAAATACCGGTTAATATCATCAGTCCGATTTATTCCTAGATCCGATAACCACATTCCATAAGCTAACGCATGATCCAGAAGAAAGCTAATGAAATCACGTGCAAAGTCCATACTGCAATCACTAAGGGAAAACTCAGGACCTCCAGTATACCTAATGTACTCATACTTCATTACCTCATGAGTTTCCTTTGGACTGTATCCGGTCCATTCAGAAATATCATTGAACATTGCAAATATCTTTTTTCGCTGTGCTGCACTTATTTGTCGACCATCATCAAGCCAGATACCACATTCAGTAATCTCCTTAGTGATTATAGGTTCCATTAGGTTAACCCTTGGTACTAATAATTTCAGCTCGGTACCTTCTGGTCCTGGTACAAAATCTAATAATCTTGCAACTTCATACATAACAACCTCATTTCAACGCATCAATACCAAACAAAAGAGCCGATAATTGCTTTATCGCAGAATTTTTATCCGCATAAACACTTTCTTTTGAAATATTGTAATGCTCCGCTAACTGTTTAACGGTCATGTTGCTCCCTGCTATATAAAGTTGATATAACACATCATATTTTCGCATTAGTAGCTCGTTGCAGGACCTCTCACACAATCGCTTATATAAATCCAACATTGCATCTATATGCGCCATCATAATAGCAGTCCGTTCTGCTGATCGTTTAATACTTTCAACTACCATACCATCATCTTTTAGAGACATCATATTAATTAAGGTATCAGCTGCGGATTCATTTAGATGAGCAGCATCAAAAACTGAATTATCGGTGTGAACCTTTAATACCCGATAATTTCTCATTAACAACTCAGTATTGTGCAGCTTCTTCTTTCCAAGTTCTCTTTTATACATTGCCTTTTCTTCTCCTAATTTCTCTATTGCGGTAGTGGCACCAATTTTTGCTGCCTCTTTCATCATTCGTTCAAACTCCAACTCGTTAATCATAAAAATCTTCTGATCCATGCTTTACACTCCTCCTTGCTATTAAAATGCATCTCTGCTACAATAATATTGGTTAGGGAGGGGAGCGAAAGCACCCTCTTTTAAATTATAAATTTACTTACAACATCACTCTTCAGGAATATACCCATTTTCTTTTGCATACTCAACCAAGCGCTTATATGTAATCTTCCCTACTCCAGGAACCTGTCTAAATCCATCTAAAAAATATTTCACTGTAGAATTATCCAGATCACCACTGGCCTCTTTTTTTATTCGGTTATATCCTTCACTCTCCGCTTTTGCAATGCGATCCTCCACATAATGAACAAGCTGCTCATCAGTCATTTTTCGCATCCTGACCGCCTTCTCATGAATCATTTTTGCATCTTCGGTTCTCCTGCAGCTTCTTTTTCTCATTAGCGGTACCTCCTATAATATTTTTGAAATCGTATTTCTCGCATACCTTCGCCAAGCATTCCTTGCAAAGATATCCCATTTGTTGTGGCTGTTTCCCTCTTTGTACTCGCCCACATATAGCTACCATATTCTGTTTTAATTCTTCTCGTTTACATTTTCCACATACACCGACCATTTTCTCCTTGAGTTCCCCAAAATACCGCCGGCCAGAACTCCACGTCAGCTGATCCGGATACTCTCTTCTAAACGGGAGTTGAGAATACATCTGGTATATAGTCGACTCTATAAAAATTGGAACGCTCAATCTTTCTGCATATTTAATGATATTGTCAATCCACTCCTTTTCAGGCATTTGCTTTTTACTTCCATACCTGCAGCCACCGGTACCTACAACCACCCATTCCACCCGAACATCTAATTCTAATAAATTCATAGCCAGTTCTTCTTTCGGGTTAATATAAAGAAAGCAATGATACCCCTCTTTTGCAAATATCGGGTCCTCTTTTTTATAAATCACACTTCCGTACCACATATTATCTTCCGCAGGCAAAGTATGCAGCAGCTTGCTATATCCAGATTCTGACGAAAGAAAAAGATAATTATTCTGGGAATACAATTTACAAGCATCGAATATCTCTTGATAACACCAAGATTCATACCCAAACATTTCACCAATAGTACCGCAAAGCAAATTCTTACCGGTACTAAGGGTACCCAAACGTCCCAAGCGATATCGATGGTAAGTTGGCAGAATGCCAAATGGATAATCGCTTTTATACCCTGTTTCTGAAGTGAATTCAGATTCTAAGACGCAAAGATCACCTTCCTGCCTATACATATGAGTTTTTGAAAGATTAAATCTACTATCTGCACCACCAAAACCACGTATAAACTTGGTATAAGAACATTTAATGCACTTGTCAGAGCATCCGGTTATTGGGTTCCATTCATGATCGCACCATTCAAATTTTGACCGATTCATATATTAAATTTCCTCCATCAACTTTTTTCGGGCGGTTGTATATTTGTTGGCTTCACACCTAATATTTTCGGCTCATGCCATATTCCCGAATCAACTAACCACCCAGCTTGCTTACAAGTACATCTTTTTTGATCTGTCTTCGGAGGATATAACTTTCCACAACATTGACATTTCTTGC
>Ga0316613_10002093_pt1 | contig 13050 bp, 10 predicted proteins | sample OWC_soil_day10_C_2_FD_207647 | JGI IMG/M metagenome (GOLD analysis project Ga0316613, IMG submission 207647) | Wetland soil microbial communities from Old Woman Creek delta, Ohio, United States - OWC_soil_day10_CT_b | ecosystem: Environmental > Terrestrial > Soil > Wetlands | place: USA: Ohio...
GTTTCCGCAGGTGTTCTCATGCTTTCTTTCCCCTCTACACTTTGTGTTTGTTTCTGAAACGCGCTCGAAGGCCCGCGTTGCCTACCGGAAAATGATTTTGTCGGCGGATAGAACCCCGCCGTTCTCCGTCCCCTGGACTTGCAATCTCATATCGGTTCGAATATTCGCCGCAGTGGTGCCCACGGGAAATTGCGTACTGTTATCCGTCTGCACGCGCTTCCCCTCCACGGCGAAGGAGAAAACGTTCCCGGAACCGCTCGGGGATGCCGTGACCAACCCTTCGAGGTCGACCATGGCCTTATCCGGGAAGACCGTCCGTGGGGAGAGTGTATCGATCCGCATGGCCGTGATCACGCCGGGAACCGGCTGCTGATTGGTGGTGAGGACCTGGACGTACATCCCGTTAGCCAGCCCCGCACCCACCGCCGGGGAAAACGAAACCATCGCGGTCATGCCGGTCCCGTCGGGCAGCGGGCCGAGTCGGAATCCGGACGAAGACAGGCCGGAGACGAATCCTTTGACCTCGATCTCGCTGCCGTGATGGGGGGATTGGGTGTTCCGTTCGATGTAGGTCGCCCGGATCCGGCCGTCGGAATCCACGAACCCGCTGACCTCCACAATTTCGTTCAGGTTGAATTTGGCGAAGTCGGCGTCGCTCACAACGACGGTTTGTCCGAGAACCGTGAAGGTATTGGAATTCTTGACGGCGATGGGCCCCTGGAGATTGTCCTGGTAATCGATCTGCTGCGCGTTGTTGTCGTTGGGGTCGTGGTGAATGATCACGACCATCCCGACACGGAACACTACCCTGTCCAGCTCGGAAGAATGATCATCGCCGTGGGACATTTTTATCGTGTTGTTGTCGGTAAGGTAATGCACGCCGTTCATCTCGACGCTGCCGAAACTGGTGATGGAACCGGTACTGATGCCGGTGCCGCTGATCCCCCCGCCTGCCAGATCCAAACCGCCGGTCCCTCCGCAGGTGGAAAAAGTGAAGGAAACCAACGTCAGCAACAACACTCCAATCAGGAGTCGGGCGGTTTGTCCTCTGGGATTCATGTTTCGTTTTCTCCTCTGTAGTCTTCCTCGAAGTAGTAGATCCCGACCCCTGCCCGCTTCCGGCCCGTCCCGGGTGCCCCGGGGTTTGCGTCCCTGTCCCGCTCGCTCAACCACCGGTCCAGGAGTTCCAGCAACGCCTGCGATTGTTCCCCCGCCAGTTTCTTCAGCTCGGGAAGTGCTTCGGAAGGGAGGTTGTCGTAACTGACTTTCCTCTGGAAGAAGGGGGCATCCGGATGGCAGATATTGTGATCGATCGTCGAGACAAGGTCCGACGTGTCGCTGCCGAGGATTCCGATCTTGTCGATTTCCCCCGTCCTTGGGATGTATCCGCGTTCGAGCAGGCGAATCGTTCCGTCGGGGGTCCGCTCGACGACCCCGACTCTCATCAGTTCATCGAGTACCGCACGAACCGGCGCATCCCCGCTATAAGATTTGACGAGTTGCCGGAAGCAGACGTTCCCCTCTTCGAACGGAAGATCCGCCGGTTGTCCCGATTCGTCGCTGAACCTGCGGTCCCGCACCCAACCCGTGATGACACGCGCCGCCCGGTTGATCCGATCCAAAGCCCCAAGATCGTCCTGGGCCGGAAGCCGCTTCACGCGCAACACCTCTCTCCGGGAAAGGCCGGTTAGGATGGCAACCCGCGATTTGGATTGTTTCCGTCCCGGAATATCGAATTTCTCAGTGGCCAGGTCCACGTAGAGGCGTTTCGCGATATCAGCAAAGGTCTGGTAGGGAACGCCGTTGCGCAGGAGGAACATCACCAGGGGACGCAGCAAATTCGTGATGGCTGCGGCGATGGCTTTTGTGACATTCGCTTCCATATTTGGGATGATGGTCCCAAATATTATCAATGTCAACAACTATTTTCATTAGCCAGATCGACGGGGGAGATATGGAAGATATGGACGGGAGCACTTCGCGAAAAATAGAACCCGTCGGAATCATGATTCCATTTAGTTATTAATATGATATCGAAGGATGGTCATATTTTTGGGGGCAGATCACCCAAGGGACGTGTCCAGCAGGGAGAGCAGGAAAATCCTGGTTTTGATAGCGTGGGAGGGTCCGGTCTTCTTCCTGGAAGTGGAACAGTACGGCTAGCCGGCCTTGCCCGCGACGAGGACGGAGATGTTCAGCCGGTGCCGGAGTTCGTCGATCGTGGAGCCGTAAAGCCAGTCGGAGAATCCCTTGTGTCCGTGGGCGCCGACCACCAGAAGGTCGACGCCGTGGCGCTGGATGATCTCCGGGATGACGCGGACCGGGTGGCCGAACCCCAGCTCCGTCTCGACCTCGATGTCGTGCTTCCCGAGGACCACGGTGTACCGCCGGAGCCGTTCGCGGTCCTTCTCGCTCTCCGTGTCCGTGATCTCTCCGCCCATCGCGACGGCACCCGCGCTCTCCACGCAGTGGATCAGCAGCAGAGGGCACCGGTTGGCCGAGGCTACCCCTGCGGCGCGGGAGAGGACCTCGGCGTCGGCTTCGCCGAAGTCGAGGGCGGCGGCGATCTTCCGGAACGGCCGCGCCGGCTCCACCTCCCACACCTCCGGCCGGTGCACGTCACGCGGCTGTTTCCGCCGGCCGGCGAAAAGGTACGGTTCGAGGAGCACGTAGACCAGCAGCGCCCCCACGGCCAGCGCGACCGGCACCGCCACGTACCGCGCGACCGTTCCGGCCGTGCCCCCCAGGGCGACCCATCCGCCGATCTCGTCGATCACCAGTTTCACGTTCAGGGACGCGATGACGCCCGCGCACGCCCAGGCAAGCGTCTTCGGGAGCCGGCCGATCGCGAACGCGCCCATCCGCTTCCGGTCGCTCACCATGTGGATGAGGGGGATGACCGCGAAGGAGAGCTGCATGGAGAGGAGCACCTGGCTGAACACCAGCAGCTCCCCCGTGGACCCCTCCCCCGCCACGGCGATCGTGATCACCGCCGGGATGATGGCGAGAGACCGGGTAACAAGGCGTCGCAGCCACGGCCGCAGCCGTATGTTTACGAATCCCTCCATCACGATCTGGCCGGCCAGCGTCCCGGTGATCGTGGAACTCTGGCCCGCGCAGATCAGCGCGAGGGCGAAGAGGATCGGCGCAAGCGTGCTCCCGACCAGGGGCGCGAGGAGCCCGTGGGCGTCCTGGATCGAGGCGACCTCCGTGTGCCCCGACCGGAAGAAGACCGCCGCCGACATCACCAGGATGGCCGCGTTGATGAAGAAGGCGATGTTGAGGGCGACCACGGAGTCGATGGTGTTGTACTTGAGAGACTGGTGGATCCCCTGCGCCGTCTTCTCGACCCTCCGGGACTGGACGAGGGCGGAGTGGAGGTAGAGGTTGTGGGGCATCACGGTCGCCCCGAGGATCCCGATGGCGTAGTAGAGAGCGTCCCGGTCCGGCAGGGAGGGGAGGAACCCCCGCGCGATCCCCGGCGCGTCCGGCCGGGATAGGATGATCTCCAGCAGGAAGCACATCCCGATGGTGGCCACCAGGACCAAAATGAACGCCTCCATCTTCCGGATCCCCGCCTGGTGGAGGAACAGGATGAGGAAGGTGTCCAGCGCCGTCACGAGGACCCCGTACATCAGCGGAAGGCCGAACAGGAGCTGCAGGCCGATCGCCGAGCCGAGGACCTCGGCGAGGTCGCACGCCGCGATCGCCACCTCGCACAGGATCCACAGCGCGCCGTTGACGGCGGGCGGGTAGCGGTCGCGGCACGCCTGCGCGAGGTCCCGCCCCGACACCAGCCCCAGCCGCGCCGAGAGGGACTGGAGGAGCACGGCCATGAGGTTGGACATCAGGAGGACCCAGATCAGGGCGTACCCGTACCGGGAGCCGGCGGCGATGTCGGTGGCCCAGTTCCCCGGGTCCATGTACCCAACGGAGACCAGGTACGCAGGCCCCGCGAAGGCGAACAGCCGGCGCAGGATACCCCGCGTTTCGGGGACCGCCACCGACGAGTGGACCTCGGAGAGGGAACGCTCTTCAGGCATCGCCCCCCCTTTCCGCCGGCACGGAGAGGGAGAATTCCACTCCCCTTCCGCCCGGCAGGTTCCGCACCGTCAGTGCGCCGTCGTGCTGGTCCGCGATGCGGGAGCAGATGGAGAGGCCCAGGCCGGTCCCTTCGTCCTTGGTCGTGAAGAACGGATCGAAGACCCGCTCCAGCTCCCCTTCCGGGATCGGCGGCCCGTCGTTCGCCACGCGTACCGTCACGATCTCCCTCTCCCCCTGCCGCGACGTGCCGACAGCGAAGGTCAGGTGACCCCCGCCGGACGGGGCCATGGCCTGCACGCCGTTCAGCGCGACGTTCAGGAGGAGCTGGGTCAGGAGGTCGGGATCCCCCGTGATCCGCGGGACGCCCCCTTTCGGCGGCGGTTCGATCACGGTCTCCACGCCGTCCTTCCGCGCCTGGGTCGAAACAAGCGTTGCCACGCGGTCCACCAGCGCCATCGGGTCCAGGATTTTACGGTCCGCGGGGATCGGGCGCGCGAAGGAGAGGAACCGGTCGGCGGTCTGTCCGAGGCGGTCGATCTCGGCGATGTGCAGTTCGAGCATTCTGCGCTCCGGCGCGCCTTCCGGGACGGCGTCCCTCAGGATCTCGGCGGTCCCTTTGAGAGCGTGCAAGGGGTTCTTGATCTCGTGGGCGATGCCGGCGGTCAGCTCCCCCAGGGCCCCCAGCTTTCCCGCGCGGATCAGCTGCGCCTCCACCCGCTGCTGCTCGGCGAGCGCTTCCCCGAGCCGGTGCGCCAGCCGCTCCTGTTTCTCCCGCTCCCGGCGCTCCCGGTCCACGAGGAGCCCCGCCACGACCGCAACGATATTATAGAGGAGGATCTCCAGGCCTTTCTCCAGCGCGTCCCCGGGGTCCTGTACCAGCAGGCGTGTGAAGGCGTGGGGAAAGTAGACCAGGGACGCGAAGACGGAGACCGCTACCCCGCCCCGGGCGCCTCCGGAGAACGCCGCGAAGAGGATCGGCAGGTAGTACAGGCGCCGGAGGATGTCGTGCCCCCACGCGTGGTGGGCGCCCGTCCGGTAGTGCAGGGCCGTGATCGCGAGGCACGGCAGCCACGCGGTGGCCAGCATGCGGGGGGAGAAGACCGGCCGCAGGTCCTCCCGCAACGTTTCGGCGAGGGTCCGCCGGGAGCCTTCAGCCATCGCGCCGGATCCCGTACTTTTCGAGGCGGTAGACCAGGATGTGCCGCGGGACCCGCAGGTACCCCGCCGCCTGGGTGATGTTCCCCCCCTTCAGCCGCAGCGCCCGCTCGATCATCCGCTTCTCCAGGTCCACCAGCGAAAGCCCCTCGGCGGGAAGCGGGGGCCACTCCGCGGACGCATCCTCGCCGGGCCGGTCCCCGGGCCCCCGCGGCGCGGGCGGCAGGTCCGCCGGCGAGACTTCGTCCCCCGCGCACAGGACGACCATCCGCTCGCACGCGTTCTTCAGTTCCCGGACGTTACCGTGCCACGGTCGACGGACGAGTTCCTCCATCACGGCGTGGGGGATGGCGACGTCCCGCCCCGGAGCCAGCTCGGCCAGGAAGCTCGCGACCAGAGGCGGGATGTCCTCCGGCCGCTCCCGGAGGGGGGGGACGGGGAGCTCCACCACGTTCAACCGGTAGAAGAGGTCCTCGCGGAACGTCCCTTCCCGGATCCGCGCGGAGAGGTCCCTGTTTGTCGCCGCGACGATCCGGGCGTCCACCGGCACCGGCGCGTCCGCGCCGACGGCGTCCACCGCCTTTTCCTGGAGGGCCCGCAGCAGCTTCCCCTGCAGCGCCACCGGGATCTCCGCCACCTCGTCGAGGAACAGCGTCCCCCGGTCGGCCTGGCGGAACCGCCCCGGCCGGTCCTTTACCGCGCCGGTGAAGGCGCCGCGGGCGTGCCCGAACATCTCCGACTCGAGGAGCTCCGCGGGGATCGCCGCGCAGTTGACCGCCACGAACGGCCCTTCCGCCCGGGCCGACCGGACGTGGATCCTCCGCGCGACCAGCTCCTTACCCGTGCCGCTCTCGCCGGTGATCAGGACGGTCGCGTCCGTCGCCGCGACCCGGTCGGCCAGCTCAAGGAGGCGCCGCATGGCGGGGGACGCGTGGACCACCTCGCGCCCCACCCCGGCGGCGCGGATCCGCAGGTCCCGCACCTCGGCGGCGAGCCGGCGGCGCTCGAGGGCTTTCGAAACGGCGAGGAGGAGCTGATCCCGGTGGAACGGCTTCCCGATGAAATCGTACGCCCCCTCCTTCATCGCCGCCACCGCCGTCTCCACGTTGCCGAAGGCGGTGATGACCAGAACGGGGACGTCGGGCGCCCGGGTCCGCACGTTCCGGAGCACCTCCATCCCCGAGACGCCGGGCATCTTGAGGTCGGTGATCACCAGGTCGAAGGGGGACGCGGAAAACGCGGAAAGCCCCTCGGCCCCGTCCGACGCGGCGGCGACCTCGTACCCCGCCTTCCGGAGGTTGAACAGCGCCACCTCCCGCCCGGCGGGGTCGTCGTCGATAAAGAGGATCCTTCCGGGCATCTCACTCCCTTTCCTGTTCCGCTCCCTGTCCCGATTATCGCAGGAAAGGTCGGGGGAAGGGGACGGGAAACGACCGCCGGGGAAGGCGAATCCGTCTTTTCGGGGAGCGCCCGGCGCGGCAGGTGTGCTATTTTTCAACGGTGGAAATCCGGAGGGAGGAGAGTCCGTGCGGTTCCGTCGGCCCGACAAGGCGAAGATCGCGCTGTTCCTGTCCGTCCTCGGGCCGGGGATCATCACCGCGTCCGTGGACAACGACGCGGGCGGGATCGCCACGTACTCGATCGCCGGCGCGCACTTCGGGTATGCCCTCCTCTGGACGCTGATCCCCATCACGGTCGCGCTGATCGTCGTCCAGGAGATGGTCGCCCGGATGGGGGTCGTCACGGGGAAGACGCTGGCCGACCTCGTCCGGGAGAAGTTCGGCGTCCGGCCGACCTTCTTCCTCCTCGTGGCGCTCGTGCTCGCCAACTTCGGCAACACGGTGGCGGAGTTCGCCGGGTGGGCGTCCGCGTGGGAGATCTTCGGCGTCAGCAAGTACCTGTCCGTCCCGGTGGGCGCGGTCGCGGTGTGGTTCCTCGTGGTCAAGGGGACGTACCGCGTGGTGGAGAAGATCTTCCTGGTGGCGTGCGCGGTCTTCTTCACCTACCCCGTCGCGGCGTATCTCGCGAAACCGGATTGGGGCGCCGTGGGGCGGAACCTGGTGGTCCCGGTGGTCCGCGCGGACGGGGCGTACCTTACGGTGCTCATCGGGATGGTAGGGACGACGATCGCCCCGTGGATGCAGTTCTACCTGCAGTCCGCGGTGGTGGAGAAGAACGTCCAGATCGAAAACATTTCCCTGACCCGGGCCGACGTGATCTTCGGCTGCTTCGTCACGACCATCGTGGCCCTGTCGATCATCGTGGCGTGCGGGGCGACGCTCTTCCTGAACGGCATCCACGTCGGGGACGCCAAGGACGCCGCGGTCGCGCTGGCCCCCCTCGCCGGGAAGTACGCCTCCTGGCTGTTCGCCTTCGGCCTGGCGAACGCGTCGCTGTTCGCCGCCTCCATCCTGCCGCTGGCCACGGCCTACAGTGTCTGCGAGGGGATGGGGTGGGAGTCGGGGATCGACAAGGATTTCCGCACCGCGCCGCACTTCTTCTGGCTCTACACCGGCCTCGTCGTCCTGGGGGCGGCCACGATCCTCTACCCCGGCGCGCCGCTGATCCTCGTCATGTACCTCTCCCAGGTCGTCAACGGGATGCTCCTGCCCTTCGTGCTGATCTTCATGCTGCGGCTGATCAACGACCGGGAGCTGATGGGGGAGCACGTCAACTCGAGGGCGTTCAACGGGATCGCGTGGACGACCGCTGCGGTCATGATCGTCCTCACCGCCCTTCTCGTGGTCGTGGCGGTCTTCCCGGGGCTGCCGGGGCTGCTGGGGCTGTAGCGGGGAGCCCGCATTTCCCACCACGGTTCGTAGCGAGGGGGTGGAGACGGGCGTGGATACAAGGCGCGCGACCGAGGGCACCGGAGGCGTAGTGGAAACTACGTCGAGGAGCCCGACCGAGCGCAACGCAGTAGACATGCCCGTATCCGCCGCCGCAGTAGAAGCGTGGTGGGAAATGCGGGCTAAGGGCGCTACATCTTCCGTCGCTTGCGGCGGGACGCCGGCGGCAGGAGCAGGTCGACGACGTCGTCGACGGTGACCACGCCGAGGAGGCAGTTCTCCGCGTCCACCACCGGCAGGGCAAGGAGGTTGTACTTGGAGATGAGTCCCGCCACCGTTTCCTGGCCCGTTTCGGCGCGGGCTGTCTTGAGCTTGGTGTGCATCACTTCGGTCAGCATCCTCCCCGGCTCCTCGATCAGCAGGTCCCGCAGGCCGACCACTCCGAGCAGCCGCTCGTCCTCCACCACGTACATGTAGTAGACGTGCTCGATCTCGCGCGCCTCCACCTTGAAGCGCTCGAGCGCCTCCCCCACGGTGATCCCCGGCGGGTACGCGAGGTATTCGTTCGTCATGAGGCCCCCCGCCGTGTCGTCCTCGTGGTGGAGCAGCTCGTGGATGTCCTCGGCCTCCTCCTTCTCCATCAGCTGGAGCAGCTCCTGCGCCTTATCGGTGGGAAGGTCCGCGATGACGTCCGCGGCCTCGTCCGGCGGCATCTGCTCGATGATGTCCGCCGCCTGCTCCTTGTCCATCTCGGTGATGATGTCGGCCTGGACCTCCGGCGTCAGCTCGTGGAGCGCCTCCGCCGCCGTCTCCGGGTCGAGCTTCTCGAAGAATTCCTGCCGTTCATCCGGCGCCAGGTCGCTCATGATCTGGGCGATGTCGGCGGGGTGCAGGTCGGAGACCGCCTCGCGGGAGACGGAAAGGGTGAGCCGGTCGAGCTTCGGTTCCAGCGGCTGGATGAACGCCCAGGAGATGAGTTGCGGGCGGAGGGGGTGGCGGATGGCGCGGAAGAAGGCGTCCCCCCGCCGCTCCACTCCCAGGCGGCGCAGGATGCCGCGCATCCCCACGTCCACGTCGCTGACCAGCGCCATGCCCCCCTCCTCGGTGAGCTTGACGTCGTTGACGCGGACCACCTTCGCCCCGTTGATGTCCACGATCTGCTTGTCGAGGATGTCCCGGCCGATGAGGAGGTGATCCCCCGACGGTGCGCTCTCCGGGATCTCTTCCTCCCTCTTGCGGGAGGAGATGATCCGGCGGTTGAAGATGGAGAGCTCCTCCCACGGGAGGTATCGCGTGACCTTCTTCTTCTCGAGGAACAGGCCGACCGCGCGGGGGAACGTCAAGCCCCCCTCCACGGCGATGTCCCGGACGCGCCCGATCTCCTCCCCCCGGGGGTCGAGGACCGCCTTCCCCAGGATGTCGGCGACGAACACCTCCCCGATCAGCGCCATGTCCCCTTCTCCGTCCCGCTCATTCCGGCTCCAGTGTACGTTCCGCCTTTGAGCCAGGTCAAGGAACGGGCACCGCCGGCCGTGGGAGGATGGAACCGGTTCTGGACCCATTCCACCCGGCGCAGGAGAATCCGGCATGGCCGACAGCGGAATCACGGCAGATATCGCCCCGCACTCGCAGGACGGCCCGGCGCCGGACCCGGTCCGGAGCCGGTGGCGCAACCCCTGGCGGTCCCTGCCGACGGCGCGCGCCCTGGTACAGGGGGCGTACGTCGCCTTCTTCCTCCTCGTCGGGGTGGAGTTCCACTCCTTCGTCGCGCAGGCGGTCTCGGGCGGGCCGGTGACCGCCCACCGCCCCCCCGCGGTGGAGGGGTTCCTCCCGATCTCCGCCCTGATGTCCCTGAAGTATTACCTCCTGACGGGGAACTACGACGAGATCCACCCGGCGGGACTCACCATCCTGATCGCCGCGCTGGTGTCTGCCTTCCTCGCCCGGAAGGTCCTCTGTTCCTGGGTGTGCCCGATCGGCGGGATCTCCCGGGCGCTTTCCTGGGTCGGGGAGAGGACCCTCTGGAGGCGGCGGAAGAAGGAGGTCCTGCTCCCGGTCTGGGCGGACCAGGCACTCTCCTCCCTGAAATATTTCCTCCTCGCCTTCTTCCTGTGGGCCGTGGTGTGGTCGATGGACGCGATGGCAATCATGAAGTTCCAGCGCGGGGCGTACAACCACGCCGCGGATGCCAAGATGCTCCTCTTCTTCACCGAGATGAGCTTCACCACGGCGGTCACCCTCGCGGTCCTCGTGCTGCTTTCCGTGGTGGTGAAGAACTTCTGGTGCCGGTACCTATGCCCGTACGGGGCGCTCCTCGGGCTGGCAAGCTTTGCGTCCCCGCAGCGCGTGGTGCGGGACCGGGACGCCTGCATCGACTGCAGGGCGTGCACCCGCGGGTGCCCCGTGGAGATCCGCGTGCACGAAAAGCCTTCCGTGTGGACGCCGGAGTGCACGGGCTGCATGACGTGCGTTTCCAGCTGCCCCGTCGAGAGGTGCCTCACGGTGACGCGGAAGGGGGCGGCGACCTGGTCGCCCTGGCTCATCCCCGTCGTGGGGCTGGGGACCATCTTCCTGTTCTGGGGTGTCGCCCGCGTCACCGGATACTGGAACAGCTACCTGACCGTGGACCAGCTCGCCGAGGCGTACCGGCAGGCGCGGGAACTCGCCCACCCTTAGCGGCCATCCTTCATCCCTTACCGGTTGCGGTCCAAACCAAACACATATATCCTATGTGCTTAATAGGGTATTGTCCTTGCGCTGATCCGGAGGGAAGATGCGCCTGTCCAAGAAAACCGAGTACGCCCTTCGCGCCCTGATCTACGCCGCCCGGTTCCCTGCGGGGACCACCTTCCAGATCCGGGACCTGGCGGAAAAGAACGGGATCCCGAAGAAGTTCCTCGAACTCATCCTCCTCGAGCTGAAGAACGCCGGCCTCCTCGAAAGCCGGCGCGGAGTCGGGGGCGGCTACCTCCTCGCCCGGCGGCCGGAGACGATCCGCGCAACGGAGATCGTCGAGGTGTTCGAGGGACCCGTCACTACGGCGGAACCGGAGAGGGGGGCGCGGAGGGCGGGACGAGGAGAAACTTCTCCCGCGGTGGCCCGGCTGGTCGCCGAGGCGTCCGGGGCGATGGGGGCGGTCTTCTCCCGGTGGACCCTTTCGGAACTCGTCCGGGAGGAGGACGAGGCGGCGGAGCGCCGCAGGCGCAACGTCATGTACTTCATATGAAAGAGGGAGGACGCGTGAGGCGGAAACGATCGTTCGAGACGACGGCGGTGCAGGCGGGAGTCGGGGCCGACAGGGCGTACGGGGCGGTGAGCGTGCCGATCTACCCGACGGCGATCTACCGGTACGACGCGTTCGGCAGGAACCGCGGCTACGACTACTCCCGGGCGGAGAACCCCACGCGCCACGCCGCGGAAGAAGCCCTCGCGGCGCTGGACGGCGGGAGCCGGGCGGTAACCTTCTCCTCGGGCATGGCGGCGATCTCCGCCGTGATGACCCTGTTCCGCTCCGGAGACCACGTGCTCTGCTCGGACGACCTGTACGGCGGCACGTACCGGCTCTTCGAGAAGATCCTTGCGGGGTACGGGCTTCGGTTCGACTACGTCGACATGGGGGACCCCGCCGCGATCCGCCGGAAGGTCGGCAGGCGGACGCGCGCCCTCTTCATCGAGACTCCCACCAATCCGATGATGAAGATCGCGGACCTGCGCGGGGCCGCGGCCGTCGCGAAAACGGCGGGGATCCTTTCCATCGTGGACAACACGTTCCTGTCGCCCGCGCTCCAGCGCCCCCTGTCCCTGGGAATCGACGTGGTCGTCCACAGCGCCACGAAGTTCCTCGGCGGGCACAACGACCTCGTCGGCGGCGTCGTGGTCGTTTCGGACCCCTCGCTCGCGGAGAAGATGCTCTTCGCCCAGAAGGCGGTGGGCGCGATCCTCTCCCCCTGGGACGCCTGGCTCCTCCTCCGCGGGATCAAGACGCTTCCCCTGCGGGTGCAGCGGGCCCAGGAGAACGCGATGGTCCTTGCGCGGTTCCTCTCCTCCCACCGTTTCGTCCGGAAGGTCTTCTATCCCGGCCTGCCCGGGCACCCGAGGGCCGCGCTGCACGCCTCCCAGGCGGACGGGCCGGGGTCGATCGTCTCCTTCGAACTGGCAAGGGAGCGCGCCGTCCCCCGGTTCCTCTCCTCCCTTTCGACCGTGCTGCTCGCGGAGAGCCTGGGCGGGGTCGAGTCGCTGATCACGCACCCCGCGACGATGACCCACTCCGACATCCCCCCGGAGGAGCAGGCGGAGGTGGGACTGACGCCCTCGCTGGTCCGGCTGTCGGTGGGGGTGGAAGGCGTCGACGACCTGGCAGAGGACCTGGCGCAGGCGTTGCGCAAGGCGGCGAGGAGGTAAGAGCAGGGTTCACTCCGACGGGGAGTTCCCTTCCTGCCAAGGCCCCGTCCGTTCGGGGTCCGCCGGCGACTTCTCCTCCGGGGGCGGAGCCGCCAGGGTATTTTCCACCTTCCGTTCCAACCCGGCGAGGTTCGGGATCTCGGCCATCGCCGCCTCGTATTCCTCCCGGCCGATCATCCGCGCCGCCACCATCCGGCGGAGGATCCGGTCGGACCGCCGCATCACCCGGTCCATCTTGCGGTATGGGTTGTACACCCTCGGTCCCGGAAGCATGGAGGCGAGGAAGGCGCACTCCCGCACGGTCAGGGCGGAAGGGGGCTTCCCGAAGTAATATTGCGACGCGTGGCCGATGCCATATACCATCGGCCCCAGCTCGACCACGTTCAGGTACAGTTCCAGGATCCGCCGCTTGGTGAGCGCGTCCTCCATCCGCCACGCGAGGACGATCTCCTTCCCCTTGCGGATCAGGGTCTTCTCCCGGGAGAGGAAGAGGTTCTTCGCGAGCTGCTGCGTGATGGTACTCCCGCCGCGCGCGAAACGCCCCTTCTCCAGGTCCGTCCGGATCGCATCCTTCATCGCCTCGTAGTCCACCCCCTCGTGTGCGTAGAAGTGGGCGTCCTCCGCCGCCACGACGGCCTTCTTCAGCGTCGGGGGGATCGCG
>Ga0316613_10002094_pt1 | contig 13049 bp, 9 predicted proteins | sample OWC_soil_day10_C_2_FD_207647 | JGI IMG/M metagenome (GOLD analysis project Ga0316613, IMG submission 207647) | Wetland soil microbial communities from Old Woman Creek delta, Ohio, United States - OWC_soil_day10_CT_b | ecosystem: Environmental > Terrestrial > Soil > Wetlands | place: USA: Ohio...
CTTATAATAAAATAAACGGAATTTATGGTTCGGAAAACAGGCGTTATTTAACGGATATACTAAGAGATGAATGGGGCTTTGACGGCTATGTTATGAGTGACTGGGGAGCGGTGAATGACCGTGTTGCAGGGGTGATAGCAGGGCTTGATTTAGAGATGCCTTCCTCAGGCGGAGTCAATGATGCACGTTTGGTGGAAGCAGTGAGAGAGGGACAGCTGAAAGAAGAAGTTCTTGATCAGGCCGTCACCAGAATTCTCACCATTGTTGACCGATACTTAAAGAACCGGAAGCCGGAAACCGTATGGGATAAAGACGCCCATCATAAATTGGCAAGAAAGATGGAGGGAGAATGTGCAGTACTCCTGAAAAATCAGGGAATACTTCCTCTTTCTGATTCCGATGAAGTTGCATTTATCGGTTATTTTGCAGCCCATCCCAGATACCAGGGAGGCGGCAGCTCTCACATTAATTCTACAAGGGTGGAGTCTGCTGTGGAGGAAGCCAAAGACAAGGGGGTAATTTATGCCCAGGGATATGAAGTCGATGCAGATCAGATGGACAATACCCTGTTAGAGGAAGCTGTTTCAGTGGCAAAGAAAGTAAAAACAGCTGTTATTTTTGCCGGACTTCCCGATTCCTTTGAGTCAGAGGGATATGACAGAACTCATATGGCTATGCCGGAATGTCAGAATGCCTTAATTGAAGCAGTAGCTGCCGTTCAGCCCAATACCGTAGTGGTGCTTCACAATGGTTCACCAGTAGAGATGCCTTGGATTCATAAGGTAAAAGGAGTGCTGGAGGCATATTTAGGTGGTCAGGCAGTTGGCGGTGCAGTTGTGGACATTTTATACGGTCATGTAAACCCAAGCGGAAAACTGGCTGAGACATTTCCTATCAAGCTGGAAGATAATCCGTCTTATCTTTATTATGGCGGAGAAAAGGATCGGGCAGAATACCGGGAAGGAGTATTTGTAGGATACCGGTATTATGATAAAAAGAAGATGGAAGTGCTGTTTCCATTTGGTCATGGACTAAGCTATACTACCTTTGAATACAGCAATATGAAGACCGATAAATCCTCAATGAAAGATGATGAAACGGTGACCGTTTCTCTTGATGTTACAAATACGGGTAAGACGAAGGGCAAAGAGGTTGTGCAGATTTATGTGGAAGCGCCGGAGGGGCAGGTGATTCGCCCGGTGAGAGAACTGCGTGAATTTGCAAAAGTGGAATTAGAACCGGGAGAAACAAAGACAGTAGAATTTATCCTTGGTAAACGGGCTTTTTCATACTATCATGTAGAATTAAAAGACTGGTTTGCACAAACAGGAACCTATCTCATTCATGCAGGAGCCTCTTCCAGAGATCTTCGCCAGATGATAAGTTTAAAGGTAGAATCTACAGGGAAGGAATCTGTGGTTTACCATTTAAACAGCACCATAGGAGATATTTTATCTGATCCGGATGCGGCAGAGATAATCAAACCGCTGATCGATCGTTATAAAAAAGGAAGTGCATTAGGCAATTCAGACGGAGACGCTGCAAAATCGGCAATATCACAGCAGATGGACGATGCCATGTTCCGCTATATGCCACTCCGCCAGATAATCAGCTTTGCACCGGATGTCAGTTCAGCAGGGGAACTGCAGGAACTGGTGGAACGGATGAATCATAAGAAATAGAATGATATGGTTAAAAGGAAAAGACGGGCATGATTTGTGTCCGTCTTTTCCTTTCCAAAACTGGTTTCGGACAATTTTCCTTATTGTTGACAGTTGTGTATCAATGCTTTATGCTGTATTAAAAACGAGATCAGTGAAATGATAACAGTTACATTCATTGCAATGGATGCTGCAAGGAGGAAACATGGTACGTGACCTAATATATCAGTTACAAATTATTGTTAATACAGAAGGAATAGACGAGACGAATTCCACGATAGCGCGGGTTATCCTGGAAAATATGGACAAGGATATGGAGAATATATCCATTACGGAGCTGGCAGATCTGTGTTTTACCTCCATTTCCACCATGAGCAGGTTTGTAAAAAAGCTGGGATATGCAAGTTTTAATGAGTTCAAATTAAAATGTATTGAAAAGCGAAAGCTGGATTCTGAAATTCTGGTGGATAATGAATTCAATCTTCGCTTTGGATCCAGAGACGACAAAGCCCTTGTCACGGGACTGGCTAAGTCCATAGGCGAATCTTTAATGAATTTTGCTGAGAAAGTGAATCTGGAGGAACTGGATCAATTGATCCGAATGATTCATGAAACAAAGGAAGTTAATTTATTTGGTTTTCATTTATCGGGATATTTTATCCAGAACCTTCAGTATCATCTGTTTCTGGCAGGCAAATTTGCAAGCTATGCCTGTCTGGAAGGAGATCAGGAGAAACTGGCAGAGATGTCTGCAGCAAACAGTCTGTCCATTATCTTTTCCGTAGACGGTAATTTTTTAAGAAACAAATCTGAGGTTTTCTTTACACTGAAAAAGAATGGTGGGAAAATTGTTCTCGTTACACAGAATCCAGCTCTGAAAATGGCCAACCAATGTGATTATGTGTATTATTTAGGCGACTATAAAGGAGCAACAGAAGGAAGATATAAGCTTCAGCTCTATACCGAAATACTGATCAACCGCTATTGTCAGAAGTATGGTCAAATCAAAAAATAATTCTGTTTTCATAAAATGAAAATAAGCAGTAAACAAGAAAAAGCTTTCCCGCAATGAAGCCATAGAACACCGCTTTTTATGTTATGATCTTTTCGAGGGGTAATCATAAATTTCTACTTCATCTTAGGAGGAGCGTTATATGGACAAAAAGGAATTAGCAGAGAAGATTGTGCAGGAACTTGGCGGGAAGGAAAATATTCTGCAGAGCTGGCATTGTATCACCCGTCTGCGTTTTAATGTGGCAGACGAAGAAAAAGTTAATTTAGATGGGTTAAAGGCACTGGGGAGTGTAATGGGTGCACAATACCAGAATGGACAGTTTCAGGTGATAATTGGCAATAAAGTAGCAGAGGTTTATGAGGAAGTATCCCAGGTTCTGGGCTCTTTGGAATCATCGGGAAAGAACCAGCCGGTAAAAAGGAAACATGTGATTGATGCAGTATTTGATATCATATCGGGAATCTTTGCACCAATCCTTCCGGCAATTGTAGGTGCAGGTTTGCTAAAGGGTGTGTTATCTCTGATTATTGCCTGCAAACTTATGGCTCCTGCGGATTCCGGTTATGTGGTGCTGAATATGATTGCAGATGCACCTTTTTATTTTCTGCCTTTTTTAGTGGCTTTTTCTTCTGCAAGAAAATTTAAGACCAATGAGTTTCTGGCAGTTACCATTGCCGGAGTTATCATGTATCCCACCATTATTCAATACGCTGCATCAGGGGAAGTTGCTTCTTTAAGTCTTCTGGGTTTAAAAATACCCATGATTAATTACAGCTCAACCGTTATCCCCATCATTTTGGGTGTGTTCTTAATGAGCTACATTTACAAAGCTGTGGATCGGGTGGTACCTGATGTTCTGAAAGTTATTGTAACACCGCTGGTGGTGCTGTTTACAGATGCGGTTCTGGTTCTGGTGGTGGTTGCACCATTAGGCAGTTACGTTGGCGTTTATGTGCAGCTGTTCTTTTCCTACCTTTATCAGATAGCGGGACCTCTGGCAGGCGCTTTGTTAGGAGGCCTGATGCCTTTGATTGTTATTACAGGTATGCATTATGCCTTTTTCCCAAGCACGTTTTTAAACTTCAGTAAGCTGGGCTATGATACCATTCTTCTTCCTTTAAATTTGGTGGGAAACATGGCACAGACAGGAGCTGCTCTTGGTGTAGCTGTTAAAACAAAGGATTTCAAAATGAAGTCACTTGCTTTTTCCACAACGGTATCAGCATTCTTTGGTATTACAGAGCCTGCAATTTACGGAGTGACCCTGAAACTGAAAAAACCGTTTTATGCGGCTCTTGCGGGAGGTGCAGTGGGCGGAGGAATCTATGGTACCTTTGCAGTAAAGGCATTTTCATTCTCTGTTCCAGGAATCACCGCTTTGCCGTCCTATGTTGAGCATGGAACAAAAAACTTTATGTTTGCTTTACTGGGCATCGGATGCAGTTTTGCAGTTGCATTTATTCTGACCTTATTTTCCAATATCGAGAACAAGGAATCAACAATGGAGATAGGATCACCTTTGGCAGGGAAAGTGGTGCCTCTTTCTGAAGTGCCGGATCGGACCTTTGCAGAAGGGATTGTTGGACAGGGAGTTGGAATCCTGCCATCAGAAGGAATTGTAAAAGCGCCGTTTCACGGAATTGTTTCAGCCGTTACAGACAGCAGGCATGCCATTGGTCTGACATCGGATCAGGGTGTGGAACTTTTAGTACACATCGGAATTGATACAGTAAGTCTGGACGGTGATGGTTTTGAACTGCTGGTGAAGGAAGGGCAGACGGTAAAAAAGGGAGATATCCTTCTGTCATTTGACATGGAAAAAATTAAGAATGCAGGATTTGATTTAATTTCACCTGTTCTCATCACAAATACGCCAGTGTATGATGCAGTAAAAGGTGTGTTGACGAAAGAAACTGTGGATTTTTCTGATCCTGTTCTGCAGATTACCCCTAAGAATGAAGAAATCTCAAGAAAAATTTAATCAGGAGGAACTAAAATGAATCAGTTAAAAAAAGGTTTTCCGGAAGGGTTTCTGTGGGGAGGTGCAGTTGCTGCCAATCAGGTGGAAGGTGCTTATTTAGAAGATGGAAAAGGTTTGTCTACATCGGATTTTGCCGCTTACAAAGACCCCTATGCAGGCGGAGAAGTGAATAATTTCACCTTTAATGTAACTTCAAAGGAGCTTTTAGAATATACAGCAAATGAATCCTCATACCTGTTTCCAAAACGTTGGGGTATTGATTTTTACCATCGTTATAAAGAAGATATCCGCTTATTTGCTGAGATGGGATTTAAAGTATTCCGGCTGTCCATATCCTGGGCCAGAATTTTCCCCACTGGTATGGAGGAAGAGCCCAATGAAAAGGGACTTGAGTTTTATGACCGTGTGTTTGATGAATTAAAAAAATATGGAATTGAACCACTTGTTACTCTGTCACACTACGAGATGCCCATTGAACTCACCAGAAAATACAACGGCTGGCAGAGCAGAGAATTAATCTCCTTATTTACAAAATTTGCAGAGACATGTTTTAAAAGATATAAAGATAAGGTGACATACTGGATTACATTTAACGAAATGAATATGAATCTCAACAGTCTCTATACAGGCGCAGGAACTCTGCCCGATCTGGTTTCCGATCAGGAGACAGCCGCATACCAGGCATCTCATTACCAGTTTGTCGCTAGCTCTACTGCCATTCAGATGGGAAAGAAGATCATGCCCCAGGCGAAGATCGGTTGCATGATATGCAGACTGGAAACGTATGCCAATACCTGCGATCCTGAGGATCAGCTGCAGGCGCTGAAAGAAGATCATATCAATCTGTTCTATCCGGACGTACAGGTAAGAGGAGCATATCCTGCCTACATGAAACGTTATTTTGAGGAAAATGGAATAGAACTGGAGACTATGCCGGAGGATTTCGAAGTTATCAGGTCCAATACCGCAGACTTTATCTCATTTAGTTATTACATGACCTATGTGACAAAGGGAGGTCCGGATGCAAAGGAACTTTCCGGCCATCTGGTATCTAAGATTAAAAATCCATATATCGCATTATCAGACTGGGGCTGGCCCATCGATCCAATCGGATTAAGAATTACATTAAATAAATTATGGGACAGATATCAGATTCCACTGTTTGTAGTGGAAAATGGTTTAGGAGCGGTGGATACTCTGGAGGCAGATGAAACAGTCCACGATCCTTACCGGATTGAATATATGCGTGAGCATATCAGGCAGATGAAAGAAGCAGTCTGTGACGGAGTGGAGCTGATGGGATATACGTCCTGGGGCTGTATCGACTTAATCAGCTGTGGAACTTCCCAGATGAGCAAACGGTATGGTATGATCTACGTGGATCAGGATGATGAGGGAAATGGAAGCTTAAAGAGAATACGAAAAGATTCCTTCTTCTGGTATAAACAGGTAATTGAATCAAACGGAGAAGTGCTCTGATAAAATAAAAATAAGCGTTGATTGCTCCTAATGGACAATTCAACGCTTATTTTTGTGTTCTGTTGGATAATTTAGTTTGCATTGAATTGTATGATTTGATTTGGTATGCTGATAATGATATCAGATTGTCAGCTTAATGCGATCACAATGGTTGATATAATTAAGGTCGGTAAGGCGGAACGGAGACTATATGGAAAACACGTTGTATATCAAAGATAATATGGATTCACCTAATTATGAAGTTTTTTATAAGGATAATATTCCTTCTGTGGATCATCCTCTCCATTACCATGATTTTCTTGAAATATATTACCATGCGGAGGGAGACTGCGATTATATCATTGACAGCAGGATCTATACCCTGAAACACGGAGATATTGTACTGATTAATAATCAGCGTTTACATCGGGCTGTGATAAAGGATATGACAAAACCATACCGGAGGTTTGTCTTATGGCTGGAATATAATTACCTGGAGACGCTGCTGGGTGGAAAAATTGAATATAACACAATGATAGGAAAGGAGAGCAGAACAGAAATATTCCGCCTTCCCAAACAGCAGAGTGAAGAAATTGAATTAATTTTCAGGAAAATGTGCCGGGAGAGTGAAGTGGTGGATTTTGCAAGCTCTTATCTTCAGGAGAGTTATTTAAGTCAGCTCCTGTTGCTTTTTTGCCGATATAGCCAGAATTCTCTGTCAGTGGAAGAGACCACGTTTGAAAATGACGAGATGATTCAATCCATTATGGATTATATTGACCAGCATTATATGGAACCGATCACCCTGGATATGATAGCACAGCATTTTTTTATGAATAAATATCATCTTATGAGAAAATTCAAAAAGCATACACGAATGACCATCATGGATTACTGCAAAAAGCGGCGGCTGATTATTGCAAGAAATTATCTGATGGAGGGGGCAAGGATACAGGATATCTATAAACTAAGCGGGTTTGACGATTATTCTAACTTTTTCCGGGCGTTCAAATCTGCGTACCAAATGTCACCCAGAGACTATAAGAACTATATGATTCAAAGCCATAACAGTACCATACAGCTGGCTGTGGACCGAGATCAGATTAATAAGAAACATTAAAGTCAGAAATTGTCAACATTTGCAATGTTCACGCCAGTTTTCGTTATTTATTCTGGATTGTTAATGCTATAATTTATACAAGAGATTGCAATGGATCTCAGAGAAAAATGGCAATATGTACAATGAGAAGGAGGATTATTTATGAAAAAGGCTATTAGTTTTTTATTGGCTGGTGTTATGGCAGCATCGTTGACGGCCTGCTCCGGTTCTGTGAAAGAAACAGCTTCTGCAAAACAGGAAGACACAAAAGCAGCAGAACAAACTAGTGAGAGCAAAGGAAGCGGGGAAAAAGTGGAGATTAGTTTCCTTGTAACAAAACCGGAAATTGTTCCCCAGTTTGAAGAGACATTCAAACGGTATACAGAATCTCATCCTAATGTGACAATTACTGCAATTCCATTGTCAGGACAGACGATATACGAAAAACTCACATCCCTATATGCATCTGGGAATGCGCCTACGATTACAATGGTAGGAGGACCGGAATTTACATCTTTTAAAGATAATTTCTTAGATATTACGGATACAGATTTTGCTAAAAAAGTTTATAGCTGGGCACAGGATAAGACGAAATCGGACGGAAAAGTTCTTGCCGTTCCCACAACCGCTGAAGGCATCGGCATTATGTACAATAAAAAAGTAATTGAGGCAGCTACTGGAAAAGAGTTTGATCCAGCCTCCATTAAATCAAGAAAAGATTTTGCGCAGCTTTTAGAAGAGATTTCAAAGACTGAGTATGCACCAGTTCAGATAACCAATAAGGACTGGCTGTTAGGTTCCCATCTGACTTCTGTTTTATATGGCGCTGTAAGTAAGGATTTCGATGAGAGACAGGCTGTCATTGAGGCATGCCGCAAGGGAGAATACAGTTTTGCTGACAGCCAGGTGTTTAACAACTGGATGGATACATTCGATCTTCTCATGAAATACAACAAATACGCCAAGTCACCTCTTGCCAATGCTTATGAGGATGATCAGCTAACGATGGCAAGTGACGAGGTTGCTTTCTGGCCCATTGGTAATTATATTTATCCAAACATTGTAGATATTAACCCGGATGCCCAGGTTGGCCTGATGCCTTATCCGATGGGAGATGACGAAGCAGCTGTTGGAAATAAGGAAATTGTATTATCTTATTCCATGTTTGCCATTGACGCAAAGCAGTCCAAACCGGAACAGCAGGCAGCAGCCATCGATTTCTTTAACTGGCTGGTTACTTCCAAAGATGGTCAGGATTCCTATGTCAACACTCTTATGTTTGTACCAATTTTTGAAGGTTTTGAGATACAGCCCACCAATCCGGTAGCAAAGCAGATTGTTTCTTATATGGAACAGGGAAACACGCTTGAGAGAATGAGCGATTATTTCCCAGCTGGTGTTATGAATCAGTTCGGTGCAACCATGCAGCAATATCTGGATGGAAAAATAACCAGAGCCGATGTAGCCAATCAGTTTAAGGATAAATGGGTGGAATTCTCCAAGAAATAAAAGATGAAATGGGAGATATTATGTATAAAGAAAAATCAAATTTGAAAAGTTTTCAGGTTTTTGCTACATTTGGGTTAATCCCTCTGTTGGTTTTTGGTATCGTAGTACTCATCCCTTTCTTTTCTGGTCTGTTTTTATCGCTTACGAATTGGAATGGTTCCATAGACGGCAAAATTGAGTTTATTGGAATCGGAAATTATATTTCAGCAGTCAGGGACCCCGCATTCTGGGGTTCCCTGGGTAAAACGTTTTATTATGTTTTCTTTGTTATGATCTTAACAAATACATCTGCTTTTTTATTCGGTTTGCTGGTAACCAGCGGTATGAAGGGACAGAATTTTTACAGAGCGGGGTATTTTACGCCTAATCTGATCGGCGGCGTGATTTTAGGATATATCTGGCAGTTCATCTTCTCCAGAGTATTTGTTTATTTCGGTACAAAGACCGGAATACCAATTTTTGAAATCAGCTGGCTGACAGATCCACATGCAGCTTTATGGGCGCTTATCATCGTGGGTGTCTGGCAGAATGCTGGTTATATGATGTTAATTTATATTGCAGGCTTTGTTGGAATTGATAAAAGTCTGATTGAAGCGGCGCGGATGGATGGGGCGAGCCCCCTTCAGATGCTTCAGAAAATAAAAATACCCATGATGATGCCGGCATTTACCATCACGCTGTTTCTCACTCTGAGAAAGGCTTTTATGGTTTATGATGTGAACTTATCCCTGACTAAGGGCGGACCTTACAATACCACAGAGCTGATTTCCATGCATGTCTACAATGAAGCATTTTTAAACCAGAACATGGGTCCTGGTCAGGCAAAGGCATTTTTGCTGTTTTTACTGGTCGCTGTTATTGCGGTTGCCCAGGTAGCAGCTTTAAAGAAGAAGGAGGTTGATGCCATATGATGACGCAAAGAAGAATCAACTCCCTGATAAAACAGTTGTTTGCTATTCTGTTTTTAGTTTTTATGCTTTTACCTTTCTTTCTTGTCCTGATTAATGCGTTAAAACCAAGAATTGAAATCATAAAGAACCCCATGGCGCTTCCTCATGCCCTGTCACTGGCTAATTTTACAAAAGCCTGGGTGACCATGAAATTCGGAACAGTTCTTATGAATACTGCTTATATCACGGCATTTTCTCAGATTCTGCTGATTGTTTTTGGTGCAATGCTTTCTTATATGCTGGTTCGCTGGGACTTTAAAGCCAACAAAATTATTTTTACAGTATTAATTTGTGCCATGATTATTCCGTTCCAGTCATTAATGATACCGTTTGTCAGTATTTTTGGAAAACTGGGACTTATGAACAGCCGGACAGCCCTGATATTTTTCTACATGGGCTTTGGTATGCCTATGACTACGTTTATGTATCACGGCTTTATGAAAGGGATATCACGAGAGATGGAGGAAGCGGCCCTGATTGATGGCTGTTCCCATTTTTACTGCTTCTGGAAAATCGTATTTCCCAATTTAAAGCCAATTACAACCACAATATTAATTGTTAATATATTATGGATCTGGAATGATTTTCTTCTTCCTTCTTTAGTTCTCATCAAAGATAAGAACAGGACAATTCCACTTTCCACATTCTATTTCTTTGGTGAATATACCGCGGAACTGGGTCTGGCAATGGCTGCTTTAATTTTAAGTGTTTTGCCTGTTGTTGTGATTTATCTTTTCCTTCAGAAGCAGATTGTGACAGGGGTCATGGATGGGGCTATTAAATAATGGAGGTAAGCTGACTTGAATATATCGAACAAAATAATGCTGATAACTTATCCGGACAGCATTGGAGGAAACCTGGTTACATTAAGAAATGTACTGAAAGAATATTTTGAAGATGCCGTTGGAGGGATACATATTCTGCCCTTTTTTCCTTCCAGCGGAGACCGGGGATTTTCCCCCATTACGTATGAAACTGTAGAACCTGCTTTTGGAGACTGGGCTGATATTAAAAAACTGTCAGAAACATATTATCTCATGTGTGATGTGATGGTAAATCATGTTTCCAAAAGGAGTAAAGAATTTCTGGATTATCTTGAGAAAGGCGAAGCTTCCCCTTTTGCGGACATGTTCCTTGATTATGAGCAGTTTTGGGGAGAGGGAAGACCAGATGAACGGGATATAAACCTGCTCTACCGGCGAAAGGATGGAGAGCCATACCAGAGTTTTGTCCGGGCAGATGGAAAGACTGTAAAGCTTTGGTGCACCTTTACCAATGAGCAGATTGATCTGGATCTTCGGACAGAGACAGCAAAGCAATACTTGAGACAGAATTTCAATCATCTTGCCTTAAATGGCATCAGCATTATCCGCCTTGATGCACTTGGCTATGTGGTGAAAAAACGGGATACAAGCTGTTTTATGGTTGAACCGGATATCTGGAACGTGATTGATGAGATAACCGGGATGGCCGGTGACAGGGCATGGCTTCTGCCGGAAATCCACGATACATGGGAGACAGCAAAGAAGCTAGAGGAGCATCAGGTCTGGAGCTATGACTTTGTACTGCCGTTCCTGATGCTTCATGCCATCTATACCGGAGACACAAAAAAGCTGGCAGGCTGGCTGGAGACAGCTCCCCGCACACAATTTACAGTATTGGATACGCATGACGGAATTGGTGTTTATGATGCCTATGGCTGGGTTGATGAAGAGGAAGCGGCCGCATTAATTGAACGGATCGAAGACCGTTTAAGCTATCAGTTTAAGCCGCTGAATCCAGAGAAGAAACGATTTAAAAAGGCATATCAGCTTTACACCACCTATTTTTCAGCGCTTCATGAAAATGAACAGGCATATTTACTTGCCCGTGCGGTACAGTTCTTTGCACCGGGAATTCCTCAGGTGTATTACGTCGGAATGCTGGCGGGGGAAAATGATTATGGTGCACTGGAACAGTCAGAAGATCACAGATCCATTAACCGCCATAATTATACGGTGGATGAAATCAGAGCCTGTGCTCAGAAAGATGTTGTGAAAAAATTAAGATCACTGATGCAATTTCGAAATACGTTCGGTGTATTTGATGGAGATCTGGAAGTTACTGTCCCTTCAGAGGGGATCTTAATTATGAGAAGGACTGCAAATAATAAGTGGGCGGAGCTGATCTGCAATTTTGCAGCTTTGGATTTTTCCATATGTTATATGGAAGAGGGAATCACTCAGAGGCTTAAGCTCTAATTATATTTTGGGGTATTTTTCCCCAGACAGGTGAGGTCCGGGGAAATACCCTGGGCTTTACTTAGTTCTGATTTCCCTCATAAAAGCCGTACTTATGAAATTTATACCAATTAAGAATCTCACTTTCTGGCGCAATATTTAGTGCCATAAGAACCTCTCTGGCAAATTCCAAAGGCGAAGCTCCATTTGCAGTTATGATTTTTTCATCTCTTACCGCCGGCTCCACGATATAGTTTTTTTCTCCTGTATAAGCATTTTTAGCCCACTGCTTTAAATTATCGCAGTCATTGCTGGTATGCCGGACGTGATTTAACAGCCCAATTGTGCCCAGGAATGCGGAAGCATCACAGATGCCAGCTAAAATTCTCCCATCATGAAAACATCTTTCTGCCAGCGGCCGGATCTGCTGCGCTGATTCACCCCTCCATGAGGTTCCGCCGATGAGGATAAGAGCCTCATAATTCTTTGGCATATCATGTATATCATAATCAGGAATAACCCGGAATCCGCCAATGGATTCCACTGCCTTTTTTTCTAACGACACAGTCTTTACATCATATTGATTGGCATCAAATGTACGGATTGCGGAAGATAAATAGGCTGCTTCCCAATCTGCAAATCCTTCTAAAATTACAAATAATACATTCTTTTTCATCATATTCTCCTGTTCTTTACCTATTCCAAATTTAATGTAGCAAACGATTTTAATTACATCTCGTGCTTAATGGACATTGCCGTCTGTTTATTATAATCAATCACATAACCGTTCCCTGTCTCCATTGATAGAAAACTGGAATAGGAAGGGGTAATCTTAACCAGCCTCATAGCAGGATCATCTTTATACCGGTCAAAATGATGAGGCAGATCGGACTGGACATAACCTATTACCGATTCATTCGAATCACTTAACGGATGGGAAAGCAATGTTCCATTACCTCTGATCTGAATGGCATCAATGCCTAAGGCAACAGAATTGTTTTTACTTATCTGCTCATATTTATTGGAGTCAGCTTCTGTTACAAAGTAAAAACATCCTTCGTAAGTATAAATATTAACGGTTCGGGCAGAAACACCTTCATTATTTCTCGTTGCAAGAACCATAATTTTATCTTGTCCAATTTCTTTTTCTAAACCTT
>Ga0316613_10002097_pt1 | contig 13045 bp, 10 predicted proteins | sample OWC_soil_day10_C_2_FD_207647 | JGI IMG/M metagenome (GOLD analysis project Ga0316613, IMG submission 207647) | Wetland soil microbial communities from Old Woman Creek delta, Ohio, United States - OWC_soil_day10_CT_b | ecosystem: Environmental > Terrestrial > Soil > Wetlands | place: USA: Ohio...
CATATTGAGGGAAAATCATTCTATAGTTGCCGTGGAAGATCCCGGTCATTTTATTCCGAAATCTGTTTTCCAGAATCATTCTTTTTTGTTTAATCCAGTACCAGTAAATTCTGACGGGATTGACCTGGATTATCTAAAGAATACCAATAGCACCGTTGTGTATGTCACCCCTTCCCACCAATTTCCGCTGGGCTATGTTATGCCAGTAGCAAATAGATTAGAATTAATTGATTGGGCAGAAAATGTTGGGGGAGTCATTATTGAAGACGATTACGATAGCGAGCTAAGGTACTTCGGCAAACCGATTCCTGCGCTGCAAGGATTGCACCCGCAGGGAAGTATAGTATATGTAGGTACTTTCTCTAAGGTATTATCTCCTGCACTTCGAGTAAGCTATATGGTCCTGCCTTATCGATTACTCACTATATACCGCAGACTATTTAGTGATTACGCTACGAATGTTTCCTTATTAGACCAGAGAACACTATACAAGTTTATGGAACTGGGGTACTGGGAACGGCACTTACGTAAGATGCGAACTATTTATAAAAAGAAGCACGACGCACTCATTCAATCTATCCAGCATTATTTCGGCTCTCAAGTTAATATAATTGGGCAGGGAGCGGGGCTTCACATTGTTTTAGAGCTAGTTGACAATTCTCTTAATGAAGAGGAGCTTATCAAACGCGCTCAGGAGAGAGAGGTTAGACTATTGCCACTTTCTAGTACTTATCTGCATAATAGCAATAAAAACACTCAAATAATGCTTGGGTTCGGTAGTATGAGTAGTAATGAAATTGATCGGGGAGTTGCGCTATTATATCAGGCCTGGTATCTCCAGCAATAAAAAAATCTTGCAACGTTAAAATGAAATAATTCAATCTTTCCGACGATTTGTCGGAAGGATTTTTTATATTCAGGAAGTGGATTTGATAGAGCACCCATAACAATCTGCTTTATTTGAAGCTTGATTTATGGCATTAACTGATACGCCATAATCCTATGCTATTGGCGGAACGGGAGTATATGAATTTCACTGCCTTTTTCTAAGGCGGTGTTGGTATGACTTGTATGGACAGGAGATTTGGTTTCATTTAGTTCATTGTTGTAATAAAATGGAAATAAGATGATGTGTTTCAAGGGAATTATTGAGTAATAGCGAATATAATCATTTAAGGCAATTTTTTTATCCAAGATAAGTGAATAAGATAGTAGTTTCTTGGTCGTAATGATAATCTAGTCATAGCCTTCCATTTGTTAGTCTTCCCAATAATCAACAAATTGCGGATAATAAAGTAAATATAGAAAAAGATCACTTCCGTATGTATCATTCTAGTTTAATATAGGCCTTATTCAGGGAAATATGGGTATTTCTTTAGAGAATGAACAATGCAGATATAGACTTTTTCTGATGATTAACTATCAACATTATAGAGTTATCATTGCCCTGCGAAAAGTTATTTTTTGACTGGGAGAGCCCTATATTCTAATAAACTAGAAAAGTGATAAGATTAAAGTTCTCACCTTCGTCTAAAAGGAGGCCAAAATGGAAATAAGACATTTGGAATATTTCATAGAAGTAGCGAGACAAAAGAGTTTTAGTAAGGCGGCTGACGAAATGCATATTTCTCAGCCATCTATCAGTAAAGTAATCAAAGACATTGAAAATCAGTTTGGAGTTACACTATTTTATCGTACTACAAAGTATGTTGAATTGACTGATGCAGGTGGAATTATTTTGGAGCAAGCGGAGAAAATTGTTTCATCTTTTCAAAATATAAATGCTAATTTGGAGGGTGGATCTAATTTAAAATCAGGGAAAATAAGGATTGGTATTCCACCGATTACGGGCTTGACGACATTTGCCCGGCTATTTGGGCCTTTTAGAAAGGCATATCCGAACATTAATCTGCAGTTATTTGAGTTTGGATCTAAAAAGATTGAAACCGGTATTCTGGATGGGACACTAGATGTAGGTATAATATGTATTCCACCTAGGGATAAAGAACTTTATGAAATGATTTGCAGTATCCAAGATCCACTGCGGCTTGTCGTTCATCCTAATCACCCTTTTGCCAAATGCCAAGTAATTGACTATGCTAGCCTGATTAATGAATCCTTTGTACTTTATAGTAATGATTTCAGTCTAAATGATTTAATTGTTGATCGGTGTATGCAGGCTGGTTTTCGCCCCAAAGTTATTTTTGAAACTTTGCAGCTTGAGCTTATGACACAACTAGTAGCAGATCATTTCGGTATAGCTCTTTTGCCAGGTACAGTTTGCCAGCATTTGGATCGTAATGCACTGGTTTCCCTTCCGATGGCTGATCCCCAAGTATATTTGCAATTAGGAATGGCTTGGAAAAGTGATAGGTATATTTCTCATGCTACTAAAGAATGGCTACAGTTTGTAAAAAATAAAATGGTTTTCAATGATAAAGATTCTGATATAACACAGCATCAATGGTTTTGGGATAATGCAATGCTGTCTTAGAAATATAAAAGAATTATATTTGATTTGCAGCTAAGAATTGAAATGATTTTAGAATGTGTATACATATGTGATTGCACCAATCCTTTCTTACTTTGGCCTTTTTCAGGGTACTTATTCATAATCTAAATGCGATATATGCCGGATTAGTATTTCACTTACTATATTAGGAGAGATACAATAAGGATAAAGCAAGTGTTAAGTATGCTGGGTAGGTTATATAAGATTAGGAGGTTTAATTCATGGACAATTATACTAATGTTCTAGATCAGAGAATATTTGACAAGAATGAAGAGGGATCTTCTGATGAAACGAATGAAGTGAAAAAGAGTGAAGTGAAAGTAGTAGATATCACACAGCAGCAATGGTTTTGGGATCAGGCAGTGATGTCATAGAAATATTTTTGTTGTATTTGATTAGGTTGTATCGTGTTGGTTGAAGGTTTACTAAAGTTTGCTTTAGGGCTTGCAGCTATAATGAATAAAAATATTTAGGCTTGGCATTTGCCAAGCCTCTTTCAATTAGAAACAGCAGTGTATAGGTATTGGACATTTCGAGTAAAAAATGACATCTGTTTCTATATAATATAAGTACTAGCAACTAAAGGTTTTTTATGCAAAAAAATATATGAACGGCAAGATAGAATTGAGGTATAAGTTCTTGTAAGTTGACACTATCTATTAACTTTGATACAATAGTAAAAATTTATATAAGAAGGCGGCAATGGAATGGCATTTTATTACAAAGAAGTTTCTAGGACTTTTAGTGAATATCTTCTTGTACCTAATCTTACAAGAAAAGATTGTATCCCAAGCAATGTTAACTTAAAAACACCTATTGTAAAGTTTAAAAAAGGTGAGAAACCCCCTATTGAAATAAATATCCCTTTTGTTTCTGCAATCATGCAATCCGTATCAAATGACACTCTAGCAATCGCTCTTTCTAAATGTGGAGGCTTATCTTTTATTTTCGGTTCCCAGTCTATTGAGCAGCAAGTAGAAATGGTGAAAAAGGTAAAGAATTTCAAAGCTGGCTTCGTGGTTAGTAATGCTAATCTATCTCCAGAGCATACTGTAAAAGATGTTATTGAATTAAAAGAGCGAACAGGACATGCTACCATTGCGATTACAGAAGACGGAACACTCGGCAGTAAATTATTGGGGATTGTTACTAGTAGGGATTATAGAATGAGCAGGGATTCCTTAGATAAAAAAATCAAGGAATTCATGACACCTTTTTCAAAGCTTATCGTTAGTTCCATTAATACTAGCCTTAAAGATGCAAATGATATCATATGGGAGCATAAACTTCATTGTTTACCGATTATTAATGATAAACAACAATTAGTATATTTTGTCTTTAGAAAAGATTATGAAGATCACAAACAAAATCCCTTGGAACTATTGGACTCTGAAAAGCGACTGATGGTTGGTGCTGGCATTAATACCAGAGATTATAAGGAAAGGGTGCCTGCATTGGTTAAGGCTGGAGTAGATGTGTTATGTGTGGATTCTTCCGATGGCTTTAGCGAATGGCAGTCAGAAACCATAAAATACATAAAAAAAGAATATAAGGATACTGTTAAAATCGGTGGCGGAAATGTAGTAGATAAAGAAGGCTTTATGTACTTTGTAGAAGCCGGTGCTGATTTTGTAAAGGTTGGAATCGGTGGAGGATCTATATGTATAACAAGAGAAACTAAAGGAATCGGCAGGGGGCAGGCTTCTGCAGTGATTGAAGTTGTACAGGCAAGAGAGGATTACTTTAAAGAAACAGGCATATATATCCCCATTTGTTCAGATGGTGGAGTAGTACATGACTATCATACGGTATTAGCGTTAGCTATGGGGGCTGACTTTATAATGATGGGAAGATATTTCGCAAGATTTGATGAAAGCCCTACGCCTAAAACAAAGCTTGGCAATAATTATGTTAAAGAATATTGGGGAGAAGGCTCAAAACGTGCTCGCAACTGGCAAAGGTATGACTTTGGAGAAGGAAGTAACCTTAAATTTGAAGAAGGCGTGGATAGCTATGTGCCTTATGCAGGAAAGCTTAAAGATAATATAGATGTTACTTTGAGCAAGATTAAGTCAACCATGTGCAGTTGTGGAGCTACATCTATTGAAGAACTTCAGAGGACTGCAAGAATTACATTAGTATCCTCTACAAGTATTGTAGAAGGTGGAGCTCATGATGTAATATTAAAAGAAAACAACTACTAAATATTGGGATTATTATAAGCACCTGTTTAGGTGCTTATTTTTTTGGATTATAATTAGCAAACATCTTCAAGTATATTATGTTTAATAAACCAAGACAGAATTTAAAGTTTGTAGCCTTTTCCAAATAGTAATATTTTGATTGGAATGTTATATTACCCCTTATTCATAAAGATCACTATGCTTTTCTTGGATATAAAAGATTAAAACAGAAATCCTAATGGAAGGGGGGATTATAACATGGCTCGTGAAGAGACTTTCATAATTAATAAAATATGGGATGAGTTAAGCGGGATAAATATGCATAAAATCAATAGAGTATGTCAGCACAATCTCCAAATTGGGCTTATAGGTTCGCCGCAAATAATTGAGAAAATGATTAAATGGTTAGTTAGCTTCCCGTACACTTCTTTGAATCTACCAATAGATGGTAATTATAAAATATATAATAATAAAGAAGTAATGAAGCGGCTCATACTTGTCCCTACCTTGGCAGGATCGGAGATTAACGAAAAATTGATAAAAGCTTCAGATTTTTGTATTGTTGAGCCGTGTCTAGCTAATGCGGTAAAGGAACATCATTTAGAGGTTTATATTTTCGATATCAACGATGCTGGTTTGGCAGCCCAAATATTAGCTAATCATGAGAGGATAAGATTTACCTTATCGCATAATTTCCCTGTTTTCCGTCCGGAACATGCTAAGATTGAAATTCAGGAGACAGCTATTCAAAATACAGCCTGGGTCTTTATCTCTGCATTACCTAGCTTTCTGCCTGCTCCCCATAGAACTATTGTTGCGCCTTTGGAAATGTTTGCCGATTTTATCGTTCTTACTGTTAATGAAATCAAGCTAATGTTTGAAATTATAGGCTTGATGGGTGAGAAAATAGAATTGAAGCATGTGTTAGAAATTGCTTTATTGTTTAGCTTAGCAAAGGCTTCACAAAAAATCGCTACTCTCATTTTAAAATCAATTCCATCCCAATCAGCTTTAGTGGTAAAGGCGGCACTAGCATATTCTTTTACTTGGGCTATTGGGGAAGCAATGGTGTTTTTCGTTGTAGCTAGACAAAGGGTTAGTTTGAATTTTGTTATAAAAAGAATGAAATATCATTTTAGGCAGGGATAAGTTCAAGCGACCTGTATAGGAAAAAGGAGATAACTCATTGAATTGAGATTTCAGTTATACTGATTGAGGATAGGTTATCTTCCGGTGTTTAATCGGAAGATCTTTTTATGCCGGGAAGGTAAAAATCTATAATTGAAAGTGATACTTTTGCCTTATTCGGTTATTAGTTACTTTGTCTGATGCCTAGATCATTTAGCTTTTCGTATTGCTCTTTACTTACCACGATTTTGTTGTGTTCTAGGGTAAGATAGCCTTTTTGTGCCAGCCGCTTTACGCAACGATTGACAGTTTTTGTACAAAAGCCGATTTCATCGGCAATTTGCTGACGGGTTGATTTTAAAAATAATGTGGAATCGACGCTGCGTTTTTGATAAGAGGCGATCAGATGCAAGGCAAAGCGGTCAATGGAATCTAAAAATAAAAAGTTACGGTCGGTTTTTATCTGGTCAAAAAGCTTCTTTGTTACCAATTGACAAAAGGTAAATGAGGTATCAGGACTCTGCCGCATCCAGTCTAGAAATGCTTCTTTGGATAAGCGAATGGTTTTGCAAGTGGTTTTGGCTTTTACCGTAACGGCATAGTGAGGGTCGCCGGTGATTGCCTCCATTTCGCCAATGATATCGAAGGCGGTAAGCTCTGTAAAGGAATAATTGATGCCAGAAGAATATTCAGCTAGAGCTTCCACCCGTCCGCTAAGCACCAGATAGACGTAGTCACTGGGATCATTAGCCTTCACAAGGCAAGAATTCTTTCGTAGTGTTACCCAAGCCGCGGCATTGCGTATTGCCTCAGGCATATGGTGCAGCAAATGTTTGATCGGGGCGGGGAGGGGGATTTCATTGTATAAGGTATCATTAAATACTCCTATCATGTGTAAACCTCCTTTAAGGATGAGCAGGATACTTATTTCTTTCCACAAAGATAGACAGGTGTCCTATCTTTACAGTTAATTTAATAATAAAATTTTAATAAAAAAATAAATTAATTGGAAACAATAAGCAAGGAGGTAAGTGTATGCAAAATATAGAACTCTTGCGGCGGGCTGCTGGGGCCAGGGAAGCTGCTTATTCACCTTATTCCGGCTATAATGTTGGCGCGGCTCTGTTGTGTGAAGATGGTACTGTTTATACTGGCTGCAATGTAGAAAACATATCTTACGGCGGTACGATTTGTGCAGAGCGTACCGCCGTGGTAAAAGCGGTAAGTGAGGGAAGGACGCGATATACCAAGATTGCTATTGCCGTTTCGGGTAATGAACCAGGAATACCTTGTGGTATATGTCTACAGTTTTTAAGTGAATTTGTTGATCGGGACTTTACGATAATCTGTGGTAACTGCCGTAATGAGTTTACGGTCTATTCCTTTGCTCAGATTATGCCAGCAGTCTTTCAATCCACTGCAGTAAATCGAGTTTAGTGTCTTGCTTACCATATGAATTGCTTGAGTACCAGCCCAGGTGTAACAATTATGCGTGGAGAATAGTAATGACAGTTGACAGGATTGTTTACTGAAATAATGCGGAGGTTTTTTGTATGAGCGAACTATATCATATTGGTTTAAGTACAGAGCAGGGTGCCAAATATGCCATCCTTCCTGGTGATCCGGGTCGTGTAGAAAAAATTGCGCAGCTTTTGGATAATCCAGTATTTGTAAAAATGAATCGGGAGTATAAGACCTTTGCCGGGACGTTGCATGGAGAGCGCGTGCTGGTGACTTCGACAGGAATCGGCGGTCCATCAACAGCTATTGCCGTAGAAGAATTATATATGGCTGGTGTTAGGACTTTTATTCGGATTGGTACATGTGGCGGTATGCAGCAAGATATCATGAGCGGGGATGTAGTAGTAGCAACCGCAGCGATTCGCATGGAGGGAACTTCAAAAGAGTATGCACCAATTGAGTATCCTGCCGTTGCCGATTTCGATACTGCTTGTGCTTTAGTTAATGCAGCGAAACAGCTAGGAAAGAGTTTCCATACTGGTGTCGTGCAGTGCAAAGACTCCTTTTATGGACAGCACAGCCCAAGCCGAATGCCTGTTGGCGATGAATTACTCTACAAGTGGGATGCTTGGATTAAAGCAGGATGCCTAGCTTCTGAAATGGAGTCAGCAGCGCTGTACACGGTGGCCAGCGTGCTGCGAGCGCGGGCGGGCTGTGTCTTATCTGTAGTGTGGAATCAGGAACGTGAAAAAGCGGGACTATCAAATCAGCCTGTTCATGATACCACAGCAGCAATTGCTGTCGCAGTAGAGGCTGTACGCTTGTTAATAATCCAGGAGCAAAAAATACAGGAAAATAGCTGAATATAGGGGAAAGCTTTAAGCTTTGTAAAAGAGAGGGCGCAAAGTGAGAAATTATATGATGTAAGAGTCTATGATTGATAAATCTTTTCTTAAAGTAGACATGTGTCCTTTTTTTACAGCATGCTTGATAATAGAATTTAGGTGAATTATAAAAAAATTCCAAATAATTAGGAGGAGAAAGAATTGAGTAAGAAAAACTTGCCTCTATTATTTCTTGTTATCATCATGTCTGTCTTTTTTGCTGGCTGTTCTGGCAAGCAGGAGACAAAAGCTCCTGCTGCTGCTAATTTAATGGTTGGTATGGTTACCGATGCCGGCACAATTGATGACAAATCTTTTAATCAAGGTACATGGGAAGGAATTGTAAAAGCAGGTACTGATTTTGCTTTTAAGCCTAAATATCTGCGTCCTAACGGTACAACAGAAGCAGACTATGATAAGGAAATTGCTAATTTACATGATGCAGGCTATAAAATTATCATAACACCTGGTTTTAAATTTGAAAATTCTATTTTTACAGCACAAGAAAAATATGCAGATACTAAATTCGTACTGCTAGATGGTGTTCCTCATCCAAGCAACGATTATTCTAAAGTAAAGGTGGGCAGTAATACTGTTTCCATTAACTTTGCTGAACATGAGGCCGGTTTTATCGCGGGAGTTGCTGCAGCACTACAAATCCAAAATGGCGAATTTGGCTTTATTGGCGGCATGGAAATTCCGGCTGTGCAACGCTTTAACTGGGGCTTTCAGCAGGGCGTTACATATGCGAATGCTAATTTAGGGACAAAAATTGGTCTTAAGGCTGAGAATATTATCTATCAGGGTACGTTTAATGATGTGGCAGCCGGACAGCAACTGGCTGCGCAGATGTATGACAAGGGCGTCAATGTTATTTTTGCTGCCGCTGGCGGTGTAGGTGTAGGCGTTATTAATGAAGCTGTTGCTCGTACCAAAGCGAGCCATCCAGTCTGGGTAATTGGGGTTGACGTAGATCAATATGCTCAGGGTTTCTATGATGAGGGCAAAACTAAGTCCGTCATTTTGACCTCAGCGGTGAAATGTATAAACCAAGCTGCGTATGATATGATAAAAAGTGTAAAAGACGGTACATTTCCTGGCGGTCAGACCCTTACTTTTAATGCCAAAAATGATGGTGTAGGTATCCCTGCCAGTAATCCGAATCTGAAAGAGGATGTTGTCAGCAAAGTGAAGGAAGTTTTTGAAAGCCTGAAAACTGGTAAAGTTACGGTAGCTGAAAAAGGCGATGGCCTGTTCCGTTAAATTAGGTTCAATTGGTAAGACAGGGGAAACATAATGAAAAAGACCAAGAAGTAGCGTAGAATAGGTCCGGAACCGGAGAGAGCTCAGCTTATTGTGGGGCGGCTCTTCTGTCTGGGCCTGTTTTTGTGAGAGATGTTTTGATCTTGTACTAAGGATTCTTTTAATATGGGAGGCAAAGAGATGGAGTATGTCGTAGAAATGCGAGGCATACGCAAAGAATTTGAAGGAATTATCGCCAATGACGGAATTACACTAGCTGTTAAGCAGGGTGAAATACATGCTTTATTGGGAGAGAATGGCGCTGGAAAATCGACACTGATGAGTATTTTGTTTGGATTATATCAGCCTGACGGTGGTAGCATATTTGTGCGCGGACAGCAAGTGCATATCCATAATCCAAATGTAGCTTATGAGCTGGGTATTGGTATGGTACATCAGCATTTTAAGTTGGTTCACAATTTTACCATTACAGAAAATATTATTTTAGGGCAGGAACCCCATAAATTGGGCGTGGTAAATACCGTGTCAGCCGCAAAGCGTATTAAGGAATTGTCTGTACGCTATGGATTAAACGTGGACCCAGATGCTAAGATTGAGGATGTTTCGGTAGGCATGCAACAGCGCGTTGAAATTTTAAAAATGTTATATCGCAATGCCCAAGTACTTATTTTTGATGAACCGACGGGAGTGCTTACGCCCCAGGAAATTTCTGAATTGATGAAAATAATGAAGAACCTTGTTACTGAAGGAAAATCAATTATTCTCATAACACATAAACTGAAAGAAATTAAGGCAGCAGCTGACCGCTGCACGGTTATACGTCGCGGCCAATATGTGGGCACAGTTAATGTGGCTGCTACTAGTGAAAAAGAAATGGCTGAAATGATGGTAGGACGTCAAATATCCTTTAAAGTAGCAAAGGAAATGCGTGAACCTGGAGATGTACTGTTAAAGATAGAAAATCTTACTGTCCTGAATAATACAAAGGTAGCTGCACTAAAAGAATTCTCTCTTGAAGTGCATTCTGGGGAGATTGTGGGTGTGGCAGGGGTAGATGGCAACGGACAGACTGAGTTGGTGGAAGCTATTACAGGACTTAGAAAATCCGAGTCTGGATCTGTTTGGCTGAGTGGCATTGAGATAACCCACATGACGATCAAACAGCGTATTAATGCTGGCTTAGCTCATGTGCCGGAAGATCGGCAGAAGCATGGTCTGGTGCTTGATTATAGTATTGAAGATAATATGGTGTTAGAAATTTATGGGCGAGAGCCTTTCTCAAAAAATAGTCTTCTCAATCGTACCGCTATTAGGCAGTATGCAGAGGAAATTATGAAGCATTTCGATGTGCGCTCGGCACAAGGGCCGGTGACTAGTGCCCGCTCTCTTTCAGGCGGGAATCAACAGAAGGCGATCATCGGACGTGAAATGAGTCTGAATCCGAAGGTGCTGATTGCTGTGCAGCCTACACGCGGCCTTGACGTCGGGTCTATTGAATATATTCATAAACGCCTAGTCGCACAGCGAGATGCAGGCTATGCTGTGCTTTTGGTGTCATTAGAGCTGGACGAAATATTAAATCTTTCTGACCGTATCGCGGTTATCAGCAACGGTGAACTAATTGGTTTGGTCAATGCTGCTGAGACAAATGATATTAAAGTCGGGCTGATGATGGCTGGAGTCCGAAGAGAGGGGCAGGTGTAAATGACAAAATTTAAAATACAAATTAATAACGATGCAATTATCCTGCTTTTAACAATTCTTTTAGGTTTGTTAGCTGGTGCCCTATTTATGCTAGCTACTGGGCATGATCCCTTGCTGGGGTATGAATTTTTGTTTCGAGGCGGTTTAATGAGCTTAGAGCGAATTGGCAATACCCTGGCTACGGCAACACCGCTGATTTTTACTGGTTTGTCAGTTGCTTTTGCCTTTAAAACAGGTCTTTTTAATATTGGTGCAGCTGGGCAGATGCTGTTTGGCGGTTTTTGCGCTACTGCTGTTGGTTTAACACTACAACTTCCTAAGCCAGTGCTGCTGTCTGTTATGGCTTTTTGTGCTATGGTGTCGGGCGCATTATGGGCAGCACTGCCAGGCTGGTTTAAAGCAAAGTTTAATGTCCATGAAGTTGTATCGACGATTATGTTTAATTGGATTGCTTACTGGCTTGTCTATTATTTTGTACCTATCTATTTCAAAGGAGCTTTTGAGACCGAGTCGCGTAATATTCCATTAGAGGCCTCCTTGCGTAGTGAATGGTTGTCGCAATTATTCAATGGCTCCTATATTAATATTGGATTATTTTTAGCGTTAGCGGCAGTACTTATAAGTGCGTTCCTCTTGCAGCGCACAACACTTGGTTTTGAACTCAAGGCAGTTGGTTTTAATCGTTATGCGGCAGAATATGCCGGCATCAATGCGAGCCGCAGTATTGTGTTTTCCATGATGATTGCCGGGGCATTGGCAGGACTAGGCGGGATGACACTTTACTCTGGTTACGCAACAAATATTCAGATTGGCGTGCTGCCTTCCCAGGGAATTGATGGTATTGCAGTTGCTCTATTAGGAGCTAATTCACCTTGGGGGGTACTGGCAGCCGCACTGTTTTTTGGAACACTGTATTCCGGCAAAGGCTTTATGAATGCAATGACCAGTATTCCGCCTGAAATCGCCGATACGATTATTGCAACCATCATTTACTTTGCTGCAACCAATGTGCTGATCCGAAAAGTTCTGGATAAAATGAAAAACAGAAATAGAAACCAAGGAGGTAATTAGGCATGTGGATCATCCTGCAACAAATTTCACCCTATGCTGTAGCCTATATGATTCCTCTGTTGATTACGGCCTTAGGAGGTCTGTATTCTGAGCGCAGTGGTATAGTGAATATCGGTTTGGAAGGCTTAATGGTGGTAGGCTCATTTGCAGGTGCGCTTACTATTTCTTCGCTGCAAGCCAGCATGCACAGTGATGCTCTTTGGCTGGGACTTCTGGCTGCCGCATTGGCTGGTGCCCTGTTTTCGCTGCTCCATGCCTTCGCCAGTATTAGTTTGAATGCTAATCAAGTTATTAGCGGTACCGCGATTAATATGATTGCCGGATCATTAACAGTATTTATTGCTCGTAACGTGACAGGCAGCGGTAATATACAGGTCGCAAGCTTTACCCGTTTCAATGTGCCAGGGCTTAGTGAACTACCTGTTATCGGAAAGCTGTTATTTACCAATACCTATGCTACGACATGGCTGGTGCTGGGCATTTTGGTTATTGCATCTTATGTATTATATAAGACTGTGTTTGGTTTGCGTTTGCGCGCCTGCGGCGAGCATCCACATGCTGCTGATGCAGCTGGTATCAATGTATATCGGATGCGCTATATAGCAGTTGCTATCTCAGGTGCTTTAGCAGGGCTTGGTGGTGCAATCATTCTGACGACTTACTCTGGCGAGTTTAATGGTACAGTCTTTGGCCTGGGATTTTTAGCATTAGCAGCGCTTATTTTTGGACAATGGAAACCTCTAGGGATTCTTGGTGCTACGCTGTTTTTTGGTTTTGCCAGCACTATTGCCAATGTTGCTCAGGCGAGTCCAGTACTTGCTCAGATCCCAGGAGTCGCT
>Ga0316613_10002098_pt1 | contig 13043 bp, 14 predicted proteins | sample OWC_soil_day10_C_2_FD_207647 | JGI IMG/M metagenome (GOLD analysis project Ga0316613, IMG submission 207647) | Wetland soil microbial communities from Old Woman Creek delta, Ohio, United States - OWC_soil_day10_CT_b | ecosystem: Environmental > Terrestrial > Soil > Wetlands | place: USA: Ohio...
GCTTGAGCTTGAGCTGGTGTTGTTTTTTTATTATCAACTTGTGGCATATTATTAGTTTTTCCTACTCCGTTACTGTTAACAAGGGTAAAGGAAGGTACTGTTTCTAATAAAGCATTATTAATTGTCACACTTGCTTTGCTTAAAGAAGGATCACTAACTTGTGCTTGTTCTGTCAGCTGCTTATTTTGCAATAATTCTTGTAACTGCATTGTAAATTGATTAGCATTAGTATTATCTACCGCCACATTTACATCTGTCCCTTTTGTCAATAAGGCTGCCAATTGTTTTTGAGAAGTATTCATACCAGTAGCTACATCTAATCGAACATTAGTCTTCCCTACTGATTCGGTTAGTTGATTAGTATTGGTAGTAACCAATTGTCCTTCAGCATCACCTACTGGCAACTCTTCGGTAAGGTTATCACCGCTTTGAATTGGCGTAATTACAGTAGCATTAACCTGTACATTCAGCCCCATCATTCCTGAAATTAATTGAGCTGCAGCAGAATCAGTTTTAGTACTTGCGTCTTCTTTTTCGCTTTTATCCGATTGATTGTTTAATACCTTGCCAAAATCCACTCCAGACTTATTGCTAGAAGAATTATTTTTTTTGCTCGTAGATGTTTGCGAGGACGTGTTTGGTTTAATCTCTATGGGAGTTACATTTGCTATTATAGCCATTTTTTCACCTCCTTTCATTACTTATATTATGTTAAAAATTAATTCAAGTTCCCGCCTCTGAGCATGGCTTGGGTAAGAACAGCAGCACGTTCCGGACTAAATAAAGGTAAAATTTTTGAAACTTGTTCATCTTCCATTTTATTCAAAATCGCCAGTACAGAACGATCATCTAACTGATTCAAAATAACAACGGCCTCGTCAGGCTTCATCCCACCATATAATCTTGCCAATTTAGAAATGCGTTTTGCCTCTTCTTGCTGTTTTAGCTTAGCCTGCTTTTGCAGTTCAGAGTCATCCACAATTGCTGGCAAGGCAGGAGAGATATTGGGGACTACTGCTGGCGGTACTACTTTTGCCTCAGGAGGAGTTTCCTCTTGGTTTTGTTCATCTAACTCAACAGTCTCAAAATTAGTTTTAGGCTGAGGAAAGTACTGTCCAACCACCGGATATTCATTTAATTTCCATTTTTCAGTCATGCCTTTCATATCAATTAAATTCAAATAAACTCCCAGGGCAAAACCAACAGCAGCTATGAGTAACAGTATTATGATCGCAATTAGTACTTTAACTATTGTTCCTAGCTTTTTTTTAGGTTTTTCAGGCGTGCTCATATTTATTTTTATTTGTGAATCAGGCGTCACTTTTTTTGCCATATTGTTACCTACCTTTGAAGACTGTTTCACCCATGTGATTCATACTATTTCACTAATGACATTACTTTCGCTACATAGTCTTTTGTTTCTGTATAAGGAGGAATACCATTATATTTTGTTACGGCCTGAGGTCCTGCATTATAAGCAGCTACTGCCTTCGTTATATCACCATCAAAAGAGGTAATTAATTGTTTCAGATAACGAACACCACCGTCAATATTGTCACGTGGATCTTTACTATTACGAACACCCAATCCTTGCGCAGTTTCAGGCATTAATTGCATTACACCTACCGCACCAGCTGACGAAACTACATCCGGCGATAAATTAGACTCTACTTTCGCTACAGCCATAACCAGCTTAGAATCGACTCCATATTTTTTAGCTGTATAATCAATGATTTTACTAATATCATCTGAAGCAAAAATCTTTTCATTTATAGAATCATTTGCTTGAACTCCTGCCAATACCGCAGAAAAATCATGCCCATTCGTAGAAGAATGATTAAATCGTTGTTCAATGGTATTAATCCGTTGTAAAACTCTGCTTATACTCTCCATTTGATCACCCTACTTTTCTCTTACATAAAGTTGTAATCCTATTTCATCTAATATTTTTTGCTCTTCTTTTAGTAATTCTGCTTGATAATCTTGTATTTTTTTCTCGCGAAATTTTTCTACAACTTTATGACCTTTTACTGCTTCTTCAAGGTTCTTTAAACATTCCTGTCTATATTCATCAGCACGTTTAACAGACTCATTTTGCTGTTGAATTTCTTTTTTCATTTTATCAAAATAATGATGAAACGACTTAAAAGTCTCAATCGATAATAAATTTTGCTGAAAGTTGCGCAGTAAATTCATATTTTGCAGTACATTTTCTTCTAATTTTGCCAGTTCTTCTTTTTCGATTCGAAATTGATTTGTCGCTTGCCAAAATAATATTTGTGCCTGTTCTTCTTGCATTTTGCGAAATTTGAGTAAGGCTTCTAATCGAAATTTAAATGACTTCATCTTATTTCACACCTCAAAACCTTACACTTAAGATGTTAACGATAGCAATTTTTCAATTGTTTCATCTGCAGACATTTTTTCGTAAACATCCTGTTGCAAAAAAGTTTTAACAGAATCAATAGCAGCAATCGCATTGTCAATATTAACATTACTGCCTGTTGCGTATGCACCAATATTAATTAAATCTTCAGCTTCACGATAAGTGGCCATAATTGAACGCATTTTTTGTGCTGCCTTATAGTGTTCATTTTCTACAATGTCTAACATTACCCGACTTACACTTCCCAGAACATCAATGGCTGGATAATGATTTTGTGCAGCAATACCACGGTCTAATACAATATGTCCATCTAAAATACTGCGTACAGCATCCGCTATGGGTTCATTCATATCATCACCGTCTACCAAAACCGTGTAAATACCAGTAATTGAACCATTTTCACCTGTCCCAGAGCGTTCTAGCAGTTTGGGCAACATCGCAAAAACAGATGGAGTATAACCACGAGTAGCAGGAGGTTCACCAACGGTTAATCCAACTTCTCGTTGTGCCATGGCAAAACGGGTAACCGAATCCATCATTAAAACAACATCCAAGCCTTGATCACGAAAATATTCTGCAATAGCTGTAGCAGTCATTGCCCCTTTGATACGCACCAAAGCAGGTTGATCAGATGTAGCGACAACCACGACTGAACGTTTTAGTCCTTCTTCTCCTAAATCTCGTTCAATGAATTCTCTAACTTCTCTTCCCCTCTCACCAACTAAAGCAATAACATTAATATCCGCCTCCGTGTTGCGAGCAATCATACCTAACAACGTACTCTTCCCAACACCACTGCCTGCCATAATACCGATTCGCTGCCCTCGTCCTAAGGTTATTAGACCATCAATCGCTCGCACTCCTACTGATAACTTTTTTTCAATGCGCCTGCGAGATAAAGGATGAGGCGGAGCACTATGTAATGGATACTCTTCTTTTATCACTAAAGGTCCTTTATCATCCATAGGATTACCTAAGCCATCCAGGATGCGACCTAGTAAATGATGTCCTACATTAACTTTTAAGGATTGATGAGCTGAAAAAACCTCACATCCCGGTCCTATTCCTTGCATTTCGCCAATCGGCATCAATAAAACCCTATTATGACGAAATCCAACGACTTCAGCAGGAATTACGTCTCCCGCATTCCGAGGAGATATATAACATAAATCACCCAAGTTAACACTAGGACCTTGGGATTCAATCACTAAACCGACAATTTGTGTTATTTTACCAGCTATTTTCATTGTCTCAGTGCTATGTATGATATTTAGGTATTTCTCATTATCAAAGGCCTTCATGGCATCACTCCTTGCAATGCTTTGCGAAGTGCATCAAACTGGGTATCAATTTTGGCATCAACCACACCATAGGATGTATCAATCACACAACTGCCCGCTGTAATTGTACGATCAGCTACAATTGTTAACGCCTGCTCACATCCCACCATACTTTGGAATTCTTGTTTCGCTTGCAATACGATATCAAAATCATTACTACTCACTCTAAGAACAATTTGCTCCTGATCCTTGACTTTTTCCAACGCATTTTTGACAATGGGTAGTACAATCATAGGATTCTCTTCAATCTGACATGCCAGCACTTTACCGGCAACAGCCAGTGCAATTTCGATTATCTGCCTTTCTGCAACTAAAATCATTTCTTTAGCTTCTTTTTCCCCGAGAGTTAACATTTGCTGCGTTTTTTCAACAGCATTATCAATCAGAGACTGCATTTCCTCTAATCCTGACTGTTTTCCCTGCTCGATCCCTTGCTGATATCCATTCTGATATCCATCATCATGGGCTTGTTGTTTTAATTGCTCTACTTGCTGGTTTGCCTCACTCATGCATTGATTTGCATCTTGCCTAGCTCCATCAATAATAACAGCTGCTTCTTCTTTTGCCGAAGCTATTATTTCATCTGCCACTGAAGTATCCACCGAAACCTCTATTAATTCTTTAGTTACTTCAACATTGTCATCTATAACTATATTATTATTCAGTATCAAAGGTTCCACTTGCATACAAGCAAATCGTATAATATTAGCCAATGATCTCGTCCCCTTTGCCACGTGCCACAACGATTTCTCCAGACTCTTCCAGACGACGGATAACATTAACAATTTTTTGTTGAGCTTCTTCAACATCTCTTATTCTTACTGGTCCCATATATTCGATTTCTTCACGCAACATGTCAGCAGCACGTTTTGACATATTCTTGTAGATTTTACCTGCAACTTCATTTGAAGATGCTTTCAGAGCTAACGCCAAGTCTTTACTTTCAATCTCACGCAACACCAATTGCAAGGACCTGTCATCCAGCAATACAATATCTTCAAAGACAAACATGCGACGTTTAATTTCTTCAGCAAGCTCAGGATTTTGTACCTCTAAGTTTTCCATGATCGTTCTTTCTGTTGATCGGTCAACTCGATTAAGTATTTCTACAATGGAGTCAACACCACCAGCAGATGTAAAATCTTGAGTAACCATAGCTGATAACTTACGTTCTAAAATGCGTTCAACATCTTTCAATACATCAGGAGATGTACGATCCATCGTTGCGATCCGTTTCGCCACATCAACCTGCCGATCCGGAGGTAAAGATGATAAAATCGTTCCTGATTGTTCTGCTTGTAAGTATGACATAATTAAAGCAATCGTTTGTGGATGCTCATTTTGAATAAAATTCAGCAATTGTCCCGGATCTGTTTTTCGTGCAAAATCAAAAGGTCTAATTTGCAAACTTGAAGTTAATCTATTAATAATAGAAACTGCTTTTTCTGCACCAAGCGCCTTTTCCAAGATTTCACGAGCATAATCCAAGCCACCAGAAGAAATATAATTATTTGCCACTAACATTTGATGAAATTCAGCTAACACTTTTTCTTTTTGCTCTTGCGTTACTTTTCGTTGATTAGCAATTTCTAGAGTAAGCTTCTCCATTTCATCTTCTTTAAGATGCTTAAAAACTTGAGAAGAAACCTCGGGACCAAGGGCTATCAATAAGATAGCCGCTTTTTGCTTATTACTTAATTCATTTGATTGGTACATACTTACCCCCGCTCTACTCTTCGGACAACCAAACTTTAATTAACTGCGCTACCTCTTCAGGTTTAGCTTTGGCCAGCCTTTCAAGTTCTTTACGCTGTTCAGATAATTGTATTTCCTGTGCTGTCATTTCAGGCGTTTCTATTGACACCGATTCAGTTGCAGCAGCAATTTCTTCTTCCATTCTTTCTTCTTCTTGCTTTTTGCGAAGACTACGCATACGAAGAATGTATAGAATTCCTAGAACCGTAGCTACGGCTAATGCTATCTTCAACCATAAGGCTTGCCGTTGTTGACTTTCAGCTTCCATTTCTTCTCTACGCTGCCTATCTGCCGCCTCTGTATTAAAGGTTATACTCTCAACGGAAACAGTATCGCCTCTTGCATTATTAATGCCAATTGCAGAACTCACAGTCCTTAGAATACTATCTTGCTGTGCCCGATTCACACTAGCATCAACTAAGACTGCCACAGTGAGCCGCTTTATAGCTCCTGGCGTTGCTACAACTTTTTCTTTTGTTTCATTAATTTCATAATTGCGGATTACTTCTTTTTTCTCATAATTGGACTGATTTGTATTGGCTGTCACATAACCAGGTACATTTGTAGTCGTTCCTGGTACTCCACCCGGAGTGTTTGGCGCACTCCCTTTAAAATTTTCATTCATTTCTTGAGAACTGCGTATAATCCCTTTGTCATCCACTACTGGTTCAAAGGTTTGTCGATCTACAACACGTTGATCGAAACTCAACTCAACATTTACCCTTGCAGCAGCTTTATTGGCTCCCAAAACTTGCTCTAATAGGGACTGCACATCTTTTTGCAAACTATCTTGTACTTTTTTAGTCATTTCAATTTGCGTTAATGTTACATTTGCTCCAGAGACTCCATTAGCGTCATTCTCTTCGTTAAGTACACGAGCCAGCTGATCCACCACAGTTATATTCTCAGGTTTTAACCCTTGTATACTATGAGCTACTAAATTAACAATACCTTTTATTTGCTCCTTTGATAATTGAGACCCCGTACGTAGTTTGAGCATAATAGAAGCTGTTGCAGGTTTTTCATTCTTCTTATACAAACTATCTTCCGAAAGAACGATATGTACCCTAGCTTTTTCCACTTCTGATAATTGTTCAATCGTACGAGCTAATTCACCTTGTAATGCTTGCACCAAATTCACTTTATTTTGAAATTCAGTAGCACCAAACTTACTTTGTTCAAATATTTCAAAGCCCTTATTGCCTCGTGGCAAACCTTGGCTAGCTAAATCCAACCGAATGCGGTAAACATCTTTTGCAGGAACCATAATTGCATTTCCATTACCACCAATTTCATGGGTAACTTTCATTTCCTTTAATTTTGCGCTTACCTCACCAGCATCTTTAGCTTCCATCTCAGTAAATAAAGGTACAAGATCCGGGCGACCACCCCACCAAAAACTCCACGCTAAAATAATTGCAAATATAAGTATAGCCGAGCCAAGAATCATATATCTCTCTTTTTTACCCAGGTTTTGCCACAAGCGCAGAGACTGCTCTTTCCAATCTGCCATTGTCTCCACCCTTTCAAATCAACAAAAATATTGTCATAATTATACCTGCATACGCATAATTTCTTGATATGCGTCAACCACTTTATTGCGGACCTGCATCGTTAGCTGCATTGCTATTGTTGCTTTTTCTGCCGCTATCGTCACTTGAGAGATGTCTTGCAATTTCCCTGCTACTAGATCAAACGAAGCCTTTGCCGCATCTTGCTGCAAACTATTCACTTCACCAAGCGCCTCTGTTAAGAATTCTCCAAAGTTCTTCTTACCCGCTTCTATTTGAGGCGTAACTTTTTCAACCATACTCGAATTGACTGGCGTTAATTTAAGTGCCTCTATACGCACAAATGTCAACCTCCATTATTTTCCAATTTCTAACGCTTTAAGAGCCATATTTTTCGCTGTATTAATCGTAGTGACATTTGCTTCATAAGCCCTAGTAGCTGTAATCATATCTACCATTTCAGATACAACGTTAACATTTGGCATTTCCACATATCCATCTTGATTTGCATCGGGATGTGCGGGGTCATAGATTAAGCGAGCTGCGGAAGTATCTTCAGTAATTCCAACCACTCTAACTCCATTTCCAACATCAGTACCTAACTTTTCAGATAAAACCTGGGAAAACGTTGCTTGATTTTCTCGCGGAGAAAACACAACCATTTGACGTCGATAGGCTCCCCCTTGGCTAGTACGAGTCGTATTAACATTAGCAATATTATTAGAGATTACATCCATTCTAAGTCGTTCTGCTGTTAAACCTGATGCTGCTGCATCAATAGCACCAAACATTCCCATACTTATCCTCTCCCTTCTTTTATCGCGGACTTAATCCCTGTGAAATAACCACTTAATTGTTGTACTACTGCGTTATAATAGATATTATTTTTTGACAGATTCGCCATTTCAATATCAATATCTACATTACTGCCATCAGTTCTAAAAGAAGTTTTATCAATTACCTTTACTGCAGGAGTTGGAATCCCTTTTCCTTGCAATGGCAAATGCTGACTATTTGTTTTTGTCATCTGTAATTTACCGCCATCTACGGCATCTTGCAGAAAATCTTCAAAAACCACTTCACTTTTCTTAAAACCCGGCGTGTTAACATTGGAGATATTATTACTAATTACCTTTTGCCTTAAAGAAGATGCTGATAAAGCTTGCTCTAACACAGACACTCGCGGCGACGCTAGAATTGAATTTAACACACATAATCCTCCAGTATTTTATATTACATGTAACATAATTACATTTTATTACACAAAATGTAGAACTAAGCATTATTATTCTATATAATCCTTCAAATACCTTTGTTAAAATACTATTTCCAACAAATTTTACACACTTATAATTCTATAAAGTGACAGAAAATCCTTCATAATCAAAAATCAACCCTTGTTAATGATATAATACTTTTGTCTTTTGCACATCTACCAAAAGATATAGAAATCCCTCTATCTACAAATTTTTACAACAATCATTTTCATTTCTCAAATAACACCATGAGATAAAAAAGAACTGCTGCTATTGAACATATCTCAATAGCAGCAGTTCTTTTTTATTATCGTATTACTTTTTAAGTTTTTTCAATTCTTCAAATAAGCGCTCATTTAATACTTTTATATAAGTACCCTTCATTCCTAATGATTTTGATTCAATGACTCCTGCGCTTTCAAATTTACGTAAAGCATTAACAATTACGGAACGAGTAATTCCTACACGATCAGCAATTTTACTTGCAACCAGTAAACCTTCATTACCTTCTAACTCATTCAAAATGTGGATAACAGCTTCAAGTTCAGAATAAGAAAGGGTACCAAGAGCTACTTGCACCGTGGCTTTCTTACGAGCTTCATCTTCAATTTTTCCACTACGATCTCTTAAAATTTCCATACCAACAACTGTTGCTCCATATTCAGCCAAAACAAGATCTTCATCTTGAAACTCAGTATGAAATTTAGCTACGATTAATGTGCCAATTCGTTCTCCTACACCGTGAATAGGGACGATAGTAGTAAACTTATCTGTGAATATACACCCCGTATCTTCACTAAAGGAACAAAGACCTCCCTCAAGGCTTAGATTTGGGGATGTTTCGTTAACCCGCAGTAACCATTCTACATACCGTTCAGGAAAACATCCTTGTAATAACACTTTATCACGCATTAAATCACATTCAAAATCACCTAACAAAGCATATCCAAATATTTTACCATCTTTAGCAACAATATACACATTTGCTTCCATCACTGTACTGAGCACGCGAGAAATTTCATCATATTCCACTTTCTCGGATTTTTGCAATAATTTATTAATTTTACGAGTACGTTCTAACATCGTTGTCATAATACTGCCTCCTACCCTTCATTAGGTTATATAACCTAGTTTATAATATAAAATGACTTAAATCTGGATTCACTACAATATGCGCTAATTTGGTCTTGACATAATCTTTATTGATTAAAACCAATTTTTCATTTATATCAGGTGCTTCAAACGCTAAATCTTCTAGTAATTTTTCCAAAATAGTATGCAAACGTCTAGCACCAATATTTTCAGTTTGAGCATTTACTTCAAAAGCAATTTCCGCTAGCTCCTCAATAGCATCATCAGTAAATTGAATTTTTACATTTTCTGTTTCTAACAAGCTCATATACTGCTTAATTAGGGCATTTGCTGGTTCTGTTAATATTTGTTTTAAATCAGCTTTTGATAAATTCGTTAGCTCTACTCGAATAGGAAAGCGTCCCTGTAATTCAGGAATCAATTCGGAAGGCTTTGCCATATGAAAAGCTCCTGCAGCCATAAACAATATGTGATCCGTTTTTATAGGACCATGCTTGGTAACTACAGTAGATCCTTCTACAATAGGCAAAATATCACGTTGTACACCTTCCCGTGATACATCGGGACCAGACGATTTGCCACGACCTACGATTTTATCAATTTCATCTAAGAAAATAATCCCGGAGTTTTCTGCTAAATCTAACGCGATGGTAGTCACTTCGTCCATGTCAATAAGCTTTTGCGCTTCTTCTTGAATAAAAATTTTACGAGCATTAGCAATTGTTACATTTCTCTTTTTTTGTTTTTTAGGCAAAAAACTTCCAAGCATATCTTGTATATTAATGCCCATTTCCTCAATGCCAGCACCAGAGAATGCTCCCATCATAGGATTTGCAGAATCTTCTACTATTATCTCTATAAACTCATTTTCTAATTCACCATTATCTAATCGTTTTTTCCAATATTCCCGATTTAAAATTGGAGCCTCAACATTTTCGCCGATTACTTTATTTGATGCTACGTCGTTATTCGAAGTTGTACCACCAAATAATATTTCAAAAGGATTACGTGGTGTTTCTTTTTTAGCAGATGGCACAAAAAACTCCAATATACGTTCTTCTGCAAACTGATGTGCTTTTTCTGTTACTTCTAGCATTTTTGCATGCTTAACCATACGAATAGCTGTTTCTACCAGGTCGCGGACCATTGATTCAACATCACGGCCTACATAGCCAACTTCAGTAAATTTCGTGGCTTCCACCTTTACAAAGGGTGCATTGACTAACTTAGCCAGACGCCTCGCAATTTCAGTTTTGCCTACACCAGTAGGTCCAATCATCAAAATATTTTTAGGGACAATTTCATCTTGTAAGTTTGCTGCTAATTGTTTACTACGCCAACGATTACGAAGTGCAACCGCCACTGATTTTTTTGCTTGTTGTTGTCCCACAATATATTTATCCAATTCTATTACAATCTGTTTAGGTGTCATCTCAATCATACTGTCACCCCTTTTTATAACTCTTCAACTGTAATATTACCATTTGTATACACACAAATACTTGCTGCAGTTTGAAGCGCTTCTCGAGCAATTTCAGAAGCAGATAAATTAGAGTGTTTTACTAAAGCCCGAGCCGCTGCTAAGGCATAAGGACCACCTGAACCTATAGACATAACATCGTCGTCTGGCTCAATTACCTCACCATTTCCTGATATGATTAACATATGATCTGCATCCGTAACAATAAGTAATGCCTCCAAGCGACGCAATACTCTGTCTACACGCCACTCTTTAGCTAATTCAACAGCAGCTCGCATTAAATTACCATTGAACTCTTCCAACTTTACTTCAAATTTTCCAAATAAGGTAAATGCATCAGCCACAGATCCGGCAAAGCCAGCTAACACTTGACCATGATATAAACGTCGAACCTTCTTAGCGTTATGTTTCATTATCGTATTACCACCAAAAGTAACTTGACCATCACCAGCAATTGCCGTTTTCCCTTGTTTTTTTACAGCAACAATGGTTGTCGCGTGAAACATAAATACCGCCTCCTATGCACCGTATATGCATTATGATAGACTGTCTTTAATTTTTCTTTCGCTGCATGAGTAAAAAGAACCTCCTCAACACTTGTAATTTAGCAAATTCGACAAATCCCTCGATATCTGCCTAATAATTCATTACAGAGTGCTGTGAGGCATTCTTTTCAATCTTCAAATATAAGATAAATAGTGTAATTGTCGAAATAACAATTATATGATTCTAAAATATGTCGAAGTATGAAACACTACTAAGACTGGCTCTCTCGTTTGTCAAGCTATGTAGGAAAATTTATTAATTCATACTAGCACAATAACATTAATTATGCAAGATTATTGTATAATTCTTCTTTAAATTTATCAATAGCAATTAAAGAACGTTGAGCAATTAAATGATTTTTTATTTTTTTATCCCGTATTCTTTCCTCCCAAGGTGGTAATAGCCCAAAATTTATATTCATAGGTTGAAAATGTTTTACCTCAGCATTCGTAATATAGTGACACAAAGCTCCATGGGCTGTTTCCTTCGGGAATACCACAGGCCCAAGTCCTGATAATAAACGACTTGCATTAAGTCCTGCTACTAATCCGGAAGCAGCGGACTCCACATATCCTTCCACACCTGTAATTTGTCCTGCAAAGAATATGTTGGAGTTTGTAATCATTTGCAGCGTAGTAGATAGAATTTTAGGTGAATTGATAAATGTATTGCGATGCATAACACCTAAACGAACAAAGTCTGCTTTTTCTAAGCCAGGTATCAATCGGAAGACTCGCTCCTGTTCAGGCCATTTTAAATGTGTTTGAAATCCAACAATATTATACAAGGTAGCAGCAAAATTATCCTGACGTAATTGTATTACCGCGTAAGGTCTTTCCCCGGTAGTTGGATTTTCTAACCCAACTGGCTTCAATGGCCCAAAACGCAATGTATCAATACCGCGACTCGCCATTTCTTCTACCGGCATACACCCTTCAAAAAAGATTGCTTTCTCAAAATTTTTGACAGGAGCAGTTTCTGCATGAGTCAACTCATGCCAGAAAAGTTCATATTCAGCTTTATTCATAGGACAATTTAAATAGTCATCATCCCCTTTACCATAACGAGAGGCGCGATATATTTTACTCATATCAAGAGAATCCCCTAATACGATCGGAGCCGCGGCATCGTAAAAGTACAAATATTCATTACCTGTTATTTTTCCGATAGCTTCTGATAAGTTTGGAGATGTTAAAGGCCCACTGGCGATAATTAGTAATTGTTCCTGAGGAATGTCAGTCACTTCACCACTTACAATTGTTACTTTTGGATGGCTTACAAGAGCATCTGTTACATATTTACTAAACGAATCACGATCGACGGCTAAAGCTCCACCCGCTGGTACTTTACTTGCATCCGCCGCTTTCATGATTAAAGAGTTCATTTTTCGCATTTCTTCCTTTAGTAATCCAACAGCATTTTCAATTGCAGCCCCTCGCAATGAATTACTGCATACTAACTCTGCAAATTGATCCGTATGATGAGCCGGCGGCATAACATGGGGTCTCATTTCATGCAGTTCCACATCATATCCCGCCTCCGCAACTTGCCAAGCTGCTTCACTGCCAGCTAAGCCAGCTCCGATAATAGTTACTTTAGACACGATTGTTCCTCCGATTATATCATTTATTCTGATTTAGTTTTTTTAGTTAGCGTCGTATCTTTAGATTTTCTTGA
>Ga0316613_10002100_pt1 | contig 13021 bp, 10 predicted proteins | sample OWC_soil_day10_C_2_FD_207647 | JGI IMG/M metagenome (GOLD analysis project Ga0316613, IMG submission 207647) | Wetland soil microbial communities from Old Woman Creek delta, Ohio, United States - OWC_soil_day10_CT_b | ecosystem: Environmental > Terrestrial > Soil > Wetlands | place: USA: Ohio...
GGCTGGTGCCCCAGCTCAAAACCCTGGGCAAGACGCTGCTCGCCGAGAAGGTCGAATCGGCCGAGCAGTTTGCCTTATGCCAGGCGCTCGGCTTCGACTTGTTTCAGGGCTATTATTTCGCTCGGCCGACGATCATCGTCGGCAAGAAGCTCAACCCGTCGCAGCTCGCGCTCGTTCGCCTGCTCGGTCTGGTCCTTGAAGACGCCGAAACGAGCGCGATCGAAAACGCCTTCAAGCTCGAACCGGGGCTGACCGTCAACATGCTGCGCCTGACCAATTCGGTGAGCAGTGGCCTGGCGACGAAAATCACCTCGCTGCGCCACGCCATCACCATTCTCGGTCGTCGGCAATTGCAACGCTGGCTGCAACTGCTGATCTATTCGGGCGGCGCAACGCAGGGAATCGACCCGCTGCTGCAACTGGCCGCGACCCGCGGCCGGCTGATGGAACTACTGGCCGACCAGGCGCATGCCAGGAACCGTGAATTCTCCGACCAAGCCTTCATGGTCGGCATCATCTCGCTGATGCCCGCGCTGCTCGGCACGGACATCGCCGACCTGCTCGAACAGCTGCCCGTCGCACCACGCGTCAAGCAGGCGCTGAGCGGCCACGGCGGCGCGCTGGGCCCGTTGCTGCAGTTGGTCGAGGCGACCGAACAGAGCGACCCGCTGGTGCTCGAAGAGGCGCTCAGCCACCACCCGGCGATCAACGCCGACCTGCTTGGCAATTGCCTCTCGCTGGCGCTATCCTGGGCCAACAACCTCGGCCAGGAGCAAGACGCGGCACGCTGATACGAAAACCGTCTCTTTGGGCGACACCGGGACAAACTTGCTGTTGACACCCGAGCCGCACAAGGTAAGATCGCCGCATTGAAAAAAGCACGCCCGGGCGAAAGCCGGGTACGCAAAGTCACCGGCCTAAAGGCATCAGCCTACGGCAGCGGGATTGCCAATCTCTTGCGCGAGCAACACACGCGCCGGCAACATCGCTACCGTCACGCCCTCTTCGCGCGCCCGTCTCCGCAAAACAATTCACCTCAGCACGCCAGCCCGGCTATCCACTGAAAGAATATGTTTCGCTGGCTCTTCCTTGACGATTGCGCATTATCTTCGGCAGAACACACGCTGTGGAAGATCAGCGCGCTGCGCATCATCCTGGTTTCCGGATTCACCCTGGAGGCCTTGATTGCCGTTCACAGCTCGCTCGCCGCGATTGCGATCGGCGCCTACCATATCGTCGCGATCGTTGCTTTCTTCTACGCCTTGCTCTGCGCCGCGCTCTTCTATTCGGCGAAGCGACCCGATTGCGCTGCAGCAATCCTGATTGCCACGGTCTATGCCACCGGGACATCGATCGTATTGTTCGTCAATGTCGACGAAATCGCCAAACTGGGAATCATCTTTGTCTATACGACGCCGATCATCGCGCGACTGTTCTTCGGCAGCCGACTCGCGCTGACGCTGATGCTGGTCAACTTCCTGCCGTTTTTCTACCTGCTGCGCAACGGTCCCTTCATCCATTTCTCGAACTTCAGCTTGACGCTCGACGCGAGCCACACCTACATCCAAACGCTGCTCTTCCTGTTTTTCAACGTCTGCGTCCCGCTGGCCGTCTTTCGCGTACTGCATGCGCTCGATGCGTCGGCCGTTCGCCAACGCGAAGGCAACTCGGCGCTGACCGTAAGCCATGCGCAATACCGCGAGTTTTTTGAAAATTCCGGCGGCCCGATTCTGCTCTGTGCCGAAGACGGAACGATTCTGCAAGTCAACCGAATGGCCAGCGAACTGATCGGCAGCAGCGATTGCGCGCGCCTGGGCGATTCTCTGTATGACGCCATCGGGCCATCAGCCGAAGATCGGCAAGCCACTCGCGAGCCCAACGCGTCGCTGGAAAACGCCAAGGGACGGCAGCTGGCGACGCCCGACGGACGGCGAATCGTCGTTGAATACGTGACGAAAACGGCGCAGCGCTATTACATCGTCGCGCTGCGCGACGCGAGCGGTCTCGACGCCATTGAGAAAGCGCTCAAGCGCAGCGAGGAGAGCTTGTCCTTCCTGAGCCAGCACGATGCACTGACCAAGCTGCCCAACCGCAAGTCGCTGCGCGCTCATCTTGCACAAACCCTGCCGAGCCTTGAGGGAGGAATGGTCGTGGCGATGGTTTCGATTCGCCTCAACAGCATCCGCCTGGCCAACGAGAAATTCGGCGCACTGGTCGGCGACGCTTTCATCCAGCGTTTCGCCGAAGAACTGCGCAAGACGCTGCCGCCGGACGCGTTCTGCGCGCGACTCAGGAGCATCGTTTTCCCCATCGTTCTGGCGCCGACCCGCTCGGCGAACGATGTCGTCGAACAAGTCGAAAGGCTGCGCCAACTGCTGCCCCAGGAAATAACCGTCGACGGGAATCGCCTGATCGTTCTGGTGTCGACCGGGATCGCGCTGGCCAGGGCCGGCGACACCTCGCCCGAAGAACTGATGCAGCGCAGCGAAGTGGCGCTCGACGCGGCGCGACGTTCGACCGAGGACGCAGCGGCGCTTTTTGACGAGGCCGATGCCGCCCAAATCCGCCGCCGCATCGAAATCGAACTGGGCATCGTCGCCGCGCTCAAACAGGGGGAATTCCGCCTGGTCTATCAACCCAAGGTCGATGGCCAGGGCGACATCGCCGGAATGGAGGCGCTGATCCGCTGGCACTCGCCGACGCTCGGCGACGTTTCGCCCACCGAATTCATCCCGATCGCCGAAAGCAGCGGTCTGATCCGCGGGATAACGCGCTTTGTCATTGAAGAAACCTGTCGCTTCATCCGACGAACGATCGACATCGGACGCCGATGCCCGCCGATTTCACTGAATCTGTCGGCCGTCGATGTCATTCGGCACGACCTGCTCGAGCTGATCGACGACTCCAGCGCACGCCATTCGACCCCCGCCGACCTGCTTGAGTTTGAAATCACCGAGACCGGATTGATCGGCAACGAAGCGCTGGCCATCCACCATCTGCGCGAACTGACGCGACGCGGTAGCGGCATTGCCATCGACGACTTTGGCACCGGCTATTCATCATTTTCCAAGCTCAGCAATTTCCCGGTCAGCAGCATCAAGATCGATCAGTCCTTTGTGGCGCGTATCGGCCAATGCGAAAAAAGCGAATCGATCATCAAGGCCATCGTCTCGCTGGCCGGATTGCTGTCCTGCACAAGCATCGCTGAAGGCGTCGAAAACGAGGCCCAGGAGCGCTTTCTCAAAGCGATCGGTTGCGAGCAGTTTCAAGGTTATTACTACTACCGCCCACTGGAAGTCGCGCAACTGCGTGAACTCGGGCTGCTGCTGCCCTTCGGCGAAAGGGATAGCGGCGTCACAGCGCCGACGGCGGATGAATCGCGCCCCGAATTCTCGGATATCGTCGAAATCGTCGCCGAGAACGGCTAGCGCAAATCAGTCGCCAGCACCCAGCCGCCAAGCCCGATAGACCTGTAGCGCGACGTGGGCGTCGTTGGCCGCGTAAAGCAGCTGGCGTTCGGCGAGGCGAGGATTCGCCCAATTGCTGGTGCCGACGCTCTTCGATTTTTGCAACCTCTGGCCGAAGAAGTGCGCGACGGCGACTTTGGCGCCGACCGTTCCGCGATGGCCCTGACCACGCAGCACTTCGCCCAGGTCGAGAACGTTGGCAAGATCTATCCCCAAGCGCGATTTCAACGCGCTGCGGTCGTTGCCCAGACCGAAGCCGACCTTGAGCACATGCGTCGACTCGAGGATCGTCTTGAGCTCGCCGGTACTCGGCCATTGCGCCAGCGGGAAAAGGTAGGCGCGCGTTTCGGTCGCCAGCTGGATCAGGTGCGGTCCGGTCGACACTTCGCCCTTGAGGAAGGTCGGCTTGGACTCGGTATCGAAACCGACCGCCGGCGCCGCCATCAACGCCGAAAAAGCCTCGGCGGCAAGCCGCGCGGACGTCACCAGCAAGATATCGGCGAGCGCGATTCCGGCGTAATCGGGAAGCTCTGCGGCAGCAAGCGACGCCCGACTGAGGGTCACCTCGCTCAATTGACGCACGCCACCAGGCGTTCGCCCAGCCATTTGCCGATCGACTTGATTTCCGGCAGGCACACCAATAGCGCGTCCACTGCAAGCTCCTTCAGAAGAGATCGCGCATTATCGCAGAAGTCCAGCTTGCCCCCTTGGTCGGCAACGGATAAACGGGTGGTCGGTCGCACTTTCTAGGATAATTGCGCATGATCGAAACTTCCCCCCCCGCCCCGACCCTGCCCGCAGCCCCTGCTGCCGGGCGCTCATTCAACGAACTGCCGCTGTCGCCGCGATTGCTGGCGACGCTCGAACAGCTCGAGTATCTTGCGATGACGCCGATCCAGGCCGCCAGCCTGCCGCTGGCGCTGGCCGGTCACGACCTGATCGCGCAGGCCAAGACCGGCAGCGGCAAGACCGCGGCGTTCGCCTTGTCGCTGCTCACCAATCTCAACCCGCGCCGCTTTACGGTGCAGGCGATGGTGCTCTGCCCGACGCGCGAACTCGCCGATCAGGTGACGCAGGAGATCAGGCGCCTGGCGCGCGGCGAGGACAACGTCAAGATCCTGACCCTGTGCGGCGGCAGCACGCTGCGCCCGCAGCGCGACAGCCTCGAGCACGGTGCGCACATCGTCGTCGGCACGCCCGGGCGAATCATGGACCACCTAGAGCGCGGCAGCCTCAAGCTCGACGCGCTCAACACGCTGGTGCTCGACGAAGCAGACCGCATGCTCGACATGGGCTTTTACGACGACATCGCCTATGTCGCCAAGCAGTGCCCGGCCGGACGCCAGACGCTGCTCTTCTCGGCGACCTATCCGGAAGGGATCGCCAAGCTGGCACGCCAGTTCATGCGCGCGCCGCAGGAAATCAAACTGCTCGAGCAGCACGCAGAGAGCAAGATCCGCCAGCGCTTCTACGAGATCAAGCACGACGAGCGCTTGCAGGCGGTCGCCATCCTGCTCAAACACTACCGTCCGGTCAGTACGCTGGCCTTCTGCAATACGCGCCAGCAATGCCGCGACCTCTACGAAGTACTCAAGGGGCAAGGCTTCCACGCGCTGACGCTGCACGGCGACTTGGAGCAGCGCGAGCGCGACCAGGTGCTGATCCAGTTCGCCAACCGCAGCTGCTCAGTGCTGGTCGCTACCGACGTCGCGGCGCGCGGCCTCGACATCGTGCAGCTCGAAGCGGTGATCAACGTCGACGTCACCCCCGACCCGGAAATCTACATCCACCGCATCGGCCGCACCGGCCGTGCCGACGAGGGCGGCTGGGCGTTCAGCCTGTGCAGCCCGGCCGACCGGCGCCGCCTGGCGGCGATCGTGCAGCAGACCGGTCAGGACGTTCCCTGGCACGGCTTGGGCTCGCTGCAAGGCACCGACGACTCGCCGCTGGTGCCGCCGATGGTAACGCTGCAGATCCTGGGCGGACGCAAGGAGAAAATCCGCGCCGGCGACGTGCTCGGCGCACTGACCGGAGAGACCGGTGGCGAGCGCCAATTCACGCGTGAAGAGGTCGGCAAGATCACCGTCACCGATCAATCGACCTATGTCGCCGTCGCGCGCAATCTGGCGCGCGAAGCGGTGCGCAAGCTGTCGGCAGGCAAGGTCAAGGGAAAAACGGTCAAGGTCCGCGCACTGTAGCGCTGATCGACTCAGAGCCCTGGTCGTCGGCGGCAACCGGCGACCACAAGGGACGCCCCGCCGCGTCGAGGTAGCAAAGATAACATCGCAGATCGAACTCGAGCTGGTGGTAATCCGGCGCCATATGCCGACACAGTTGATAGAAGGCCTTGTCGTGCGCGGCCTCCTTCAGATGCGCGAGTTCATGCACGACGATCATCTGCAGGAATTGCTGCGGCATTTCCCGAAACACCGCGGCGACGCGGATCTCGCGCTTGGCCTTGAGCTTGACCCCCTGCACCCGCGCGATGCGGGTGTGCGTTCCCAGCGCGCGCTGCATGACCTGCAAGCGGCTGTCGAAGAGTACCAAGGACAGTTGCCCGGCGTTGCGCAGATGAGTGCTTTTGAGCGCCTGCGCGAAATCGTAAAGCGCCTTATCCGTACGCACCTCGTGCGCCAACGGGTACTTCTGCAGCAGAGCGTCGGCCAAGTGGTTTTGTTCGATCAGCCGCCGCACCTCTTCGGCGAGTGCTGCGGGATAGCCGGCAAGGTAGTTCGGCGGAGGTTTCGGGCGCATGCGAGCAGGACAGCAGGAGGGTAAGTCGGGTCAATGGCGCAGCAGCGCTTCAATTTGTTTTCTGTGCAGTTCCAGATCCGCACGGCACTCAGCCAGATCAGCCTCGAGCTGCGCGCATTTCCTGGCCCAATCATCGCACGACTGGCAGTATTCCGCACCGCTCACCAGATCATCCTCAGGCAAGGATTCGAGCGACTCCACCACCACGCCAAAGGTATCGGCTATGTTTCGGAGCGTACCTGAGACTTCCTTGACCATTTCGGCACCATCTCATCAGCGAACATCTCACCCTCTTTGTACCCCGTCGTACCAGGCGCCGATATTCCCTATTACCCGTACTAAACAACCTTCCCACCAACGCCATAAACGAAAGACCCCGCGTAGACTGGCGTCTGGCGGGGTCTTTGAAACGGTGAAAACCCGTTTTTTGCTGCTTTACTGGCAGAGACATGCGAACCTCATCGCCAGAAGCCACTTTCAGGGCAAAACAGAAATCTCGTACCCCCAAAGGAATCCCGAAAACGTTGGGCTGTCGTGAAGCGTCCTTAAATGGACGGCGGCGCAATGATTGTGAAGCTGCCTGTCGAAAATCTGGACTGACGGTCTCAACTTCGGCCAACGGACATTTAGCACTTGCTGCTTGGACGACGGCACCTCGTCGTATTGCCGGCCTTCGGGCGCGATCGTTGAAAAATTCGTGGAGGGGAACTGAGCGGCAGCTTTTCGAATAATGCCTGGCCGTCTTGCCTTTGCCTGCTGCCCAATCTCACCAATGGCGCGTTGCCAACCTTAGCCATGAGCTTACACTTTTTGCTGACTGCCAATAGTCTCGTGTCAGTTCATAAAAAACTTCATTGGTACGAGAACGATATCGGGGAAGAACACCAACAGGGCCAGCACAATCAATTGGGAAGCCATGAATGGCAACACACCGACGATCATTTTGTCCATGCTGACCTTGGTCACGCCGCAAACAACGTTTAGCGTTGTCCCAACAGGTGGCGTAACCAAGCCAATGGCGTTGTTAATGATGAACAGCACGCCGAAGTAGATTGGGTCGATACCGGCCGCGACCACAACCGGAACGACTACCGGCGTCAGGATCAAGATGGTGGGAATCGAATCCAGTGCGGTTCCAACGACGACGACCAGAATCATGATCGCTATCATGAGCATGATCTTATTGCCCATGAACGGTTTCAGGATGGCAATGACGTCATTGGGTATCTCGGCAATCGTGATCAGCCATGCCGACACCAGTGACGCCGCTACGAGGAACATAACGACTGCCGCTGATTTTCCGGCGCCCGTGACGATGCCATAGATCTGCGACCACTTCAGTTCTTTGTAGATGAACATAGAGACAAATAGCGCATAGACCGCACAGACCACGCCAGCTTCAGTCGGGGTGAATATACCGAACTTAAGCCCGAAGACGATAATGGCTGGCATTACGAGAGCCCATGCGCCGTCCTGGATCGCTTTCATGATTTCTTTTAACGATGCGCGAGGCGAGACCTCGACAGATTCTCCACGCGCAATCCACCACCACGCAGCCGTTAAGCCGAAGGCGATCATCATTCCCGGCACAATTGCGGCCATGAACAATTTGGTGATTGACAGGCTCGCAGTCACGCCGAAGATGATCAGAAGTTGGGAAGGCGGAACCATCGGGCCGATGATACTGCCTGAGGCGATCAGGCTGGCCGACTTCACCGGGTCATAGCCCGACTTGACCATCATTGGGAAGAGTAGAGCGGACATGGCCGCCGCGTCGGCTGCCGCAGACCCCGACAGTGAAGCGAGAATACAGGAAGCAACGATGGTGACGTAGCCGAGCCCGCCACGAATATGACCAGCCAGGGTAACTGCAACCCGAATGATGCGCCGTGACAAGCCCCCAGCGTTCATCACGTGCCCGGCAAGCATGAAGAATGGAACGGCCATCAATGGGAAGCTGTCGGCGCCGTGGATCATGTTCTGTGCAACGATATTTGCGTCAAACATGCTCAAATGAAACATCAAAGCCACGCCGCACGCGACTAGTGCCATGGCGATTGGCATGCCAAGCGCCATCGCTCCAAGCAGTGCGGAAATGAAGATTAATACAGTCATGTTTTTCCCCTAGATTTTCGTGCCGCCAACCGACGATTTTGACTTCTTGAGTTCTTGCTCCATTTCCTGCTGGAGTTCCTCGAGTTTGTCGTCGTCAAGTTCTTCCTCGGACTCCCTGATCTGGATGAGTTCGCCATCCTTGAGCTTGCCGCTTAGCATTTCGTACAGGTTGTAGGAAAGAATGATGAAGGTCAGCACCGAAAAAAACAGGCCACTACCGTAGAACCAACCCGTGGAAAGCTTTGTTCCTGCGGCTACCACGTTAAGATTGACCATCGTCTGGTCCCAACTGCCAGACATGAACATCAAGGCACAACCCAGCATGATCAAATGGCTCAGCACGAAACAGACTTTTTTTCCAAACACAGGGAGTTTCGCCACGAGCGTATCCATCCCCAAGTGGGTATGTTCACGCATAGCAATGACAGCGCCGATGAAGGTGAGCCAGACGAAAGCCCAGCGCGACAATTCTTCTGAAACTGTAATCCCAGAGTTGAAGCCGTAACGCAACACGACGTTGCCGAAAACCATGATGACCATCGTTGCGAGGCATGCGAAAACGGCAAAGTTAAGAATTCGAAAAAACGAATCAACTATTCGGGCCATGATGTTCCATCTTTCTTATAGACATAAGTCACCGTAAGTATCGGCACATGCAGCAATGCATGCCTAGATATACACGCCGCCATTGACATCAAGAATCTCGCCGGTCACCCAATCCGCTTCGTCGCTACTCAGATATAGCGCTGCGTTGGCGACGTCGTCCGGCCTACCAAGACGGCCGATACAGGCGGTGCTGATCAGTACCTTAAGATTCTCGGGGGGCATTGATTCCGTCATGCGACCGGCTAGCGGGCCAGGACAAATGCTGTTGACGGTGATGTTATTGGCGCCCAACTCCTTGGCGAGGCACATGGTCAGACCATTCAATCCAGCCTTTGAGGCTGCGTAATTGACGCCGACTGCACGGCCCGTACGCCCGCCAACCGACGATATCATGACGATGCGGCCGGAACCCCGCTGCTTAAGCAAGGGAACGGCGGCCTTGCAGGCGATGAAGCTCCCGGTCAGGTTGACATCAACGACCCACTGCCAGTCCGCCAACGACATCTCCTCGATCGGAAGATGCTTGATAACGCCCGCGCAGGGAACAAGAATATCGAGCCCCCCATACTGATTCACCGCCACATTGACCGCACGCTCCTGATCCTCAAGCGAGCATACGTCGCCGGTGACCGTGCGGAGCGCGTCGCCAGCGTTGATTCTTGTGGCTGCGGCACGCAGTAGGTCTTCGTTCAAATCGAACAAGACGACTTTTGCGCCGTTCTCAATGAATTTTGTGGCAATCGAGACGGCGACATCACCGCCGCCGCCCGTCACGAGCGCTACTTTATTTATTAGTCTCATGGACAAACACTCCCTAAATGAAAAAACGGAAATCGTTTCTCAGCTCTGGAAAACACGCACGAGTTTGCGGATGCGTGCGAGCCACCGTGTTCAAAGTTGATGCGATGCGAGATAGGTTTTGGCCTGCTCGATGCAACGATGCACATGCTCGGAGGAACCAATGACCTTGGTTCGTTTGATATGGGGGATTTCGATGCCGCAGACGACAGCGGAAGGCATGTTGCGAACGATGCCGGCAATGTCGATCCCGCCTTCGCCGACATACATGCGTTCGTCACGTCCTGTGTGGATCAGTCCGTCGACGGTATCCGGCAATTCGGCGGGCGCGTCGCACAAATGCAAGGCCGTCAATCGTTGCGGAGGCACTGCCGCCAGTTCTTCAAGGGAGCAGCGTGAGCGGCTGAAATGAAGCGTGTCTACAACAATGCCCGCGTTTTCGCAGCCTGACATATTGATCAAATCAAGCGCTTCACTGACATTCGTTATTTTCGCCCAGGTAACGAATTCAAGATTGACTCGTAAGCCAAACGTCTTGGCGTGTTCGCAAAGCTCGGCGAAGGTCTCAATGTTAAACGCCCGGTCTGCCGACCAGACATTGCTCAGAACCGCCTTGGCGCCCAGTTCGGCAGCTACTTCCATTTCTGGAAGGTATTTTTTGAGATTGACGGCATCATGGATACGCGCATTCTCGATATCGAGCACTTTTACGCCCGTTTCCTGCATCGCCCTCTTTGTATCGTTCAGCAAGGTCTTGTTGAACGCCAGTCCGAAGTTCAACTCGTTCGGCAAGCCCATGGCAATCGTTCGCAGGCTGACAAAATCGAAACCAGCCCGCGCCGCCTGGTAAATCATCTCGGGCGGACTGCTCGCTGCCGACGTGAGATAAACCAGTGAAAATTTACGTTCCATTGTTTGTCCCTCTATTTAGTGATTACTGCACCCGTGTGGTCAAAGCGCCCCGGGGGTGACATAGGTTCCCCGGGAGGGTGCATCACTTTTTCGGCGATTATTTGCCGCCCCGAGCCTTGGCAATAGCAGCCGTGAACTCTTGGTACAGATCGTCGCCGACATCCTTCACGTACGTGTCGGCGACCGGCTTGACCTTCTGGCGCAAAAGCGTGACTTCCTGAGCCGACAATTCATCTACGACCAAGCCTTCCTTCTTCATGCGCTCAATCGCTTTCATGTTTTCTTCGCGGGAGATGGCACGTTGATAGACAGAGGCTTCCTGTGCGGCTTCGTGTAAGATCTTCTGTTCATCGGGGGTGAATTTGTCCCAAGATTTCTTGCTAATCAGCAGGGCCATTGGGTTGTAGGTGTGCTGCGTCAGCGTCATGTATTTCTGAACTTCATTCAGTTTTGACGCCTCGATCGTGCGTGCTGGATTTTCCTGGCCGTCGATCACTTTTTGTTCCAGGGCGGTAAAGACCTCTGGAAATGGCATTGGCGTCGCGGTCGCGCCAAGCGTGTTAAACATGTCGATATAGATCGGGTTCTGCAAAACACGGATTTTGAGCCCCTTTATGTCGTCGACCTTGGTAACGCGCCGTTTGCTGTTGGTGAGGTTACGGAAACCATTGTCGAAATATCCAAGTCCGACCAGACCTTGTGCGGGCAATTTATCCAGCATTTTTTTCCCGACTGGACCGTCCATGATGGCGTCCGCTTCTTTGGAGCTACCGAACAAGAAGGGGAAGTCGAAAATAATGAATGACTTTTCGATATTGTTGAGCATGCCGGCGTTAAGCGAGGTCATGTCGAGGGTGCCGGTGCGCAATGCGCTGACCGACTGGAGGTCCCCGCCAAGAACGCCGGCAGCAAACAGCTTGACTACAATTTTTCCTTTGCTTTTATTGCTAACCAGATCGGCGAATTTTTGCGACCCGAGCCCCTGCGGGTGATCGAGTTGGTTATTGAAACCGTAGCGAAGCACCTTCTCCTGAGCAACCGCGAAGGTTCCCGTTGCGATCAGTGCTGCCGAGACCATCCCCATTGCAATTCGTTTGATTGTCGTATTCACGGACATCTCCATTGGTGAGTGGGTATTCATAAGGCACCTAGAACATCTGCCGCACTAGTGCCTCAGTTGATTAAACGCCGGAGGATTCATGATGTCAAGGATTTTTCTTGGCTTATTCGAGAAGGCAACGCCCAGGTGGCGTAGGATGAATTGCAGAAATTCCTGTCGGAAGCAGGATACGCACAGCAGTGCTTAACTTCTTAAAATGTATTAAAAAACAATTTGTTATTTGTTTTATCTGGCTCGGCTTGAAGCGAGGGGGAGCGAACGTTAGTGGAAGCCGTGCATTACCTCCCTCTTTGTTTTTCTGGAGTGGGGAGCTGTCGAACGACGGTTGTGGCGTTGGTCAGTTGCTATGTCGTGGGGGTTTTTCTCCGGTAAAACGGCTTATACACCAGAAAAATCTCTACTTTTCGGCCTGATTTATTGCAAACTAGGGTACTAGTGTTGTACATTGAGAAAAAGCAGAGGAATGATAGAATTTTCAGAAAATGCCGTTATTCTTGCTTGTCAATGCTTTCTTTGGTCCACATTCCCAATATTTGGAGGGTAATTTGTCTCGCGATTCTTCTGGCGCTCGCTCTGCTTCCTTGGCGACAAGAATTACCGATCGTCTTCGTCGTGCGATTCTGGATGCAGAATTCGGCCTTGGTGAAGCTTTGTCGGAAGACAAGCTTTCAGCGTCATTCGGCTGCAGTCGCACGCCAGTCAGAGATTCGTTGACCGGGCTTCAGATAGAGGGACTGATCGACATCAAGCCGCAGAGAGGCAGTTTTGTTTTTATGCCGAATGCAAACGATGTAGCTCAACTCTGCGAGATTCGGAGCATCCTGGAAGTGGCGGCATTGCGTTTGAGCGTTGTGCGCAACAAGGAAACCACTTTGGCCCGTTTGCGCAAGGCGACCGACGACATGGAAGTCGCTAAGGCGGCCGGAGATTTTTTGTCTGTCTCGCATGCCGACACCGAATTTCACTTGGCCCTCGTCGAAAGCAGCGACAACAAATATCTGATCGAGGCCTTCCGACTCGCATCGGGTAGGGTGGTGGCAATACGTTCCCACGTCCTGTTGGCGGTCGGAGATATCCGGACGCGCTCAATGCTGGAGCATCGTGCGATCATTGAAGCTATAGAGAACGGGAATCTCGCGCAAGCAGAGTCAACGCTGGCCGTACATATCTCGATGGCCCTTGAGGCCTTCAATATGGCAAGAGAAGCAGGCTTTCTCACTTTACAACAGGGGCGGCGCGATTCGGCCAT
>Ga0316613_10002102_pt1 | contig 13018 bp, 10 predicted proteins | sample OWC_soil_day10_C_2_FD_207647 | JGI IMG/M metagenome (GOLD analysis project Ga0316613, IMG submission 207647) | Wetland soil microbial communities from Old Woman Creek delta, Ohio, United States - OWC_soil_day10_CT_b | ecosystem: Environmental > Terrestrial > Soil > Wetlands | place: USA: Ohio...
AGACCCGATATGTGCTGTGCGCGGTCGACTGGTGCCTGCTCCAGACCGCGGCTTACGATACGATCCGCGATGAAAAAGGCCGTCTCGGATAGCCGATGGGTGCCGGCTGGCCGTGAGATATCCGGACTGCGGGCACGAGTTTCCGCCGGAGGTCCGCTTCGAGGCCTACGCGTGGCTGGAGCAGTGGCTGAGATAGGGCCGGAATCGGTATCTGCAGAGGAAAAGACAGCCACGGATTTCACAGATTCACAGAGCTATTCCAACCTTGTTGCCTTGAATGCGTGTGATCCGTGAAATCCGTGGCCTGCATTTGTCAAAGACGGTTGGTTTCGCCAAGAAGCTGACGGGATTGATTCCGAACCCGACACTATCATTGGTTCGCCCAGCGCGGCGCACGCCGAGGCCTTGAAGGTGTGTTCGGTTACTGTGTTCGGGAGACCTGCACTCGAACCGTCAACCGTCCGGATAGGCCCGAGATGTCTACGGTTCCTTCCGCATTGATCTGCATCGGCGCTCTGCCGCGTCTTGCCGAAACCACCTGCCAGCCTTCCGGCACCCGCACCCGCAGCCAGGTCTTCCTGCCCGAGGGGTTGACAGGAAGGTTCAGTTCCGCCAGGACCTCACCCTGCCGGAGCCGCGAGCGCAGAACGAACCCCACCGGTCCGAAGGCCGTGGGAAGACGTTCCACGACAATACTCTTTCCGTCCTCGAGCCAGCGCCGGGGCGTGGCGAAGCCGAGACGCAACGTCTCCGGCCTTCCATCGTCGTCCAAGTCACGGTCCTGAACCAGCAGGCCGCGCAGCATCCACAGGAAGGCGGCCTGGGCCGCGCTGTTGGGCGGAAGGTACATCGCGCGACCTTGTTCACCCCCACCCGCCGGCTGCATGGGACGCAGGCCGGTTCCTTCTGCTCCCAGAAAGGTTCCCGGGGTGAGCCCCTGAGCGAGTTTGCCGTAGAAACTCGTCAGCGCGTACTCTGCTTCATCCCGCTCCAGGAGCTTGTCCACGTAGCGGAGCCCGTACAGATCGTCAAGCGCATCCTCGTTCGCGAACAGTCCCGAGTGCTGGTGAAATCGGATCATTCCCATGAGCACGCCGCCGCGCCGGTGAAGATAGTCCAGTATCCAGCCGTCCCTTGCGGAACTCGGGCCGAAGATCCCTGAGCCCAGCACGTAAGGCGACATCAGGCACCAGTAACTTCCCAACATCGTCGCGGTCAGGGTTTCGTAGGGCTTCTCCTCGCCAAACAGGGCCACCGGCACGAACGGAGGATCCACGTCGCGCCTTTCGCTCTTCTCCACAGCAGCCAAAATGGCGGCACGGAATTCCGCCGCCACACGCGCCAGCGCTGCCACCTCATCCTCGTCCCCCATCTCCTTCAGCACCGCCGCGAAATCACGAATCCCCTTCCAGCTGTTTGAGTTGGAATTCAGCGAATAAACCTGGGTTGAAACGTCCCCGCAGTAGTTCTCGCGGGGCAACAGGCCGGTCGCCGGCTCTCGGTTCGCCAGAATCAAGTCCACCGAGGAACGCCAGCTGGGCCGCCACGCGCGCAATGACGCCGCATCGCGCGTCAGCCAGAAGTAGTGCGCGAGGGCCTGGAGCTTGAAACCGGCATCATGAAAACCCAGCTTGTGCTGCTGATAGGCCAGCAACGACGGCATGGCACGCCGCATCTCGTCGCTGAATCCGAACTGAAGAAGTGCGCGTGCCGCATCCCCCGATTCCGCCTCAAACTCGCGCTCATAGACATTTCCCGCGCTGTAGAACATCCGATCCTGATTCATCAAGACGAGCAGGCCCGCCACCAGCGAACGCCACGCTTCGTTCACAACCGTTTCAGGCACTTCGATGCGTCCCCCGCGGCGCAGCGTGTTCTCCCACAGGTCCAGGGCGGACTGCCGTTCCTTGCCGTACTCGGTCCCCCCTATTCCTGCCGCGCCCGCGCCAGGCTCGAAAGGCAGTGTGGCCACGGCCAAAGTGAGCGAATGCCCTGCGCCAACCCGCCCGACAAGGCGAGCTTCCACTGCCTCCCAAACCCATCCCGGGCCGAACCACGCCACGACTCGGCTGCCGGCATCATGCAGCACACCCGGCTCCGATGCGCGCAGACCCGAGGCATGGAATCGTGCCGCGACCCGCCCTTCCGAACGCCCCTCGATCCCGAACCGTACCCATATGAGCCCCTGCCGTGCCGCCGCAGAATCCACCGCTGCGAACGTCTCCTGTGTGTAGCGTGCAGTCCCCTGCGCATACCTGAAGCTCACCACCGGAAGGTAACCACGCTCCTGACGTGGACCGTCCAACCTTCGCAGATCGGCGCCGAAAGACTCCGCTTCCGACCCGACATGAAAGCTCACCGGAACGCCCTGTTCCTTCCAGGTGGGAAGTTTCGCCAACGCGTTCAAACCGCTCCCATTCGAAAGCAGGCGGGCCTTTACCGGCGCGTTTGGGGCACTGAGCACCACCGGATAATATTCGAAGGCGGCATTCACATAGCGCATGGGCGGAAGCAGCCGACGGAAGAAGTCGTAACTCGGACCATTTGGTTGCGCACGCGCTGCCGCTCCCCAGAGATCCTCCCTGGCCGCCAGCGCGACTTCCAACGGAGCGATGGAATCCGGTGGAGCCATCGGGCGGACGTTCATTCCCGCGCAGGCCGCCAGCATGACGCAATACAGCAACCTCATGACAGACCCTCCCAACGTCCCGCATCGGGTCAGGCCGGGGAGACCGGAATCCGATATTTCTCCGACCGCGGTGTGGATCCGAGCGGCCGGCGCGGACATGACGCGCGTCGGCGAAGCGCGTCTACTCCCTCCTGCCTAGTCTCCACCGATGACTGAGGTAATACAGCGGCTCGTCCTTTCCCGGCGGGAGCAGAATAGCACCAGTTGGAGTCGCAGTGCCCGGGAATTGCTCGGCGGAAAGTCCATCCTCATCTCAGTCCGGTTGACAGGCATTTCTGTTGAATTCATATTGGTATCCGCTCTCAACAGGAAGGGGATTCTCACGATGAAATTGCGCATGATCCAGACTTCACTGCTCTTTTGGGTTCTGTCAGCTGCCTGTCTGACTTCGGCCGAGGCGGCTGATCCGGAATTCCGGCGGTTGCCGGTGAAAGTGTACCGCGACAAGATGAAGGCCGGCTGGATTGGCCAGATCATCGGTGTCTCTTGGGGTGCGCCGACAGAAGGCAAGTACCGCCAGATCATGCCGGCCGGTAAGATGCCCCCGTTCTCGGAGGACCTGGTCAATCACGCCTTCAACCAGGACGACTTGTATGTCGAGATGACTTTCCTGCGGAGCATGGAACAGTACGGGCTGGACGTCTCGATCCGCCAGGCCGGCATCGACTTTGCCAACAGCGGCTATATGCTGTGGGTTGCCAACGACGCCGGGCGCAAGAACTTGCGCAAGGGCATCGCGCCGCCCGATTCCAGCCACCCCAAGTTCCATAACTGCGCCGGTGCGATCGATTACCAGATCGAGTCGGACTATGCCGGGCTGATCGCACCGGGCCTGCCCAACACGGTGATCGCACTGGGTGAGAAATTCGGCCGGCTGATGAACTACGGTGACGGCGTCTACGCCGGTCAATTCATGGGCGGGATGTACGCCGAGGCGTTTTTCGAGCAGGACCCGGTCAAGCTGGTGGAGGCGGGCTTGCGCTGCATCCCCGATCAATGCATGTATGCCGGGATGGTACGCGACATGCTCCGCTGGCGGCGCGAAAACCCGGCCTGGGAGAAGACGTGGGAGTTGGTCGACAAGAAGTACCGCCTGGACCGCAACTACAATATCAGCGACCTGGATGTGAAGCTCGAAGGTGCGTTTGTTCTAATGGGCTTGCTGTACGGCAACGGCGACCTGGACCAGTCGATGGTTATCTCCTGCCGCTGCGGATCAGACTCGGACTGCAACCCATCCAGCGCCGGCGGAGTGCTGTTCACAGCGCGGGGCGTTTCGCAATTGCCCGATCGCTACTACAGGAAGCTGAACGAGCAAGCGATCTTCAGCCACACGGCGTACAACTTTCCCAGGTTGGTCGATGTCTGCGAACAGCTGGCTCGCCAGGCCCTGGCCAAAGCCGGCGGACGCGTCGAGAAACATGCCAACGGCGACGAGGTATTCGTCATTCCATACCAGGCACCGGTGCCCAGTAAGTTTGAGGACCTGAAGAACCCCGGCCCGATTGCGGGCAGCGTGTACGGTGACTCTGAGAAGGCTCGCATCAAGCCTTTGCCGCAGCCGTGAAGTCCGTGCGCTGAGTGCTCCCGCGGGTAAGTACGGTCACGTATTCCTGCGGACGAGGAATAACGCAGACGGACGCCGCCGCACGCGGCGCTGCAGAGTCGGCGAACCCCTCGGCTTCAGATTGCAAAGCCGGGGGAGCTCTCATACAATGGCGCGGCGGCGCAGATCCGGCTGCCGGAGCAGATCACTTACACTCGGGATGTCTCAGGAGGATGACTGTGTTGGATGAGAAGCTGGTCGAGCATGAGAGGAACATGGCGGGGCGTTCCTACAGCGGAAATGAGCTGAAGTACCTCGAGGAAGCCCTGAAGTCGGGAAAATTGTCGGGACTGAATGGAGGAACCTTCACCGCCAGATTCGAATCGGAGTTCGCCCGGCTGCTCGGAGCGGGGCATGCCATTGCCATGAACTCCTGCATGAGCGCCCTCCACGCGGCGCTCATCAGCGCCGGGGCCTTCGCCGGCACCGAAGTCGTCTGCGACAGCGAGTTCGTGTTCGGTGCGCTGGCGGCTCTCTACAACAACGCCATTCCCGTCTTCGTGGACATCGACCCGGTCACTCACAACATGGATGCGAGTCAGCTGGAAGCGGCGATCAACGAACGGACCCGGGCGGTGATCGTCACTCACGCCTGGGGTCTTCCGGCCGAGATCGACCGGATCGTGGAAATCGCCCATCGCCGCAACGTCCTGGTCATCGAGGATTGCGCCGAATCACTCCTGGCTGATTACCGGGGCCGGTTCACCGGCACGTGGGGCGACATGGGCTGCTTCAGTTTTCAGGCCAGCAAGCAACTTTCGCTGGGCGACGGCGGCATGGCCACCGCGGGCACCGAGGAGCTCCGCAGGAAGCTCGCCAACCACGCGGGGGCACCGACATTCCAGTCGGTGGCCTACAGCATGGATTTCAACTACCGCCTCAACGAGCCCACGGCTGCCATCGGCCTGGCGCAGCTGGAAACCCTTCCCGGGTTCGTCCAACAGCTGCGCCGGAACGCCCGGTACTTCGACCAGGCGGTGGAAGGGTGCGGCTGGATCCGCCTGCAGAGGGGACCCGAAGCTGCGCACCATTCGTTCTATCACTGGGCGGCGACATTTGCCGAAGATTCGAGCGGGCCGGGATTCGACGAATTCAAGCGGAGTGTCGAAGCTGCCGGTTTCGGGACCCTGTCAATCGGTTATACCGGCATGGCGGCGCACCAGCATCCGGTCATCGCCGAACGACGGGCGCATGCATTTCACTGCACCGAGAACCGGGGGATGGTTCCTTCATACGCGCCTGGAACATGTCCAACAGCCGAAAAGGTCGTCCCGCGGCTCTTGCTGGGCTACGTCATCGTTCCGGAAGAGACGGCAGAGCGCGAAGCCGAAAAGCTTCATCGACTCATCCGTGAATTGGAGGCCAAATGAGTTGTGCCGTCATCGATGCCCATTGTCATCTGGGCTTTGGCCTGACCTGCTCGCGGTCGCCAGATGACTTGCTGAAGGAGATGGACGCCAACGCGGTTTCCCGGGCGGTCGTTGTTCCTGTCGACCGTTTCCTGGCCGTCGACAACTCCGAAGGGAACGATCTCATCCTGGCGGCCGCCCGTTCGTACCCCGGACGGTTTATCCCCTTCACGACCGCCAATCCCTGGTTCGGCGACAGGGCCAAGGCCGAACTGGTTAGGACGTTCGCTGCCGGCTCGGCGGGAGTCAAGTTCCATCCCGGGTTTCAGGGATTCACCCTCTCCGACGAAGTCTTTCTGCCGCTCGTCGAACTTGCCATCGAGCACGGCAAACCGATGTTTTTTCACGCCGGGACTCCCATCTCCAGCATGCCTTACCAGTTGACCGAACTGGCCATGAGATACCCCAAGGGGATATTCATCATGGGGCACATGGCCTACAGCGATTTCTGGTACGAGGTCAGCGCATCGGCCGCTTGCGTGGGAAATCTCTACCTGGAAACCTCCCACCACGTGCCCGGATTTGTCCGGGCGGTCGCCCAGCGAGTGGGCGTGGACAAGATCCTCTTCGGTTCCGATTCCCCTTACGGCTCCATGGAGGTCGAGCTGGAGAAGATCGGAGCCGTGTTTCCGTCCGAGTCGGATCGGGCCGGGATTCTGTCTGCGAATCTTCTGCGCATATTGGAGAGACCATGAACCGGATCATCGATTTTCACGTCCACCAGGGCGCTTGGGGCGGAGTCCGGAGCGAGAGCGACCGTCCTGAAGGCACGCTGGAACGGCTGTCCCGGTTCGGGGTGGAGGGAGCGTTGGTCATGCCGTTTGCCGGCCTCTTCTCCAACTGGTTCGACCATCCGGCAGACAACGACGTAGTCTATGACTATTGCCGGGAGTTTCCCGATCGTCTCTTTGCCGCCTTCACCGTGAATCCCCTGATGGGGGGCGCGGCGCTGGATGAAATCAGGCGCTGCCGGGAATTGCACGACAGCCGGGTGCTCAAGCTTCACCCCTGGCTGCAAGGTTTTTCCGTGACATCGGCGGAGATGGACGCGGTGGCGGGCTTGTGCGAGAAACTGGAGGTCGCCATTATTTTCCACGACGGGACTCCTCCCTACAGTACCCCGCTGCAGATTGCCCGGCTCTGCCGGGACTTCCCGAACCTGAAGGTCGTTTCGGGACACGCGGGGCTCTGCGACCTCTGGCAGGAAGCCATCGCCGCGGCCCGGCGCTACCGCAGTTTCTACGTATGTATCTGCGGTCCGCATCTGTCCGCGGCGCAGGCTCTGGCCGACTCGGTGCCGTCCGGACAGCTCTGCTTCGGCTCTGATCTTTCGACCTCGGACCTCGACGACAGCCTGTTGTGGTACCGCTGGCGCGGATTCCGTGCGCTGCGCATGACCAGCGAGCAGCGGGAGACGGCCGAAAGGATAACTCCATATGAAATAATGGGCAATCCCCGCCCGAAGGAGGTTGACCGTGAAACGCCTTAGAATCGGAATTGTCGGCTATGGACTGCGCGGCCGGATTTTGGGCAGCGCTTGCAGGGGGTTCGACGGAATCGAGGTCGCCGCCATCTGCGACAGGGGCGGAGCTGCCCGTGACAGGGCCCGCGCCGATTTCCCGGGAGCAAAGACCTTCGCTGATGTTTCTACCCTCTTTGAAAAGGGAGATATTGACGCTGTTCTGGTCGAGACTCCTCCCGAAACGCACGCCGCCTGCTCGATCGAGGCGCTTAGACGAGGGATCCATGTGCTCGGCGACGTGCCGGCGGTCCACGCCATTGCCGAGGCTCCCCGACTTTGGGAAGCGGCCCGCAAGAGCAAAGCAGTGTACATGATGGGAGCGACGACCAACTATTGGGCCTTCGTCGACTCCGGCCGTGACATCCTGTCGAAAGGCCTGCTTGGGAAACCGTTCTATTGCGAGGCCGATTACGTGGCCGATCTGGGCGAGATGACCCGCCAGACTCCGTGGCGGAAATACTACGAACCGATCCGCTACTGCACGCATTCGCTGGGTCCCATCCTTCATTGGCTCGATGAGGATCTCCGATCTGTTTCCTGCTTTGATGGGGGCAGCCATGCTCACGGGGATCATAAGGAGCATGACGCCATGGTGGCTATCTTCCGCACCCGATCGCGGGTGCTTGTGAAGCTGTTGACCAGCTTCATCAACGCGCATCCCGTCCCGTATCATCGGTACTTGATGCTGGGAACCCAGGGGTATTTCGAGCGGACCCAGCCGCTGGCCGATGGAGCACAAAAGGTTCTGCTCTCGTCGCGGGAGATCTACGGCATAAGTGGAATGACCGTGCTTCCGGTGGCCGAATCGCGTCCCGAGGTTCAAGCCGGGATCGGCGAGCACGGAGGAGCCGATTTTCTGATGATCCGGGACTTCCTGGCTTCCATCAACGATGGTGCTCCGGTCACGATCGACATCCGCGCGGCGTTGCGCATGACTCTTCCCGGCCTTTATGCCCTCGAATCGGCTAAGCGAGCGGGCGAAGTCGTAGCCATCCGCTATCCCTGGGATCGGGCAGAGTCGAAACGGAAAGCAAAATGAAGACTCAAGAGCCATCCAATCCTCCATCCCATGGCGACGCCGAACGGCGATCCCTCGTGGAGGGCCTCAAGCACGCCGAGGGGCGTTACGGCGGCTTCTGCTTCGGCGGGCAGGTGCCCGACGGCGTGACGACCGTGGCACCGCTGCCGCCTGGCACGGTCTTTCCAAACGGCGCGACTGCCGCGCTCCTTCTGACCTTCGACGTTGAGGGTACATACAGCAACGGCACAGGAGACATGGCGCTCGAGGTGGCGAACTATGAGCGCATCTGCGCCCGGTTGAAGGCCGCGGGTATTCTGTCCACTTTCAACATCGTCGGCCAGATGGCCGAGGAGCAAGGGCCGGCTTTCGTGCGCTGGATCCTGGATGCCGGGTGCGAAGTCGCTGCCCACGGCTACGTGCATGACATGAACCGGCGATACGATGCTGCGAAGGCGTACGCCGGACATTACGGCCCGCCGGAGAACACGGCTCAAGTCCGGGAAGCCCTTGCCGTATTCGATCATATTCAAAAGGGCTGCGTCCGCGGCGTACGCATGCCATATGCCCATTTCAACGAGTATACATACGACGCGATCGCCGCCGCCGGTATGTCCTGGTCCAGCAACCTCGGTATCGATGATTGGGTGGAGCCGGCCAACGGCTTTGGCGGAGCCCCCTGCCACATACGGCTGGGCGACAAGGAATATGACCTCGTCGAGATCCCGCTGGATACGCAGACATATGACTGGCCGATCTGGGTAGCCGACGAGCAGGCCAATGGCGTATTCGTCGAGGCTGTAAGGGCCTACTCACGCAACCGCGGAGTTCGCTTCGTGCGTACGCCGGCGGGCGGCGTGGCCATCTGGCGACAACGGATGCTCGATGCAATCGCGTCCCGGTCGGTCTTCACACTGCTCTGCCATCCTATCAACCTTGCGGTTCTGAGCGACCGCTGGGGCGATCCCGTCGAAGAATTCCTGTTCCCCGTCATTGACCTGCTGGCCGGCCACGCGAGCCGCCGTGAAGCCTGGGTATGCACTTGCGGCCAGATGGCCGACTTCTACCGGCAGACGATGGCCCGGGAATCGATCCGATGACACTGGTGGATCTCACGCTGCCGATGCACGGGCCGGGCCATCCGCGCGCGGTGGCCAGGCTGGAGACCATCACGATCCGCAAATCCATGACCTACGTGGCGACCCGATACGAGTTCGCGCACGACTCGCTGCAGGGCACCTACCTCGATTTCCCCGGCCATGTTGTCGAAACCGAGGACGGCACGGATGCCGATAACTACCCCTTAAGGAAGCTCGCCGGCGTGTCCGCGGCGGTACTTCACCTCGACAGGAGCGACGGGAGCGGCGCTGTGTCGGCGGACGAATTGCAGAGCGTCTGTCCGCCGCTGGCCGGGTGCGGAGCAATGATCCTCAACGCCCTGGGGGCCCGCCGCTTCGACGAAATTGAGGAACGAAGCGTCTGGCTCGCCGCCGATGCCGTGGAGTGGATCTGCCGAACGGGCGTTCACCTCCTCGTTTCGGACATCTACGAGAGCCAGCCGCTGCACGGCGTATTCCCGAAACTGTTCGCAGCCCACATACTGACGGTTTGCTACCCGATCAACCTTCACATGCTGGTCCAGCCGCGCGTCAGGGTCTGGGCCTTACCGATGCGGATTCCCGGAGTCAACCAGTTGCCCTGCCGGGCATTTGCCGAAATGACCGAGGACTAGCCCAAATATGGCAGAAGCACACCTCACGCAACGAGACATCGAAGCGGGCCTGCGTCAGCTGGGCCTGAGCCAGGGCAACATCGTGCTGATGCACAGTTCGCTCGCAAGCATGGGCTGGGTCGAAGGCGGAGCAAACACCGTCCTGAGTGCCCTGCTCAGCGTACTTGGCCCGGACGGCACGCTGGTCGTACCGATCTTCGGCGATTTCGGAGTTCTCACGAAGCTCGTGGAAAATCACCCGCACGCGGTCAGAAGCGTCCATCCGCTGGCGGCGGTTGCGGCAATCGGAAGAGATGCCGCTGCGATTTGCCGAGACCACTGGAAGGCGGAACTTGCCCACGGACCGGACACCCCATACGTGCGCATCGCGGACCTGGGCGGCTGGGTGCTGCTGCTGGGCGTCGACCAGGATCGCAATACGACACTTCATACAGTCGAGGAACTCCTGCGCCTGCCGTATCTGCGGACGACGGAAGAGGAGACGTTCGAAACCCCTGTGGGCGCCGTTACAAAATCGTGGCCCCTCTTCCCGGGCCCGCACCGCAACTTCATCGGTTCCGATGCCCTTCTGCGGGCAAGCGGAAAGATGACCGTGGGGCGCATCGGCACCGCGGTCACACGATTGATCCGAAGCCGGGATCTGATCGACATTATGGTGGAATACGGGCGGACAAATCCGGCATGGGCGCTGTGCGACAACCCCAACTGCCCAGACTGCGTCGCGCAGCTTGCCGCGTTGCGCCGCGACCGGTTGACAAAGGAGTCCTTCCACCTCGCCGCCGGTTCACGCCTCGCTGGCCGATATATCCCGGAGATGATCGATAACCTCACGGCCGCGGGAATCAGGGCCGTCGAGCTGGACTGGGTGCAGGGCCGCCCGGCTTGCAGCCTGGGCAGACGGCTCGCGGGGGTATGCGATGAGTTTCGCGCAGCCGGGATCGTCGTGTCCGCGCTTCGTGCTGAGGCAGTCACCGAGAACCACGAGGCGGTGCTGGACAGCGCCCGGACCGCGGGAATCATGCGTCTGGTCCTGCCGCTCTCCAGCAGAGCAGGGCTCATCGGACGCGCCGCAAGCGACAAACAGATGGAGGTTTCCTTCTTTAATGTTGCCATGAGCAGCGAAATCGCCAGCCAAATGCTGCTGGACATGCAGTCCGACGGTCTGAAGCCGAGGTTTACCTTCAGCGCCGCCGGCTTCGCCCGCGCCGGCGAGGAACCCTTCCTGAAGAGCTATAAGCGGAAGCTTCGGCGCTTCGTGGACCAGTTGGACGTGGCCGATGCCACCTTCGAGGGTGCTGCAACGCCGCTCGCCTGTGGGAACGGCGAGATCAAAGAGATGATTTCCATCCTTCGCTGCGCAGGCTTCGACGGGTGGCTTACGCTGGCGAGCGGAGGGCCGGACGGCGAGGGCCTCCGGCAAACGTGCGACCGCTTTATGTGCCTGCTGGACCACATGTAGCGAGCAGCATGGGGTGACCAGGCTTCATACGGTGACCATGAGCTGGGTTTTCATTTCCGCAATTCTCATTTTGTGTAAGGCTTGCCCCTGACTCCGACGTCGAGACGATGAATCGAATGACTCCCGGCTACCGTTACATAGACGCTCTTATCCCAGAAACACAAATTGGTCACTTTCGTGCCACCTGCAGGTATTTCTGCGACCAACTTCCCGTCAAGGGTGATCACATCGACCGTGCCATTGAGCCAACGTGCCACCCACAGGCGATCGTATTCATCGAACATGATTCCGTCGACAGTAGAGTTGGGGAATTGGTAAAGGGTTTTCTGGGGTCCCAGGGAACCGTCAGGATTGAAGTCGTAAGCCAGAATCCGATTGGTCATGGTCTCAGCCACAAGGAGTTGCTTTTGATCAGGCGAGACAGCCAAACCGTTCGGATACTTTAAACCGTATAGCAGCCGAGTCACCTTTCGGCTCCGGTCAATCCGGTAGACTCCGCCAATCGGCGCTTCAGGGGTTTCATTGGATGGATCCGTAAAGTAGATGTTTCCCGCCATGTCAAGACAGACGTCGTTGGGACTGTGGTACGGATTGCCCTGATACCGGTCGGTCAGGACTTCGATCTGCTTTCCATCCGGATGAATTCGCAACACGCGCCTGGCCCCGGCGTCAGCTCCGATGACAAAACCCTCAGAGTCGACCTTGAGACCGTTCACCTGCCCGCCCGTTTCGCACCAGACTGTTACGGTCCCGTCGGGTGTCATCTTCCCCAGCGTTCCATTCCGCACATAGTTCACGAAATAGAGATCTCCCCGCGAGTTGAAAATCGGCCCCTCGGCAAAATCGATGTTGGCCACAACCGGGTAGGGAATGACTTCTTTGGGCAGAGCCGGAGCTTTGTCCTGCAAACTGACCGTCGCGAAGAGAACCAGACAGAACGCGCTGATAAGCGTCAAAGCTGCCATACCGCACCTCTTTCTCCGGAATGTCCTGAGTGTTTCGAAAAGGCATGACTTCCATCCGATCATTGTTCAGACAGTTACGAGCCGTGCCATCCTGTGTTCAGAGCGATTACGGACGCATCGTTGCGATCAAGGCAAAACCGGCCGGTGACCCTTTCGCACCAGAAACTCCGCAATCCCCGATCCATGCCTGAGTGTCTTTGTAACCCCGTCCATCCGACATTCCCCTTCGGTCTCCATCAGAAGAGGAAATGCCAGGTATTTCCCGGTGGGATGATCGCTGTCGGGGGTAGCTGAGGAGCGGATCGACGAAAGGTCTACGATGCTGGTTCGATAAGATATCGATACGTTATCTCCGACGAGCTGAGCCTGCCATGCAATGGGCAGGCCATCCCTGCCAATTTCCAGCCTGCTGATCTGCACGTCTCTCAGCCAGCGGCTGCTGCCGTCAGGCAGGGTCACGAATCCCGTCGAGTAGGACTCGTCCTTTCTTCCTGAGCCATCCTCTGAGTAATAGCTAACCACAAAGGTTCCGTCCGGGAAGCGGAGAGGAGCATAAAGATACCACCCGAACAGGGGGACATCGTTGGAGCGAACCACCACACGAGGGTGATCATAGAC
>Ga0316613_10002103_pt1 | contig 13012 bp, 14 predicted proteins | sample OWC_soil_day10_C_2_FD_207647 | JGI IMG/M metagenome (GOLD analysis project Ga0316613, IMG submission 207647) | Wetland soil microbial communities from Old Woman Creek delta, Ohio, United States - OWC_soil_day10_CT_b | ecosystem: Environmental > Terrestrial > Soil > Wetlands | place: USA: Ohio...
AGACCATAAAAATGGTGAACCAATCTCGCCTAGTCACATTTTCTCCAAGCAGCCAGCCGCTAAGCAATGCTACATAAATGGGAGCTGTATATTGTAATAGTATGGCATTGGCTGCAGTGGTAAGTTTAGTGGCAACTACAAATAAGGTCACGCAAGCACAATAAGCCACGGCTCCTGCCCATTGTGACTTGGAAAAAGATAGATTTTCCTTGCGAAAGGCGAATCCAATTACCAAGGCTGCAATCAGACTTCGTCCTCCTGAAATGGACATGGGGTGCCAGTTTATCCCTTTTATCAAGAAACCGCCGGCACTCCAGAGAATGGCTGCTAAGGCCATGCCGAAAATAGCTTTTCTTTTTATGGTCATTTTAGATACCTTTTCCTATTTTTTTATATGTTATGAGGTGGGAATCAATTTTATAAAGTAATTCTCTTTCAAATCAATATATACCTTCCTTTTACTATTTCTACAATTTTAAGCGTTAAGAAATAGTCAGGGCAGACACACAATGGACAAAAAGATCTGACTAAAAAAGCGCAATAAGTCATCACGTTTGAAGTTGGAGCCAGGATAATTGATAAATATATATTCACCTATATGAAATTGCCTCCAATAGGCAATGGATAAATAGAAGATGACAAATAGGGGGCGTCGAAATTAAAAGGCATCTGTAGACTAGGCACAAAAAAGTGCCTAGTTTACAGATGCCTTTTGGCATAATTGAGATAAAAATGGAAAATTATTAACTCTTTTTTATATAAAAAAATATTATTGTCTGATGTTAAAAGTAGTCTCATTAAAAGCCGGAGATAGAAAAAAGAGTTCTTACGCTAAAAGCCTATCTGCCAGCCAATCGACTACATACGTGCGTGCTTCAGTGTCATCTGTATTCGCACAATGGTCGCGATCTGAAAATATTTTGAATGTTTTGTCTGTAGATTTAGCTTCTGCAAAGGTTTTTTTGACAAGCTCAACATTGAAGGTAGGATCTTCATCGTTATGAATAATCAAAAGAGGGCAGGTAATTTTATCAGCAATTCCTTTTAAACTCATCTTTTCTATTAAATTAGCTTCTACATCTTCTTTATCTTCTTTATCTTTTCCAAATCTCATTGTAAATTTTTCTAGATAATTTGGAATCACTAGGCAGTTCTTTACTTCATATCCTCCGCCACGACTTACGCAAGCTGCTAATTTATGTGACAAAAAACCTGCTGTCCGGGCAACAAGGTATCCGCCGAAGCTGATTCCATAAATCCCGACTTTATTTCCTACATCACTTCGGTTTATTATATAGTCAATCATTATGTTATGTGCTTCTTGATGGTCTACTTCGAGATAACATTTATGAAAATACAATGATTCTCCTTGACCGGGTCCATCAATAAGGAGGACAGCAAATCCTCTGTCTACAAGAACCATAGCCATTGAATTCGCTTCTTCTTTAAAACCTGTAAGTCCGCCCATAACGATAATTACAGGCACATCTTTAGGCGCTTGATTCGGGATAAACATCCATCCGCACATTTTAGAGCTTTTATAAGGAAGTTCTACCCTTTCGACTGTCATGTTGTTATAGAGTTGAATACCCTTAGAAAAACCATTTAAAATCTTCTTATAGATTCTAAGTTTTTCTTCTGTGAGATAAGTAAGATCATATTCACCAATCCTATAAAGCGCTACGGCTTTCATGAAAAAGATTCTCGCGGTATCTTTGTGTCCCTTTTTTAATTCTTCCTCAGCATAAGCAAAAGATTTGTCTCCAAGTTCCTCGCATACGTTTACGTGATCTTCTCCATTATTAACTCTCTTGACCATTTTTGTATAGTCAGTTTGGTCAAGTCCGTGAGCCATCATTCTATTAAAGGATTGGGCTCGGGGCGTTTTTCTAATTTCTGTCATAGATTTCTCTCCCTTTTTTTAATAATTAGGATGTGACACATTAATACACTTGTACATGCCAAAATCTAAAACTTAATTTGTACATAGGCATCTTCAAGATTTAAAAAGTCTGTCAGTAAACCAATCTACTATGAATGTACTTACTTCAGTGGCATCTGTATGAGCACAGTGATCATATTGAGAAAAAATTTTGATTGTTTTATCTTTGGACGCAGCTTCTGAATATGTCTTTTTAGCACCCTCAACGCTAAAAATAGGGTCTGGGTCATTATGAATAATAAGAAGAGGGCAAGTTATTTTTTCGGCGATTCCCTTCAAGTTTAGCTTGTCCAACAGATTGTTTTTTACATAAGCCTCATCTTTTCCGAATCTAACAGCAAATTTGTTTAGCCAATTTGGCGCAAAATTTAGGCATTCTGCTACCTCATATGCACCGCCAAGACTTACACAAGCTGCTAATTTATGTGGTAGAAAACCTGCTGTACGAGTGACGAGATAGCCGCCAAAACTCATGCCATATATTCCAATTTTATTGCCTACATCATTTCGGCTTAATATATAATCAAACATTACATTATGTGCTTCTTGATAATCTATTTCCAGATAACATTTATTGAAATACAACGATTCCCCTTGTCCAGGTCCATCCATGAGTAAGATCGCAAACCCTCTGTTAGCCAAAGCCATCGCCATTGCATTTGCTTCTTCTTTGAATCCTGTAAGTCCCCCCGTGACGACGATAACAGGAACGTCTTTAGGTGCCTTCTTCGGGATAATTATCCAGCCGCTCATTCTAGAGTTTTTATAAGGCAGCTCTACTTTCTCAGCTGTCATATGGCCATAAAGTTGAATGCCTTTAGAAAAACTCCTTAAAATCTTTTTGTATATCCTAAGTTTCTCATCTGTAATATAAGTAAGATCATATTCACCAATCCGATATAGTGCCGCAGCTTTCATGAAAAAGATTCTCGCTGTGTCTGTATGTTCTTTTTCCAGTTCTTTTTCAGCATAAGAATAAGATTTGTCGCCTAGTTCCTCACATACCTTTACATGATCTTCGCCCTTTTCAACTCTCTTTACCAGTTTAGTATAGTCGGTATGATCTAGTCCACGAGAAATCATCCTATTGAAGGTTTGGGCTAGGGGTGTTTTTCTGATTTCTATCATAAATTCTATCCTTTCATTTGTGATTAGTACAATGTACTAATCACAAAGTAACATGATACCTAAATAATGTCAATAGGTGTTTGATAGATTTTTTTTGAGATAAAAAACACTTATTATTGTCATAAAGTATTCTCGATAGTGGTAAAACATATCTTATTTTGATATAGTAAATTTAAGAAAAAATTTGTAGTTTAGAAGGTGAAAAGATGGCCGATACCAGACAGCAGATTATTGAAACTGCATTAACACTATTTAATGAAAAGGGATATACCTCTGTAAGTATGCGAGATATATCAAATACACTAGGCATTTCGATAGGTAATATGACCTATCATTTCCCTAGGAAAGCTCAAATCGTAGAAGCGGTAATCGATCATAATAAAATGCGACTTTTTACTTCAATGCCACAGGAGGGTGCAAGCACCCTAGCTGAATATTATGAAGTAATGAAGATGTTATATAATCTACAAAGCGAGGAAAAATTTTATTTTTCCAACATGCTTGAAATTGCAAGAGATATACCGCAAATATATGAGATACAGCAAACCGTGCGTCAAGTTATATTTAATTATTATAAATGCAGTTTTGCTAACTTTAGAAAAAATGGAATAGTAGTAGATACGTTTGATGAGAGCATTTATGATAACCTTGCATTTACACTTCTTTATTTAGCTTGTTTCTGGCATTTGGATTACTCAATGTCAAAAGATAAATATTTCAACCACTTAGAAATCTTGGAGGTTTCGTGTAAAACATTGGTACCATATCTAACCAGAGAAGGAATTGAGTTGCTTGAAAATTTAGATAAAAAATAGCATAATTTTAAATTACAAAATTTAGTTGACAAAAAAAGATAAGATATGATAGTATGTAAATCAATCAATTGATCTTGGATAATAATGTAAAAACAAGGGAGGATAAAGGTATTTTAATGGTCACATTGATAGGTGAAAAAATTACCACATTTTATCCAAAAGGTGTCAGACATGTAATGAAGAAATGGAGCAGTATTATTTAAACAAATTTTATAATTAAAAAGTGATACAATAATATTTTGCATAAAAAAACTCTTAAAGCAATGGGATTTTGTTAGAGCATCCCAATGCTTTAAGAGTAACATTCATAACTTTTTTTTAATAAAAAATGACACCCCTTGAATCAGTGAAGTTCTTTGGCGGGAATCCTCTGATTTAAAGGGTGCAACACAACATATTCGTACAATTTGTACGCCTATGCTTGTATTTCTTATTCCATTTACTCAATATTATAGATGATGACACATATTCTGTCAAGATGTTTTTGAGTATTTTTTTTATAAGCATAGAAAGTATAGGTTTTTAGGTTCGGAAAAGATGAGACTTTATGAACCACAAAGGCACAATGCCGCTAACGCGGCACGCAAAGGAATGCACGAAAAAATAAATAAAAACCCTTTGTGTCCTTTGCGTCTTTGTGGTTCCATTCGTTTTATCGGTTTTTTTAAAGGACGCGTAAGCGTTTTTCTAACGCCAAAAAGGTCTATTACTAAATTGTAAAGGAGGTAAAGAAATAAATGCTTACTTATATTTTTCCTGGACAAGGTTCACAAGTTAAAGAAATGGGTAAAACTCTTTTTGATGAATTTAAACATATTACTGCACAGGCAGATGATATTTTAGGATACTCAGTAAAAGAACTCTGCATGGAAAATCCTAACTTTAAATTAGCTCAAACTCAATATACTCAGCCTGCTTTATATGTGGTAAATGCATTAAGTTACTTAAAAAAGGTTAAAGATTCGGGGAAAAAACCGGATTATGTTGCAGGACACAGTTTAGGTGAATATAATGCCTTATTTGTCGCTGGAGCATTTGAATTTGCGATAGGATTAAAATTGGTGCAAAAGAGAGGTGAATTAATGAGTCATGCTATGGGAGGAGGTATGGCTGCCGTTATTGGATTAAAAGAAGAAGAAATTATTGCTGTTTTGGAAGAAAATAATTTGCAGAATATAGATATTGCAAATTATAATTCTCCATCTCAAATCGTAATTTCTGGTTTGCAAGCCGATATTGATCGTGCAGAGCCTATATTTGAAGGAACGAAAGGTGTCAAAATATTTATTCGTTTAAAAACAAGCGGAGCTTTTCATTCCCGTTATATGGAGGAAGCAAAAAGGAAATTTGATATTTTTATCAATTCATTCCGATTTTCAGAATTGATGATTCCGGTGATTTCTAATGTACATGCGAGACCATACCAGCAAGCACAAATCGGGGCTAATTTACTTCAGCAGATTACACATCCTGTTAAGTGGATAGAAAGTATTACATATTTGCTAAGTCTTGGTGAAATGGAATTTGAAGAGATCGGACCAGGAAGAGTTCTGACAGGGTTGGTTCAGAAAATACAAAATGAGGTAAAGCCATTAGTTATTACTAATGATGATCCATCTTTAAGAGCTGCATACAAGCATTCTAAATGTTGTTCCTAAAGAATTTGGATACGTAATAAACAGTGTTAGTGGGGTATGAAGTTTAGTATAAAAAAGAAAGGAAAGTGAGTAATAATGGAACAAAAACAAATAATTGAGGTAATCGCGAAGTCTTTAAGTATCCCAAGTAGTGAGATTGGATATACAACATCTTTATTGAATGAAATAGGGGTTGATTCCATTGAAATGGTAAAGCTATGCCGTGATTTAATTAAAACCTTTAAGTGCACATTAGAGGTCAGTGAAATAAAAGAAGCAGATACAATTGAAAAATTATTTTGCCGTATCAGAGAAAATAAGATGGCATCTTAAGTCGTTAAATATAAGGAGGAAAGGAGATTATTATGAAAAGTAATATAACTGAAAAACGACGAGTAGTAGTGACCGGTCTAGGAGTCATTTCTCCGATTGGCATTGGAAAGAATGAATTCTGGAAAAATTGTATTAATGGAAAATCGGGTGTGAAAAAAATCGATAGATTTCCAGTAGATCAATTTAAATCCCAAATATGTGCTACGGTTGATCATTTCGAACCGCGTGAATTTAATTTAACAGAAAACCAAATAGTGAGATTAGACAGATTTGTTCAATTTGCTGTAGCGGCAGCTAAAATGGCCATAAAAGATTCGAAGCTTAATGTGAATGAAATCAATCGCAGAAGAGCTGGTGTCAGTATTGCCAATGCGATAACGGGTATCATTACAATGGAAGAGGAATTTTTAAAACAAACCGAAAGATGCACTGCACCTATCAACGTACCTTGGTTAAGTAAGGCTCTATATCAAGCATTTACATTTAGTACTGCTTCACTTGAAGTTGCATCAGAGTTCAATTTTAGAGGACCAGGTGCAACAATATCAACGGGATGTGCGGGTGGATTAGATGCAATAGGCTTTAGTTTTGATATGATCAGGGGGGGGCATTCAGATGTTATGATTACTGGAGCCACTGAGGCACCAATAGTTCCCTTGACACTTGCATGCTTTGATGTTCTAGGGGCAGTATCATCAAAAAGAAATGATACGCCAGAAAAAGCGTCGCGACCTTTTGATAAAGAACGTGATGGTTTTGTTTTAGGTGAGGGGTGCGGAATACTTGTATTAGAAGAGAGAGAACATGCTTTAAAAAGAGGCGCTTCTATTCTAGCTGAAATATATGGTTATGGTTCAACATCAAATGCTTATCACATGACAGAATTACTCCCAGATGGAGACGATTTAAGAAGAGCCTTAGAAATAGCTATAGAAGATGCTGGTGTATCGCCAGCTCAAATTGATTATATTAATTCTCATGGTAGTTCAACACCGCAAAATGATGTAAATGGAACGGCTGCTTATAAAGCAGTATTAGGAAATAGAGCATATGAAGTACCTGTTAGTTCTTTGAAATCAATGAATGGTCATGCATTGTCTGCTGCAAGCGCAATGGAAATTGTCGCTTGTGTCCAGTCATTGGTTCATAAAGAGATTCATCCAACAATAAACTATGAACATCCTGATAGTAAATGTGACTTAAATTATGTACCAAACAAAAGTATAAAAAAAGATAATTTAAAACTAATTTTAAAAGATGCCAGCGGTTTTTCTGGGATACATAGTTCTTTAGTAATCGGCATAGAATCCTTTTTTGGAGGAGGGAAATGAACATGAGAAGAGTTGTTATAACGGGTCTAGGTGTTGTAGCACCTAATGGTATTGGAAAAGATGAGGTATGGAAAAATTCCATAGAAGGACGAAATTGTGTAGCACAAATTACTAAATTTGATACTGAAAAATTTTCTTTCAAAATGGCTGGAGAAATAAGAAACTTTACAGAAAACGATTTTATATCGCCAAGACAGGCTCATAAGCTTGACATTTTCACCAAATATGCGATAGCTGCAAGTGATCTGGCAATAAAGGATAGTAAAATTGATTTAGATAACGTTGATAGAAATAGGATTGGTACATATATTGGTAATTGTTTTGGCGGATGGACCTATATTGATCCTGAGTTAAGGTTACTACATACAAAGGGCGTTAATGAATTTAGTCCTTTTGTAGGAACAACATATTTCCCGGCAGCTCCCCAAGGGGAGATTACAATTAAATATAAACTAAAAGGACATAGTAAAACGATTGATTCTGGTAGAGCCAGTGGATTAACAGCTATTGGATATGGAGCAAGGGCTATTTCGCAAGGAAGAGCAGATATGATTTTAGCTGGAGCTACCGAGGCATTGCTAACTCCCTATACATTTGCAGCAATTTGTGCAGAAGGTGTTGGAGAACCTGCTCATAGAATTTCTGAGAATGGTATTTATCAACCTTTTGACAAGAATAGAAATGGTTGGGTTCCAGGAGAAGGAGCAGCTATTTTATTATTAGAAGAATATGAACATGCGAAAAAGAGAAATGCAAAAATTTATGGAGAAATAAAAGGTTTTAGTGATATCAATGGGGCTTGCCATCCACATTTCTTATCGACTGATGATTTGGGCCTTGACGATACTATTTTTGAGGCATTAGATGATGCGGAATTAAATGAATATGATATTGATTTAATTATAGCGGATGGATTAGGAACCAGCCAAGGTGATTTAAATGAATATCAAGCAATAAAGAAAAGTATGAATAATGTATATTCCAAAATTCCTATCACTATCCCGAAAACTATGATTGGTAATTTGTACGGAGCCGCTGGAGCTTTAGATGCGTTTTGGGCGACAATGTGTATAGAAAAAAATACAGTTTTACCGACTATTAATAGTAAAGAGCTAGACCCAATATTTGATTTAAATATTGTCGATAAAACCATAAAAAATTTAGATATTAACAATGTAATAGTTAATGGACGGGGGAATGGTGGGATATGTGTCAGTTTAATAATTGGATCAGTTGATAAGTAAATAAATAGAAAAGAGAATAATATGAATTTGAATAGTAAGTGTAACATTATTGATATAAGTGTTGCTATTGATGTAAAAGGCTGGGAGCCAAGTCCGGTAAAAAGAAAAATAATTGATCATAAGCAAGGCGCTGATTTACTAGGAAAAACTTTGATTTCTATGAAAGGTTCAAATGTTTTCTTAAAGATAATTGAATTTGTAAAACATAAATGCGGCTTTGGCTTAAGCCATAAAAATTTCCCCGAGGAAAAGGGTCTTTCCTTATATACATATGAACTAACTACGCATACAGGTACTCATTTAGATGCTCCGTATCATTTTGGCGATATAAACCAAGATGGGGAGAACGCAAAATCAATAACAGATATTCCTTTAGAATGGTGTTTTGGTAATGGTGTTTTATTGGATTTAGAGTCTTTAGACGTAACTGAACCTATTTCAAAAGAAGAAGTTATTGCGAAATTAGCGGAGATTAATTATCAGATAAAGCCCTCTGATATTGTTCTATTAAAAACAGGGGGTGATAGATATATTGGAACACCTCAATATTTTACAACTTTTAGAGGCGTTAGTTTAGAAGCAACCGAGTATTTAATTGATTGTGGAGTCAAAATTATAGGCATCGATAGTTTTGGCTTCGATCCGCCTTTTCATAAGATGATACAAAAATATATGCTGAAAAAAGAAAAAAAGTACTTGTGGCCTGCTCACTTCTTAGGAAGAAAGAAAGAGTACTGTCATATCGAGCGCTTAACAAATTTAAATAAAATAAAAAAAACTAATGATTTTCAGGTATGTTGTTTTCCTATTAAATTAAGTGACAGTGATGCAGCCTGGTGTAGAGCAGTAGTTATAGAATGATAGCGTAAAGCTGCGAGGTTTTAGGCGATAAGGAAAAGGGGAGAAATAAATAAAATTGCTGGAGGTATAAAAAATATGGAAGTAACTATGCATTCAATAGAAATCGATACCGAGATAGAAAAAGTATATAATGTGTGTGCGAATGTATTAAAATGGCCGGAATATTTTCCCCCCTGCAAAAAAGCAAAAATTATAACTGAAAATGGAAATCAGCAAGTGATTGAAATAACAGCAAAATCCAATGAAGAAGAGTTTACTTGGCAATCAGAAAGAATTTTATATCCGAAAGACTACAGAATTGAATTTCATCAATCAACCCCCAGTCCGCTTGTAAAGTATATGCAAGGTATATGGCATGTGTTTAAGTTAAATAGAGGGGTATTATTGTCATTACAGCACACCTTTGAAGTGAAGGATAATGTGGAGAACTTGATCAATAATGTACAAAATAAAGAGGATGCGTTACAGTTTATGCACCAGTCAATTGACAGTAATACCAAACAAGAGTTAGGGGCCATTAAGAAACTACTAGAAAATGATGGTTTGCGAAATCTGGAGGCAAAATTTACGGCGGAAATTGATATTAAGGCGACAGCAGAGCAAGTATTCAACCTATTATATAACATTAAAGACTGGCCGAATATTTTACCTCATTGTGAAAAAATTACAGTGCTTTATGAGGATGGTTGTAATCAAGAGTTTGAAATGACCGTTGTAAACGCGGAGGGGAAATCGGAAGTTATGCGATCTATAAGGCATGGTTACGTCAATACTATGATTGAATATTTCCAGCCATCACCGCCGCCAGTATTAAAACAGCATGCAGGTAAATGGACTATTAATGAAACCGAATCAGGCATACATCTTGAGGCGTGGCATAGCATTACGTTATGTGAAGATGGGGTCAGGAATGTATGGGGAGAAATAGGATCGGAAAAGGCTTTACATAGAGTTATACAGGCAATTACAAAAAATAGTATGGCAACCATGCAAACGATAAAATCTTATTTTAATTAGAGAAGAATATGAGATCTTTATAGGTTTTATATTAGATTTATCTAAAATTTCCTAAAGGAGGAGCATATAATGAGTCGGACAGCTTTGGTTACAGGTGCGGGTAGAGGTATTGGTAAATCTATTGCTTTACAGTTGGCAAGGGATGGCTTTCATGTTGTTTTAGTGTCAAGAACAAAAGAACAATTAGAAAAGACGACTAAAGAAATTACGGATATGCAAGGGAAATCTATATATTTTCTTTGCGATGTTTCCAAACAGGATGCTGTAGAAGAAATGGTTAGCAACGTAATGAAACAAATACCACAAATAGATGTATTAGTTAATTGTGCTGGTCGTGACGGTGGCGGTAAGACGGCAGAAATGAATGATGATCTTTGGCATGACATAATAAATACTAATTTAAATAGTGTTTATTATGTTACTAAAGCAGCTTTAAATAAAGGTAAGTTGGATTCTAATAGTGCGATAATTAATATTGCATCAACTGGAGGTAAACAAGGCGTACCTTTTGGTGCTGCATATAGTGCTTCCAAAGCTGGCGTTATTGCGTTTTCAAAAGCCTTAGGAAAAGAGTTAGCCAGAACAGGTATAACGGTAAATGCAGTATGTCCGGGGTATGTAGAGAGCGATATGGCAGAAAATGTCCGAAATATTCAAAGTAAGTTACTAAATATTCCTGTTGAAGAAGTAAAAACAAAGATTGAGAATGTTATTCCTATAGGAAGATACATAGAGCCAAATGAAGTAGCAGGAATGGTATCTTACTTATCTTCTGATAGAGCGAGAGGAATAACAATTCAAGCGTTAAATGTTTGTGGTGGGTTAGGTATTTTTTAAATTATTTATTCTATAACACAAATAGGGGGAGAAACTGAAAAATGGAGATTAGAAATGGCTATAAGATTTGAAAATCAAAGTCAATGGGACAACTCTGTTATTACTTCAATTGAAATTAAAGCTCCTAAAGAAAAAGTTTATAAAGTTGTTTATCAAGAAAATCCACGCCCTAAATTGTGCCCTAAGATTAAGAATTCAACTGTTGTTTTTGATGATGGTATAGTACAGGAATTTTATTTTGATATAGCAAAAGATGATGGGAGTATGAGGCGTATTCGCACTATAAGTAGATGTGATGGTGATATCATTGAATTTTTCCAACCAGCTCCACCTCAATATTTGCAAGGTTATTTTGTCAAATGGATTTTTGAAGAAGTATCCATGAACTGCTGCAAAATAATCGCTGAAAATTTATGGAAGATGAATGAATATACTCACAAAAAATTTCCGGCTGATGATAAAATGTCAACAGAAGAAAAATTACGACAGCATATTATTCTGTATTCTAACAGTGCATTAGAAGCTATTAGGGAAAAAGTAGTGGCGTCAATATGATTTTAGAAGAGCGTATACGGATTGACTGTGAAATGAATAAAGTCTATGAAGCTGTTGCAGATCCTTATCGGTGGAAAGAAATTATACCGAATGTTTCAGAAGTTTGTGTGATTTACGACGATGGCCGAAATCAGGAGTTCACAATCACCGTTGAAAAACCAACAGGACCAGAAACAGCACGCACTATACGATATTGCTTAGAGAATAAAATTTTGGTGTTTCAACCAAAATGCCCGCATAAAGTTCGTAAAGTGCAAGCCGAATGGATTTTTTTAAAAGATAATTCTAAAACAGTAGTCGTAGCTCGCAGAGAATTGGAATTAGAAGAAATTAACGATGAAAATCAGATGACAAAAGAAGAAAATTTATATTTTGAAAAATTTAAAACAAATTTAACGAAATTACTTAAACTTAATCTCATAGCATTTAAGAATCATCTAGAGCATAATACTTATCCCAAATAATTTTTGATGGAGGAATAGACAATGGATGAAATCATAAAATTTAAACAACTTAGTGAAGAAGCGTCACAAAAAATTTTATCTTTTGGAGAAGACCTTATGTTAGTTGAGTACTGCTTTAAAAAAGGATTCATAGGTAAAGAACACAAACATGAAGAGCATGCACAAGGTGGTTATGTTGTAAAAGGTAGCTTTGAAATCATTTTAGGAAATGAAAGAAAAATTCTAAAACAAGGTGACACTTATTACGCCGCAAAAAATGTATCACATGGGATTGTTGCGCTTGAAGATGACTCTATTATTGTAGATGTTTTTACACCAATGCGGAGTGATTTTTTAACAATATAAAAAAAACAAAAAGTGAACATGAGAATTGATTTTTATTTTACAAGTTATAACCGTTTATAAATGGCGTATTTCAGCCATTATTTTTTTTGTAGAGCATCTTGCTTATTTTTAAATATAAATAAAAGTAGAAAAGAAATTATTGACAAAAAAATAAAATGTGGTAGTATTTAGATTAAATCGATCGATTGATTTAATCTAAATACTACCAAAAAAACTGAATTTTAAAAAAAATTCCGTAATCATTAGTTGCTTTCACTACTTTTATATCGAATCAGCATTAAGGCAGGGACTGAAACATTTTTGAGACCATTATTTCAATGCTCAAGAATGATTCAAAGCTATATCTTTTAGAAGATCTTAAAGATGTAAGATGATTTTATGTAGACAATTGAAATGTTCTTATAAGATTATTAGGAGGGGAAAAAATGAATAAGAAAATACCTATCATTGCTATTCTTGTCTTGTCTTTGGTGGCTTTTGCTAGCTACAAACTATACTTTTCT
>Ga0316613_10002105_pt1 | contig 13003 bp, 10 predicted proteins | sample OWC_soil_day10_C_2_FD_207647 | JGI IMG/M metagenome (GOLD analysis project Ga0316613, IMG submission 207647) | Wetland soil microbial communities from Old Woman Creek delta, Ohio, United States - OWC_soil_day10_CT_b | ecosystem: Environmental > Terrestrial > Soil > Wetlands | place: USA: Ohio...
CCAGTCTGCATATACCCATTTGAATCAAAATGATAAATTTCACCCGTCTCAGGGTCATTAAACCAGTTGTCTCTTAATACCGTACCATCATTGTACACATATTGCCAGCCGTTCGAATCCTGCTTCCATTCATCCGCATAGCTCACAATGGAACCCAATACAGAAAATACCAAAGACACCATAACTATAAACTTTTTCATCATATCCCTCCAATTTATATTAATCAGATTTATTATATAATATAAATTAATAAGTTACAATTAATACAAATAATATCAAGTGAAAAAACTTCTACAGCCAGTAAATAATATCATACCATCAAACAAGTTATTTTTATAGTATTAGAAGAATCAGAAGTCCGGAATAAACATACTAGAAAAAAAGGAAATAAGTACTTGACAAAATGCATATTTGTAACTAAAATAGTTACAGAAGGAGGTGCTTATGTATTCAACTAAATTATCGGTAAGCATTCATATAATGAGTGTAATTGTACTGATGGAGGGGCAGCCCGTCACATCTGAGTACATCGCTTCCAGCATCAACACCAATTCGGCCCTTGTCAGACGTTTAATGAGTCGTTTAAAGAAGGCAAAGTTAATTAAAACGAGTACGAAACTTGGTGTAACAGGTCTTGCCAGAGAAGCAAAAGATATTTCACTTCTGGATATCTTTTTAGCAACAGAAGACCATCAGGATTTGTTTAGCATTCATAGCAACACCAATCCAAACTGTCCTGTAGGGGCAAAGATAGAAGTCACATTAAAACATTTATACGACAACATACAAACAGCAACAGAGGAAAAGTTATCTGCCATTAGCCTGGCTGACATTATAAAAGAATTTATATAGAACAACGCTGACTCGTCTCAATACAATTTGAGACTGAAAGAAAAAGAAAGGATTTGAGTAAATATGAAAATTGCAATAATAGGTGCAACTGGTATGGCCGGTACGGCGCTCTACAAAGAAAGTGTATTACGCGGACACGAAGTGACTGCAATTGTCCGGCATAAGGATAAGGCGTTATCTTTGTTAGGAAGCGGAGTAAAAGTAATTGATAAAGATGTATTTGATCTAACAAGATCAGATCTTGAGGGCTTTGATGTCATTATTAACGCCTTTGCAACAGCTCCCGCTAAAGCGTATTTACACTTGGATCTGGCTGCAAAGCTCATAAGTTTTTTCCGTGAAACCGAAAAGCCCAGACTGTTTTTTATTCTCGGTGCAGCCAGTCTGTTAGAGGAAAACAACAACTTGTTTCTAGACACTTTGAAGACATTACCCGACGTTGCACCCTGGATATCCATTCCAGTGGAGGCATATAAAACGCTTAACTTCTTGAAAAGCATTGAAAATGTAAACTGGGCAGGCGTATCCCCATCGGCTGAATTTGTGGCGGGAGAAGCCACGGTTCCTGTTTTAGGAAAGGATCATTTACTAACCTCTACCAAAGGAGAATCAGTTGTAACAAGCGGAACCATGGCTGTTGCCATTTTAGATGAAGTAGAAAATCCACAATTTATTCGTACCAGATTTACCGTATGTAACCAATAAATAGAAAACAAATTTGAAATGGAGGTATATTTTATGAGTAAGACAATTGGAATTATTAATGGTAGTTTGAGAAAAAATTCATTTTCCGGAAGCATTGCAGACTATGTAAAAAACCACAGTCCGGAAGGATATGTATTTAAAATCATCGATATCGGAAAACTTCCTCTTTATAATCAGGATTTTGATAATGAAGATTTAAATGAATACACGGTATTTCGAAATGAAGTAAAGGATTTAGACGCCGTACTGTTCATTACACCTGAGCATAACCGCTCTATTCCTGCAGCACTGAAAAATGCTCTGGACATAGGTTCCAGACCTTATGGTGAAAATGTCTGGAGCGGCAAGCCAGGCGCAGTAATAAGCCAGTCCCCGGGCGGCATAGGCGGTTTTGGCGCGAATCATCACTTACGACAGGTACTGGCTTTTCTAAATGTTTTAACCCTCGCTCAACCGGAAGCGTATATTGGTTCTTTTCATACATTGATTGATGAAAATGGCGAGTTAAATAACGAAGGTACCAAAGAATTTTTAAACGGTTTTTTAGCTGCTTTTGCTGCTTGGATTGAAAAACTATCTTAAATTACACAGGAGGGAAACAGCCAAGACTGTTTCCCTCTGTTGTTTTTTTAATTGAGAATTTTTTTGAGAAATTATCAGGTGCAAACTAGGTGCAGCCAGTATCAAAGATTGAAAATCCTCCTTTTTATGCAGGTTTTTATGAAGTGATATTCTTTAAAATAAAGTTCTTCTGCTCATCTATTGCAATCTCTCCTGTCTTTCTGCCAAACCTCAAACCTCTCTCTACAGCTGCAACTAACGCCGCGCCGCTTCTGCCATAGCCCATTGTCCGAACAGTCTCCTTTATTAGAGAATCTTTGTCTAAAGCGCCCTTTTCATACAAGGTAACACATATAGCATTTTTTAATTCCTGTTGACAAATTTCATCTGGAGACCTTTTCTCATCAGAATTTCCATCACTTCGATAAATCCTATAAGTATCAGAAACCTGATCTTTTCTCCAATAAACTTTAACACCACCCTGTTTATTATTATTATATTCAGCCTTTTTTAAGGCCTTATCCGTTGCCTCAAGCGTCTGGGGGCTGGATCGTCCGATATCAAAGGAACGCAACGCCTTTTTTACCAGTCTGTCATGAGTAATTGGAGCCTCCATATCTATAATTTTTTGAAGTCTTGCAGTAATCATTGTCATAGAGTCCTTCAATACATAATCAGTGGTTGATATAGGTGTAACTTCAATATCAGCTGGTATATAATCTTCCACTTTATATTCCTGTTTTTCCGAATCAATTTCTATAATCTCACTTTGATAATCTCCTGATTTTGCCGCTACTCTTAATTCTGCTGTATCTGACATCAGAACCTTAGGAACAAATCGATTCTCGATATCTATAACCACTTTCTGTATCTGCTCTGTGGTTTTCTCTATTTTTTCAGTCTCTTCTGGATTAATCAATAAAAACTCTTGAACTTCAGAATCAAATCTACCCTCATCAGCAAATTTCACAGAGTCTTCACATACCGTTGATGAATTTTCTTTCTCTGCAGATGCGAGCTCCGAAATATTCTGGGTATCATTCGGTATTTCATCAATGCTGCCTCCCATATGAGTTTTTGAATCCTGAGCCTCCTTATGCAACTCTTGATATTTTGCATATTCATTCTCTTTTTCTTGTTCTAAATGCTGCAATAACCTAGATATTTCTTTCTCTCGATTATCCCACCAATCCATCGTCCAGATGCGGTGAAGCTTCCACCCCAGACCTTCAAGCACACTGATTTGGGCAATCTCCCGGTCTTTTGTATTTGAAGACCGCCTGTATGATTCTCCATCCAGCATGATTCCAAGCAAATATTCTTCCTCATTATATGGATTAATCACAGCAATATCCACTTTGAACTTGGAATGTCCTACCGCCTTCTGATATCTTAATCCCACATCTGCAATCTGCTCGCAGATATGCTCCATAATACCTTGATCCATTTGAACTCTGGTATCTACATATTCTCCTATAAGTCTCCCTTTCATGGCAAACTCCAAGAAGTTCTTAAAAGCTTCAACTCCCTTTGACTTCGTGCGCTTCAAATTAATCATGTCAGCTGTCATAACGGTAAATACTACCATTTCCATTCTTGCCCGGGAAACAGCCACATTCAATCGTTTCCAGCCACCATCTTTGTTCAAAGGTCCAAAATTAAGCAAAAGCTTACCTTCTGCATCCGGGCCAAAAGCAACAGAGAATAAAATGACATCTCTCTCATCACCTTGAACATTTTCCAGATTCTTAACAAACATGGTTTCTTCTCCCACATTCGCCCAATTATCAAAAGCTGGATCCTTCTGATATTCTTCCTGCAGAAAATCCTCGATTAGTGTCTGCTGACTGATATTAAAAGTAACCACGCCAATTGTCTGTGTTTTCAATTCAGGATCATGGTATCTGCGCTTAATCTCTTCTACAATTGCTTTTGCCTCTCCTTCATTTACACGGCCTTTGCCACGATCAAAGAATCCATCTACTTTTATAAGGTTCACGCATTTCTCCCGGTCATTTACAGACGGGAACGTAAGCATCGAATTTTCATAAAATTCCTGATTGCTGAAAGCAATAAGGCTTTCATGTCTGCTACGATAATGCCAATGAAGATGTGCTTGTGGCATACCAAGAGCCAGACAGTCATTTAAAATACTATCCAAATCTTCTATATCAAGATTATCTTCATCCACAGTGTTTCCTGAAAAAAAGCTTGTGGGCGGCATCTGATTCGGATCCCCGACAATGACTGCATTCTTGCCTCGTGCAAGTACACCTACTGCCTTACATGTAGGCAGCTGAGAAGCCTCGTCAAAGATTACAATATCAAACAGATTATTCTCCGCTGCAATGTACTGAGCAACTGAAATCGGGCTCATAAGCATACATGGACAGAGTTTATTCAGAACATGAGGAATCTGTTCAAATAACGTTCTGATAGACAGTCCCCTCCCATTACTGCTGATGGCTCTGCGTAATATATTTAATTCTTTGCTTATCTGTACAGATTCATACCCTGTCGGCAGTTGATGAGTCAGCTTATAGAACATCTCTTCTTTAGTCAGTTCCATAAATTCCTGATCCAGCTTCTTAAACTGTGAAATCCGTTCATTAAACCCTGTACCTGTAAATCCATTTAAAACAGGTTCATTTTCAATGACAGACAAAATAATGCCCCTGTATATTGATTTGAGATAAACATTCATCACCTGATCATGAGGCATACCCGCTTCATAAGCATCGCAAACAGGTGCAAGCCCTCTTTCTCTGCATTCTTTGGCAAACTGCCTAAATACAATCCAGTCCTTAATAGATGAAGAATTTTCCAGAATACAATGACAAAGAATTAGTCGGTTTTCAATCCAATTACCATCATCAGCAGCAAATACCAGATTCAATAATTCAGTTGCTGCTGCTTCCTTCTGCTTTACAGTGTCTAAGTCAGTGATAACATCTTTTGCCAACTGAATACATGCATCCAAAGAACCATCTGATTCAAGCTTTTTTATTTGTTTTGAGAACTGCTGCATAATCTGAAGCTGAGTTTTCACCCTCTCCTGATATTGCTGCAATGCTTCTTGAGTTGGATATTCCTGAAGCAATATCTTCCATTCATATTGCAGTTGAGATTCCAGAGTTTCCAACTCGTCCGCTTCTTGTTTATAAAAAGTAATATCTGTCAAATAAACCGGTATTTTATCTGCCTCAACTTTAAAAGATGCATAAGCCTGCAGTTCGGCAGTCAATGTATCGAGTGCCCTTCCTTTCCCAAATATCTTCTTATTAGCCTTATCATACGTTTCCCTGAAGCCACTCATATCCATACGAAGGAAGTTTTCGTTCCACTGCTGCATGAGCATTACTTTCTTGGAAGCAAGTGCAGCCCACTTCTCCATGTAAGCTCTAGGAATAGAAAATTCTCTATCAATAGAATCTGCATTTCTCAGAAAACCAGGGATTTCTTCTGCAGCAATGACACTGCGGGCATAATTACAGACATCTTTCCACTCACGTTCTTTAACAGGCTCATCTATTTCCAGCCACTGAACAAAGGAAAGTACATCATTTCTGAACTTCTCTAAAGAAGTTTTGTATGTAGCAACAATATCCTCTAGATCAAACTTCAGGCTTTGACTGTATTCTTCTTGATGAACCGCAGCCAGCGGATGATTATATGGGTGACCAATCACTTTACCCGCTGCAATTAATCTCTCCAAGCTGTGAACCTGATGATCCAGACTGCTTTCCGTCAACATACTTGCAAATGTATGATCAAACCTGATATATTGCTCAGGATCAGGCACCATCTCATAAATATCCATAAGCTGACGCAGACTCTTTCCAAAGGGTCTCTGGATATGCAGCACTTTAACATATGCATCTAGGTCAGCTCTCATCCCACGTATATCCTGAATCTTCTTATCATAATCTGTTTGCATGCCCCATACACCGATTTCCAAACCACGTTTCAACTGATCCAATACAGCTTTTTTCGTCGCCTTGTTTGAATGAAGCTCCAGGCAGAAATCCTGAATGCCAAGTGCAGTTAAACGTTTTTGTACCACCTCAAGTGCGGCCATCTTTTCTGCTACAAAAAGCACAGTTTTACCCTTTGTCAGAGCATTGGCAAGCATTGCTGTGATAGTCTGGGATTTTCCTGTTCCCGGAGGTCCGTGAAGAACAAAGCTGACTCCTTCTGCTGCCATATTAATTGCTCTCAGTTGCGAAGAATCAACTGTCACCGGTAGATATGCTTCATTTGTATCTACCCGGTCAGGAATTGTACAATCCCAATCCACTGATCCCTTGATAAGACTGCGGACAATCTTATTGTTTTCCAGAAAATCTGCCCTGCTGTGGATGTCATTCCACATAACAAATTGTGAAAAAGAGAAGTTCCCGATAACACCAGCCTCAACCACATCCCACATAGGTAGATTCATAACAGCATGACGCACTATTGCAAAAATCTTAGGCATATTCAAACCATGTTCATCCATAGGGAGCGGATTCAATCCCATAATCTGAGTATCAAAATTTTGCTTTAAAAATTCAAGAAGAGTTATGTTAATCTGTGCATCTTCATCGCGCATATGCATCACATAACCCTTACTTGCAGATTTACGATTAATATCAATTGGTACAAGAACAATTGGAGCATATCTGGCAGCTGTATCTTTCTTTCCCTCAAACCAACGCAGTAGACCCAATGCAAGATAGAGTGTATTGGCTCCGTTTTCTTCCATTGATGTCTTTGCAGATCGATACATCTTGGTAAGGCACACGCCAAGCTCTTTTTCTGTATACATGGAATGAAGCCTACGGTGTTTACTCTCCAAAGCAATAAAATCAGCAAATGGCCCCAGCTCACCCAGAGCTTCAACAGGAATCCCACCATCTCCATAGACTGACATATCTGCAGGTCTTGGCAACACCTGAAATTCTTCGCCATCTGCCAATGCATCTTCCAATATTCCTGCATCTGAAGAAAGTAATGGAACAACCGCTTTTGTCAAACGTAGATTAATAAGCATGTTTCGCATACTTATATCAAGAAGTTTACGCTCCCATTGTATCTGCTTAGTAACCTGTTTCTTTTCCCCTGAAAATGATAGATTAAAAGTTTCTCCAATTGCCTCAGGAGCATTGGTAATGTCTTTTTCTTTCCTGTCTTCATGCAGAACTTGGAAGCCTGCATCCGTTCTTACCCGAACCGGTAAAGGTCGAATGCCCATGCTTCTGGCCCTTCGTACATCAATAACGAAAGCAAAATTTCCATAGTCAGATACATGTTGCTCTGCCAAAGTAATTGCCTCATCAAAACTACGGGTCTTTCCTGCACACATTGCTGTACACTCTACAACAATGAGTTCATGAATGCCCTTTGACATTCTTTTTTCCAATTGAGAAGGATCATCCATGACCATATCAGCGAATGATTCTTCAATCAGCCATACACCTGCAAATATATGGCCTTTCATCATGATCATAACAGGATTCAGTCCCATAGCTTCCAGACATGCCACATAAAGAAGTGACATGTCCATGCAGGTTCCCATATGCTGATCTAACACTGCATCAGCTAATCTGATGCGCTGTCCAAAGGTCTCAAAGCTTGAAGGAGGTTCGGCATAAGTAATATTTTTCTGTTGGATTGCTGCATAAGCAGCTGCCGCCATTGTCTTTACGCGATTTGGATCTTCAAACTGATATCCGGCCAGCGAAGGCTCATGGGTCCATTTATCCAGATATTTTGAAGCCAACTGTAAGAGACTGATAACAACAGGATGATTTGGCATAGCGAAAGCTGCCAAAAGCTCAGGAGTATATTGTAATCCCGGCCACTGATCAAATGCAAGCACAGCAATATCTTTTATTTCCGAAACAAGAACCTCTTCTTCCTGGCATATCTTTATTTTTAATTTACAGATACTTCTTTCTGTCAGCGACGCAAGATAATCCGTATTAATTCCTATCTTAAAATTTTTAAAATGGAGCTCTTCACCCGGTTTTATTTTTTGAAGTCCAAATTCAAATAATTCTACCAGTTCATTATTAGAATCAATCCTTACAACCAGGTTATCAATATCGTTCTCAGAAATATTTTTTATACAAATATTTCTAACAAGATGAGCTCCATTATGATGTATTGCATAGGTCAATACATCATCTATTTCGCAAGAGAGCTCTAATTTGCTTTTAGCCCTCTGGATTATTTCCTTCTTTTCCTCTTCAGAAACCTTCCCCATAGAATTTTGAATCTCTATATCCTGTGAAGAATTTAAATCCTGATTATTATCTACCGTAATATTTGCATTGGTTTCTACTGCTGCTGAGTGTATTTCTGCCCTAGTTCCTTGCCCTGATGATATGGCATTTTCCCATGCAAGCATGACGGCTGCCATATGCTTACAATTACTTCCAGCTTCAGCGTATGGACAATCGCAGCTCATCTTAGGAACTTCATTCTCTACTAAGCCAATTTCAACATGATAATTTTCAATCCCTGCTACTTCTGCAGTAACGTGCCCTTCGCTTATTTGAAATTCACGGACAGAATTACTCTTGATATAGTCCTCTGCGCCATTTAATATATTAACTTTAAACAGTTCTCTCCAATTCATATAAATCCCCCCTAATCTTATAGTCCATCAATGAACTTATCATATGCTATTTTTAATTTTTTATTTGTAAGCTCCCTTTCTAATAATCCATAAATTGCACTTTCAATTATTTCGCAAAATAACTCTCTATCACAGATTTGCACCGGAAGCTTCCACATATACAACTGATCAATCATCTCTGAATCATATATACCCTGAAAATTCTCTAAAGCTGCAACATTCCCGGAAGGAAGCATAACAGCTACATTGAAGTATTCTTTTAAATCCTTTTTTATATAAAATCCTTCCTGATACAAAAGGAATAATGACTGAGCGTCCACTCCACTTAAGTCTAAATAAAAGGCTTTCAAAAGCATTTCCAAAGCATCAGATTTTTTCCCTTGTTCCACAAGAACGGTATAAAGGTATTGGTAAGATTTCTCGACTCCAAAAGACTCGTATTTTTTAACTTATCATTAAAAATAACCCACATCGTTGAAAGATAATCCTGATCATGTTTTGCATAACGATCATACTCTTCCCATGACACACCCCAATTTTTATGCTTATGTACCTGAACATAATCCTGATGTTCTTCCAGAAACGATAATCCTTTCATTGATAATTTATATAGTTTTTTGGAGCAATGTACTCTTAAAAAATCATCTCCAGCAGATTCAAGAATTCTATTCATCAATACAGCCTTCTTGCCGGATACCGACTAATCTAATTGCTTCAGCATTCCCTTCAGCTCTGGAATTCTAAAAGAATTTATAACATCAACAGGTCCTTCCTCTATTATGTACCCGTCTTTAATCATATCCTGATGATATTTAATACAGTCTCTTATTCCATAATCATACAGAAAATATGCTGCATATCCATCTGCCTTACGAATAGGTGCAGGCCTGAAAAATGCCCGCAGGAATACTGTTTTTGCGTAATCACCCTGTAATAGAGGGATTTCCGATTCATTATACCCAGCAGAAAAACTGTCTCTTACATTTACTTGAGGTATGTTATCCGTATTATCCTCATTTTCTTTTTTACCAGGTATAATACTACTCTCATTTCCATTCTTTTTAAACAATCTTGAAAAAAATCCATAATATATTTCCTCTAAATCCGGTTCTAAAGCTTGTGCAATTCCTATGCTTTTTCTTCAAATAAAGGGCTATCTCCTTTACCATATTTCTGTATTCCTTTACTACGATAACTATACAGCCCTCTGAATTTATTCGGATTAGCCCCTTCATTAGCCAATACTTCTTGTTTTATAGAACACGAATTCTCAAAGGAATTTCCCTGTAGCTTTCTCTCGCCTACAATAAAATAAAAGTATATAACATACCTATTATATTTCGATACTATCACAGGTTACCACTTTTTTCAAGTTTATCCATCCCCTTCTATAAAAGACAAGGCACATATAAATGACATACTATATGTACCATAAAATAAGATTGTACATCTTCAAACATAGTGCTATGATAATCCCACCGGCACACATAATTATTATGAACATAAAATCAAAAGAAAAACAAATAAAAAGGGGTTGTGAATTTGAAACATGGATGGAATGGAGAGAAAAGGAGACAAGCGTAAGTATAAAGACAATTAAAGAAAACCGCTTTATGTGGAATTCTTTATTGAGAAATGAGGATATCACATTAATTCCACTAAAGGAGTTGACAGCAAAGGATCTGATTATCTATTTCAGGAACCTTACAAAAGGCCGCCAGATCACACGAAAACGCTTTAATGACCTTAAAAGCATTATGAATGGAATCTTATACCTTGCAGTGGAAAATGATATCATAGAGAGAAATTATCTTAGAGACATCAACTATAAGCAGTTCAGCTATAAGGCAGAAAATACCAGAATCACCCCATATACCAAAGATGAACGTCTACAAATTATAAATCACTTGGGAAATGACTTTTACTCATTGGCAATAAAACTGGATTTTTACCTCATTCTACGTATTGGCGAATTGAAAGGATTAAGATGGGATGACATTTCAGGAGATTTTCTACATATCCAACGCTTTGTAGATGAAAAAAATGAGATCATTGAAGACATAAAAGGCCATGCAAGCGAAGGGAAACGTTACATGCCATTAACACCGAAAGCCAAAGAAATCTTGACACAAATCCAAACTCTCAATCCAAATAGCGAATACATCTTCATCTGTAACGGCCAGCCCTTGGCGACAGTAACCTTTAACCGCCGTTTAAAGAAATGCTATGAGGAGCTTGGAATAGAGTACCGCTCCTCCCACAAACTCCGCTTTTCCACCGCCTCTCATGTACAAAAACGGAATCGAAGATACTGAGCTCCAGAAGCTCCTGGGACACACCAGTCTCAACATGACCCACCACTATCTACGCAACATCACTTCCCTGGAAGAAACAGCATCAAAAATGAGGGCAATCCTGGATTAACAGCCCTCAAAAACACCAAAAATGCCCACGCGAACAAGCGCAAACACCAAATACACAAAGTAAAAACCCCAAAAACCCTTATTCTATGAACTGCTTCCCGTCAAGTAGACAATTAAAAAAATATAAATCTTTTCTGCCAGCAGGTCGCCTGCTGGCAGTTTTTATGCTGCTTGTAAATACATTTCGTGCTTCTCCATCGGAGTCAACACACCTAAATTTCGCTGTAATCTTTTATTGTTATAATACCTAATGTAATTCTCTATCATTTCAACAATAGCTTCTCTATTGGTAAATCTTTTTCCATAATAACGTTCTCTTTTTATGATTCCCCAAAATCCTTCCATAGGTCCATTATCAATGCATCTGGCTACCCTTGACATACTCTGGGTCATTCCTGCACTTTCAAGTTTTGTATGAAATGTCCTGTTAGTATATTGGAATCCTCGATCACTGTGAAATAAAGGATGAGCTTCCGGATTCGCCTCTACAGCGGCATCAAATGTGTCAAACACCAATGCGTTATTGTTATTGTCTCGAATGATGTATGACACGATACGTCTATCATATAAATCAAGTATTGCACTGAGATAGACTTTATGTTTCTCTATACCAATGTAATAATGGAATTCTGTTACATCTGTAAGCCACTTCTCATTTGGGGCATTAGCTGTGAACTCGCGATTTAGTATATTTTCAGCTATATACTGTGGGTTAGCTGCTTGCCTTGTACACCCATTATTGGAATACTTGATAGTTGATTTAATATTACCTTTACGACAAATACGAAGCACACGCTTATCATTCACTTTTGTATTATGATATCGTTCAAGCTCATCCCTTATTCTACGGTATCCCTTATCTGGTGATTCCTCATGAATTATTTCAATTATATCTGCTATACGATTGTTTTCTATTTCATTTTCGGGGATATCTCTATGTAACCATTTATAATACGCAGCTCTAGAGACACCTCCAAGTTTGCATAATTCACTAATCGGATAGCTATGTTCCTTATTTTCTTCTTTAATTGCCTGATATATATGTTCATGTCGAAACAGGCCTAGCCCCGCCTCCTCTCTATTTCCTCGAGTTTTTTTAAGAAGGAAGCCTCCATTTCAGCTCTTTCCTTTTCAGCTCTTAAAATCCTATTTTCAGCTCGAAGGCGCTCTAATTCAGTCATCTCATTTTCAGATTTTCTTTTTCCACGATTATCTTTTAGAGCATCAATTCCATCTGATTTATACTTAACTGTATAATTACGTGCCTGTTGATATGATACCTGATATTTTTCAGCTGTTTCTATGTAGTTATGATTATGTGCTATACAATACTGTACTATTTCTATTCGTTCGTCAAACGTGGTAGTTCTTCCTTTAGTCATGATTGTACCTCCTCCTGTCCCAGAAGATTTAAGCTCTTCATGACCATTATACTTCATAATCCAGCTCCTAACAGTAGATCTTGCAGGAATTTTAAATTTTAGTGCAAGTTCTTCGTAGGAACCTTCTCCTGAAAGAAAAGATTGAACTACTTTATTTTTGAATTCTGAACTATAGTTTTGGTTGTGACCAGTTCTAATAAAGGCTGATTCTCCAAAGACCTTATAGTTATTTATCCATGCAGACAAAGATTTTTGGTCACAACCATATTTCTTAGCTATAGATTTCTGGCTTCCTTTTCCAGCAAGATATTCGCTAACTGCTTGTAGTTTGGTAAGCGCTTAATAAAAGAGTGCCTCTAAAATCAAAAACAGGATCAGTTATAATAACCAATCCTGAGCCTTACCTCTTACATTCGCTTTGTACATCCGCTGACCACGGCATCAGATCATCAAGTAAT
>Ga0316613_10002106_pt1 | contig 13002 bp, 14 predicted proteins | sample OWC_soil_day10_C_2_FD_207647 | JGI IMG/M metagenome (GOLD analysis project Ga0316613, IMG submission 207647) | Wetland soil microbial communities from Old Woman Creek delta, Ohio, United States - OWC_soil_day10_CT_b | ecosystem: Environmental > Terrestrial > Soil > Wetlands | place: USA: Ohio...
TCGTCTTCGACATCGACGCCTCTCCCGCGGACCAGTCCAGCAAGTATTCGGTGCAGTTCAAGCGGGAGTTCTTCGCGGGCTGATCGCTCCGGCCCTGAAAAAAAAGGCTCCGGAGCGCTTAAACACCTCGCGATCTTGTGTTATTTTCCGCGCGCCAATGATTTAACGGGGCCAGCGGCCCGCGATCCATCCACAGGAGACATACATGGCCAAGAAGAGTTCTGCACCGACCAAATCCGACATCCTCGCCGCGATCTCGAAGGACACGGGGCTGTCCAAGAAGCAGGTCGGTGCCGTTTTCGACTCGCTCGGAACCGTGATCAAGAAGAGCCTGAAGAGCCACGGGCTGTTCACGCTGCCTGGCCTCGCGAAGATGAAGGTCGTGAAGAAGCCTGCCACCAAGGCGCGCGAAGGCGTGAATCCGTTCACGGGCGAGAAGATGACCTTCAAGGCCAAGCCGGCCAGCAAGAAGGTTCGCGTGATGCCGCTCAAGAACCTGAAGGGCATGGTGAACTGAGCAGACGCGGTTTTCTGCCGGGGCGGCCCCGCGCCGCTCCGGCGATTCTTCCTCCCGCCGATTTTCCCGCCATCGTCGCGGGACCCGCTCAGACCGCCGCGACAACCGCTCCTTCGAGAAAACGCTTCACTCCCGCGCGCAGCTCGACGAGTCTGCCGTGGAAGAAGTGCTCGGCGTCGCGCAGCACCAGCAGCTGCGGCGGATCGGCATAACCCGCCACCCAGGATTGCACGTCGTCGAACCGGACGATTTCGTCGCGGTCGCCTTGCACGACGAGCCATGGGCACCGCGGCCGCTCGACAGGAGTGACGATCATCCGTCCGACGGGCGGGGCCACCGTTACGATTTTCTGCGGTTCGACGACGGCCGCAGCCTGCAATGCGACCGCCGAACCGAACGAGAAGCCGGCGAGCCACAGCGCGGTGCAGTTCCAGCGGCGGCGCGCCCAGGCACAGGCCGCCAGCGCGTCTTCCAGCTCTCCGGCGCCGCCGTCGTAGCTGCCCGCACTCCGGCCGACGCCGCGGAAATTGAAGCGCACCGTCGGCGCGCCGAGTTCCTGCATCGCGCGCGCAAGCGTGTGCACGACCTTGTTCTGCATCGTGCCGCCGTGCAGCGGATGCGGATGACAGACGACACCCACGACCGACGGCGGCGTCCCGGGAAACGGGTCCTCCACCCGCGCCTCGAGGATCCCGGCCGGGCCATCGATCGTCGCCGCCTGTGGAACCGGCGGTCGGAACTCCTGGTGCACGCTGGTCTCCATCGCGAGGGCCGCAGTGTGCCAGAATCGGCTGCAGGCCCACGGACAGGAGAGGACTCCCGTGCAACTGATGTCATCGAGTTTCGGTCACAATCAGCGTATTCCAGAGGAGTTTGCCTTCGGCGCGCCGGACCCAGCCCAGCACCTGCGCCTCAGCAGCAATCGCAACCCCCACCTGCGGTGGACGGGCGTCCCCTCGACGGCAAGATCGCTCGTGCTCCTGTGTGTCGACACGGACGTTCCGACGAAGGCCGACGACGTAAACCAGGAAGGACGCGTGGTCCCGGCGACCCTGCCCCGCACGGAATTCTTCCACTGGCTGATGGTGGACATCGCACCGTCGCTGCACGAGATCAAGGCGGGTTCGTGCTCCGACGGCATCGTCGCGCGCGGCAAGCGTGAACCGAAGGGCCCGGCCGGCTCGCGGCAGGGACTGAACGACTATACGTCGTGGTTCCAAGCCGATGCCGACATGGGTGGTCAGTACTTCGGTTACGACGGGCCCTGTCCGCCGTGGAACGACGAGCGGCTGCATCACTACCACTTCGTGCTCTTTGCGACGGATCTCGTGCGCTGCCCGGTCGAAGGCGCGTTCACGGGACCGCAGCTGCGGAAGGCGATCGATGGGCACGTGCTCGCGGAGGCGCGCCTCACCGGGACCTACGCTATCAATCCGTCCGTTCGCTGAGGTCGTTCGTCGTTGCGCGTACGGTGGGCGCCGCGCGTCCGGCGGGTCGTGTCCGGTCAGGTTTCCCGCTCCATGTCGGACGCCGCAGCGTCAGCGCTGGAGCGAGGCGGCACTGAGATCACCGGGACCACCGAGGACATTTCGCCTCGATCCCGCTCGCGCAAGGGAACGCCGATAACTGCAAATGGGGCCGCCCCATTTGCAGTTATCGAAGCGCGGTAGACCTGGAGCGGGAAACCTGACCGGACACGACCCGCCGGACGCGCGGCGGTCACAGCCAGTGCGCGCGAACAACGCGCCAGCTAACGCGCCGCCTGAACCGCGAGCAACTCGACGTCGAACACCAGCGCCGCACCGGGCGGAATTACGCCGCCTGCGCCACGATCGCCGTAAGCGAGCGCCGGCGGGATGACGAGCCGACGCTGTCCGCCGACCTTCATGCCCTGGACGCCCTGGTCCCAGCCGGCAATGACCTGCCGGGCGCCGAGCGTGAAGCTGAACGGCTGGCCCGAGTCGCGCGAGCTGTCGAACTTGCCGCCCTTCGACTCGGGCGCCGACGGGTCGTGCAGCCAGCCCGTGTAGTGCACCGTCACGCGTGCACCCGCGGTGGCTTCTGCGCCGCTGCCGGTGACCAGGTCCGTGGTCTCGAGTGCAGTGACGGTCGAGGCGGCCGGGACGCCCGCGGGTGCGGTGGGCGTTCGGCCCGAGCAGGCAACCAGACCCATGACGGCTGCAAGCAGCAGGCCGCGAACGACCAGCGAATATCGACTCACGATTGGTTCCCCCTCAGGGAGCAGCGTGCAGGACAGGCGGGCCGAAAACGAACACGGCGCCCACGATCGCGAGGAACGCCACGAACAGCACGACCGTCACGAGCAGCGGCCCGGCTTGCAGCCGCAGCACCGCCAACAGGTCGTCCACGTCGTCGAACCACTTGAGGAAACGTTCCATCTGCAGAAGCGACTGTCTGACGTTAAGTCAAATCGGGACGCGACGACACATATATATGATACGGCCGCGGGGCCCGAGGGGGATCACTTGGGCTTGTCGAATGCGCCCTTGGCCTTGTCGGCCCAGCTCTTGTAGCTCGACAGACTGTAGAGCGCCTTGGCGATGACGGCCTGGCGCGAGGTCGCACCCGGCTGCTGGCGAACCCGGTCGAGCCAGCTGTTGTAGGCCTCCCAGCCATCGGCGGCAGCGCCGAACTTCGACCGCCGCCCGGCCACCTCCGGGGGCACTTCCGGCCCGCCGTCGGCCTGTCGTCCAGTCAGGTTCTTCTGATCGCTCATGGATGCCACCTTAGCTTGCCGCAAAACTACGGCACCGGCGCAGTGGCGTCCGGTATTGGGTCACAGATGGGCGAGGTCAGGTGACGACGCGATAGCAGGGCCGGTAGTCGCCCGCGATCTTCATGCGTCGCTGGCGCGCGAACGACGCCAGGAGCGCGTCGAGCGGCTTCAGGAGGTCGCGGTCACCGTGCAGTTCGAACGGGCCTCGTTCCTCGATCAGGCGGATCCCCGGCTCCTTCACGTTGCCGGCGACGATTCCGGAGAATGCGCGGCGCAGCTCGGACGCCAGCCGATGGGGCGGCGCGTCGCGTCGCAGCTCGAGCGACGCCATGGCCTCGTGCGTCGGTTCGAACGGTTGCTGCAGGTCGTGCGGAATCTTCAGCAGCCAGTTGTAGTTGTACGCGTCACTGGTCCGGCGGCGGAACTCGCGCACCGCGTCCATGCCGCGCAGCATCTCGCGTGCCACCTCGGCCTGGTCGTCGATGACGACGCGGTAGCACTGCTGCACCACCGGGCCCAGCGTGGTCACCAGGAATTCGTCGATGTGGCGGAAGTATTCCTCGCTGCCCGCGGGCCCCGTGAAGATCACCGGGAAGGGCTGCGCTTCGTTCGCGGGGTCGAGCAGGATACCCATCAGGTAGAGGATCTCTTCCGCAGTGCCCGCTCCGCCCGGGAATATGACGATGCCGTGGGCCGTGCGTACGAACGCCTCGAGGCGCTTCTCGATGTCCGGCAGGATCGCGAGCTGATTGACGATGGCGTTGGGCGGTTCGGCCGCGACGATCCCGGGCTCCGTGAGCCCGACGTAGCGGCCGTCGCGAATGCGCTGCTTGGAGTGGCCGATGGTCGCGCCCTTCATCGGGCCCTTCATCGCGCCCGGGCCGCAACCCGTGCAGACGTTGAGCCCGCGCAGGCCGAGTTCGTAGCCCACGCGCTTGGTGTAGTCGTACTCCTCGCGGCTGATCGAGTGGCCGCCCCAGCACACGACCATGTCGGGCCGGACGCGCGGGCGCAGCAGGCCCGCATTGCGCAGGATGCGGTACACGGCGTTGGTGATGCCGTGCGACTCCCGCAACTCGACGCTGCCGTGCTCGTAGACCTCGCCGTGGATGTAGAGGATGTCGCGCAGCACAGCGAACAGGTGCTCCTGGATGCCGCGGATCATGCGTCCGTCCACGAACGCGGCGGACGGCGCGTTGCTCAGCTCGAGCTTCACGCCCCAGGCCTGGCGGACGATGCGGATGTCGAAGTCCGCGTAACGCTCGAAGATGGCGCGCGCATCGTCCGTCTCGCCGCCGCTGTTGAGCACGGCGAGCGAGCACCGGCGGTAGAGGCCGTAGAGGCCGCCGCGTGAGGAGTCGAGCAGCCGATCGACCTCCTGCTGCGAGAGGTTCTCCAGGCTTCCTGTCGGGGTGACTCGCGCGTCGACGTGGTCGTGGTGGTCGTCGGTCGCCGGCACGGCGACCTCGACGGATCGCATCACGGGCGGATCTCGATCGGGACGCCGACCGGTGTGCGCAGCCAGATGTCGACCATGTCCGAGTTGCTCACGGCGATGCAGCCGTCGGTCCAGTCGTTGCGCGCGTAATAGTCGGCGGGCTTGCGCGGTACGTTCGGCTGGCCGTGGATCATGATGAGGCCGCCGGGCGGCACGCCGCGGGCACGGGCACGGGCACGGTCCGTCTCGTTCGGATACGACACCTCGAGGGCCAGGAAGAATTCGCTGCGCGGGTTGCGGCGAACGAGCTGGTACCTGCCCTCGGGCGTGCGGAAATCACCTTCACGCTCCTTGTGGCCGTATGGGTTGAGCCCGAGCTTGACCGGGTATTGGGCGATGATGTGCTCCGAACGCAGGAGGTACATCTTCCGCTCGGCCTTCTTGACGACGATGCGATCCGCTGTCTCGAAACTGCTGTTGCCGGCCTGCCGCACGGCGGGTGCCGCCGGGGCGGTCGCGGCGGCGCCGGAACTCGTGCCGATGCTCGAAATCGAGCTGAAGGCGTGCCCGCCGGCGGATGGCGCGGGAACCGGGGCCACGGCCGGGGCTGGGGCCGGTGCTGGGGTTGGAGCTGGGGCTGTGAATTCGCCGCTGGGGGTCACGCCCGCCGGCGCCGCCACGGCCGGGTTCGTGCCCATGCTCGAGACCGAATGGAAGCCCTGCGCAAGGGCACTGCCCATGGGCGACAGGACGAGGAACAGCGCCAGCAGGGGCGCGGCATGCGTGCGGTGGTCCATCGGCGCCGAGATTATAGTCTCGGCGGACAAAATGTCGTGCTCCGGATCACGGGGCGTCACGGACGCGATCCGGCGATGGTCCGTGCGTGCCCGCCGCGCGCGCCTCGTCAGGCGTCCCGCAACAATGCGAGAACGCGCCTGGCTCGAAATCAACAAGCGCGGCTAGCGCGTTGCATTCGTCACCGATCGTGCTCCTATCATGATCCAATCAGCGTGATTCAGGTTGAACCAGGGTACGCCTGTCACAGATATATTTCTGCATTGCAATAAATGACGAGTGTCCTCCCCGCGTCGGCCGCTCCTGAACGGCAGCATCCTAGGAGAGCACATGTCGGATTCCCGCAAATCGATCGCACTTGCCGACGGCGTTGGTCTAGCCATCGGAGCCGGGCCCATGTCTTGGTCCCTGCACCGCGCCCTGAGCCGTATATGCGCGTTCGCATGACGTCAGCGCCCGACGCCCGCGGCGGCGACCCGTTGTAACACCAGTTAAACTTTTCGACACCAACCTGGAGTCCGCACCCATGACCGCCTCCGTCAAGCTGCGAAAGATCGGCAACTCACTGGGCCTGATTCTGCCCAAGGAAGTCGCCGACCAGCTGCACGTCAGCGAAGGCGACACTCTCCATGTGGTGACCGACGCAGATGGCGCGCATCTGACGCCGTACGACCCGAATTTCGATGCGGCGATGAAGTCCTTCGACAAGACCCGGCGCAAGTACCGCAACGCGCTGCGCGCGCTCGCGAAATAGCCCTTCCGAGCCAGCTCCATGACGGATCCCATCTGGGTCCCGTTGCGTGCGGTCATCGCCATCCAGGGCGAACTCATCGCCGACCACGGCGGTCTCGCTGGACCGCCGCGCAGGGGCGACCTCGAGGCCGCCCTCGGTCGTCCGATGCATCTGCACGCGTATGCCGAGTCACCGCCGTCACGGCAGCGACTCGCAGCCGCCTATGGATTCGCGCTGGCACGCGGACACGGCTTCCCCGACGGCAACGAGCGCGTGGCGTTGGCCGTCATCGATGTGTTCCTGCGCATGAACGGCCTCGAATTGACCGCTAAGGAAGCGGACGCCGCCGACACGATCCTGGCGCTCTCCGCCGGCAAACTCACCGAAGAGGCCCTGACCGACTGGATCACGGTCAACTCGAGTGCCGGCCACACCCGGTGAGATCGATTGTTCCTGGATCACATTTTACCTCGACCCCTCATTCATTCGCCGCCGCGTGACGGACCTTCAGAAGGTACACGTGGCCCCTTGGCCAACGAGTTCAATGCGCAATTCCTTCACCTCTTCATCAATGACGTGTTCGGTTGCGTTGTCGAACTCGAGTGAGAAGTGCGGCGCAAAGGGCGCGACGCGACAGGCCCAGACAAAACGAGGCGGCCAAAAGGCCGCCTCGGAAGTACGCGCTGCGCCCGGTCCAGGCGCCCTGAATCTCAGGTGGCCGGCGGGAATTCCAGCCGAAGCGCGTGGGGAACCCTGATGGTCGGCTGCGGGGTCAACCGCACTTCGAGTCTCCGCAGTTGAGGCAGGTCATGCAGCCATCCATCATGACGACGGCCGCGGTGCTGCACTTCAGGCAGAGCTGCGCGCCCTGCGGGTAGTGGCTCTTGGCGAACGCGTCCTGCTGTTTCTGCCGTGCCTCGTACTCCGCGCGCTTTTCGTCGATGAGCTTCTTGCGGTGCTCGTCCATCTCGGGACTGCGCAGCAGGCCGATCATCTGCAGGTGCTTCTCGATCACGTGGCCCAGCTCGGCGATGATCGACGGCATGAACTTGCCGCCCGCCTGCCAGTAGCCGCCGCGCGGGTCGAACACGGCCTTCAGCTCCTCGACCAGGAACGTCACGTCGCCGCCCTTGCGGAACACGGCCGAGATGATGCGCGTGAGCGCCACGATCCACTGGAAGTGATCGAGGTTCTTCGAGTTGATGAAGATCTCGAACGGCCGGCGCTGCTCGTGCTTCGTGCCTTCGTTCAGCACGATGTCGTTGATGGTCACGTACATGGCGTGATCCGACACCGGCGTCTTGATCTTGTAGGTGGAGCCGATCAGCATCTCCGGGCGCTCGAGCTTCTCGTGCATCCGGATGACCTTGGCGTCGAGCGCTTCGACCGCAGCCTCCTCGCGCTTCGCCTCGGCCTTTGCCTTGGCCTCGTCGCCGGGCTTCACCACCCGGTACTTCACGATCTTCCTTTCGATCTTTTGGGCGCTCATCAGAATTTACCGTAGTAGCCTTCTTTCAACGCGTCGAACAGGTTGGCGGCCGTGTGCATCTCGCCGTCGTACTCGACCTGCTCGTCGCCCTTCAGCTTTACCTCGCTGCCGTCGTCGAGCGTGAACACGTACGTCGTGTTCTTGAGGTCTTCTTCCTTGACCAGCACGCCCTGGAACGCTTCCGGGTTGAACCGGAACGTCGTGCAGCCCTTGAGCCCCTGCTCGTGCGCGTAGAGGTAGATGTCCTTGAAATCGTCGTAACGGTAGCCCGTGGGGACGTTGGCCGTCTTCGAGATCGAGGAATCGATCCACTTCTGCGCCGCCGCCTGGATGTCCACGTGCTCGCGCGGCGTGACGTCATCCGCCGTCGTGAAGTACTCCGGCAGCTTCTCGCCCGGCGCCGTGCCGCCCGGCATCGCGTTCTGGTTGATCAGTTCGCGGTAGGCCAGCAACTCGAAGGAGAACACGTCGATGCGCTCCTTTGTCTTGCGGCCCTCGCGGATCACGTTGCGGAAATAGTGGTGCGCGAACGAGGGCTCGATGCCGTTCGACGCATTGTTCGCGAGCGACAGCGAGATCGTGCCGGTCGGTGCGATCGAGCTGTGGTGCGTGAAGCGGGCCCCCGACTCCGCCAGCTTGTCGACGAGTTCAGGAGCCGCTTCGGCGACGCGCTGCATGTACCGGCTGTAACGCGCGTGCAGGACGCGGCCCGGCAGCTTCTGCCCGGCCCGGATCCCGTCGCGCTTCATCTCCGGACGCTTGCGCAGCATCTCGGGCGTCACCTCGAACTCCTCGAGCATGATCGGCGCCGGGCCCTTCTCCCGGGCGAGCTCGAGCCCGGCTTCCCAGCCGGCGAGCGCGAGTTCTTTCGACACGCGCTCCGTGAACGCCACCGCGTCACGCGAGCCGTACTTCATGCGCAGCATGGTGAGCGTGGAGCCGAGTCCCAGGAATCCCATGCCGTGGCGGCGCTTGCGGAGGATCTCCTCGCGCTGCTTCTCGAGCGGCAGCCCGTTCACCTCGACCACGTTGTCGAGCATGCGCGTGAAGATGCGCACCACCTCGCGATACTCGTCCCAGTCGAAGTGCGCGCCTTCCGTGAAGGGATCGCGCACGAAGCTCGTGAGGTTCACCGAGCCGAGCAGGCACGAGCCGTAGGGCGGCAGCGGCTGCTCGCCACAGGGGTTGGTGGCGCGGATGTTCTCGCACCACCAGTTGTTGTTCATCTCGTTGACGCGGTCGATCAGCACGAAACCGGGTTCGGCGAAGTCGTACGTCGACGACATGATCACGTCCCAGAGGCGCTTGGCCGGCAGGGTCTTGTAGATCTTGCACAACACGAGGCCCTCGTCGTTGCGCACGTAGTTCGCGGCATCAGGCCATTCGCGCCAGATGTACTTCGAACGGTCGGTCGTATCCTCGCCGGCGATTTCCGCCTCGCGCACCGGGAAGGCGAGCTGCCAGTCGCGGTCCTCGCGGACGGCGCGCATGAATTCGTCGGTCACGAGCAGCGACAGGTTGAACTGGCGGAGCCGCCCCGCTTCACGCTTGGCGCGGATGAACTCCATGGCATCCGGGTGGCCGACGTCGAACGTGCCCATCTGCGCGCCGCGGCGTCCGCCGGCCGACGACACCGTGAAGCACATCTTGTCGTAGATATCCATGAACGACAGCGGCCCGGAGGTGTAGGCACCGGCGCCCGAGACGTACGCGCCGCGCGGGCGCAGCGTCGAGAACTCATAGCCGATGCCGCAGCCTGCCTTGAGCGTGAGGCCGGCCTCGTGGACCTTGCCGAGGATGTCGTCCATCGAGTCGCGGATCGTGCCGGAGACGGTACAGTTGATCGTCGAGGTGGCCGGCTTGTGCTCCTGCGCGCCGGCGTTCGACGTGACGCGGCCGGCCGGGATCGCGCCCCGGCGCAAGGCCCACAGGAACTGCTCGTACCAGTGCTCGCGTGCCTCCTGCTTCTCGACGTCGGCGAGCGCGCGGGCGACACGTTTGTACGTATCGTCCATCGCGTGGTCGATCGGCGTCCCGTCCTTCGCGGTCAGACGGTATTTCTTGTCCCAGATGTCGAGGGACGCTTCCTGGTAAGGAATGCTTCGTGCGTCCCGGGTTTCGATCTTCACGGCGGTGCTCATTGCAGCGACACGGCTCCGGTTTCGTCATCTTCTGCGGCGGAAAGGAAGAACCCCCTTCGAGCGCCGCCGAGCCCCTGACTGGAGAGACTGGAGGGCCCGACCGACCCCATGGCAAGGTCTGGCTCGGACCATTCCGCGATCCCCCGGGGATGCATCGTGCCGGACACAACATGTAGGGTCAGGGCGGGAAGGTTATGCACCCGACAACCCCCCGTCAACTGCTTTATTTGCGGCGTCGCAGCAATATTTTAACCTTTATAAACAGTCACTTACAGACACATCCTCCGGCGATCCGAGAATGCCGGAATCGCCCGCCGAGTCAAGCCCCAAAATGCGGCCGGAACACAACATGTTGTGTCCACCAAGACGTCACCGGAAATCCACAGCTTGTGCACCGCGAATGCACAAGCTCGCGCATCACTGCCCGACCGATGCGGTTGGAACTCATGGACGGGCGGCCGAGTCTGAACCTCCGGTTCTTCGCACGGCGCCAGGCATCGCGAGTGACCCTGTTAGACTCGCTGCCCGCCGCGCACACACGAAACACCGCAGGAAAACCGCATGAAGCTGCCCCTGAGCCTCGCCACTCTGCTACTCGGCGCCTGGTCCACGCTCGCCGTCGCCCAGCTGCCGGCGCAGGTCGGCGAAACACCCGTGCCTTCGCTCGCGCCGATGCTGAAGCGCGTCACGCCCGCCGTGGTCAACATTGCCACGCGCGGCACCGTGCAGGAGCAGAACCCGCTGCTCAACGACCCGTTCTTCCGCCGCTTCTTCGACATCCCGAACACGCCGCGCGAGCGGGAATTCCAGAGTGCAGGCTCGGGCGTCATCGTCGATGCGAAGAACGGCTACATCATCACCAACGCGCACGTCATCGAGAACGCCACCGAGATCACGGTGACGCTCCTCGACAACCGCTCCCTCACCGCGAAGGTCGTGGGCAAGGACCAGGGTTCGGACGTCGCAGTGCTGAAGGTGCAGGCGACCAGCCTCATGGACATCCCGATCGCCGATTCCGACCGCGCCGAGGTCGGCGACTTCGTGGTCGCCATCGGCAATCCGTTCGGTCTCGGCCACACCGTCACTTCGGGCATCGTGAGCGCACTCGGCCGCTCCGGCATCAACCCGGAAGGCTACGAGGACTTCATCCAGACCGACGCCTCGATCAATCCCGGCAACTCGGGCGGCGCGCTCGTGAACCTGAGCGGACAGCTGGTCGGCATCAACTCCGCGATCCTCTCGCGCACCGGCGGCAACATCGGCATCGGCTTCGCGATCCCGTCGAACATGATGAAGACGGTGATGAACCAGCTCATCAAGCACGGCGAGGTACGCCGCGGCGTCCTCGGCGTCAACATCCAGACGCTGACGCCGGACATCGCCGAGAGCATGGATCTCGGCAACGTGCAGGGCGCGCTGGTCTCGCAGGTGGTCGAAGGCTCGGCCGCCGAAAAGGCCGGCATCAAGGCGGGCGACGTCGTCACCGCGATCAACGGCAAGCCGGTCAAGGACGCGGCGGGCCTGCGTAATTCCATCGGCCTCCTGAGCATCGGCGACAAGGTCGACGTGGCGCTGCTGCGCGACGGCAAGCCGCGGCGCGTGACGGCGGTAATCGGTGAGCGTGATACCGCCGAGGAAGCGCGCGCCGCCAACCAGCATCGCGGCCTCGAAGGCGCCGACCTCACCGATGCGCAGGGCGGTGGCGTGCTGATCCGCTCCGTGACGGAAGGCAGTCCGGCGGCGCAGCGCGGCCTGCGCGCCAACGACGTTATCGTGGGCGTGGGCCGGACGCGAGTCGCGAACCTGGCCGAATTCCAGCGCGCGACGGAGGGTGCCGCGGCCTTCGTGCTGCAGATCCGCCGCGGCAATGCGGTCCTGGTGATTCCGATCCGCTGACGCGGGAGGCCCGATGGCGCGATCGATCTGCGTGCTCGGCGGCTCGGGATTCATCGGCCGCGCGCTCGTGGCGCGGCTGGGCGCCGAGGGCCGCGCGGTGAAGGTATTGACGCGCGACCGCACGGGCAATCGCGAGTTGCTCGTGATGCCGACGGTACGCATCGTGCGCGCGGACGTGCACGACCGGGCGACGCTCGAGCGCGAGTTCCGGGGTTGCGACGCGGTCATCAACCTCGTCGGCATCCTGAACGAACGCCGGCTGGGCCACGGGGACAAGGAGTTCCTGCGCGCGCACACCGAACTCCCGATGAAGGTCGTGGCGGCGTGCAAGGCCGCAGGGGTGCGCCGCTACCTGCACATGAGCGGCCTCAAGGCCGACGCCGTGCGCGGCCCGAGCAACTACCTCAAGACCAAGGGCCAGGCGGAGGACCACATCCGCCGCGAATGTGCCGCCGGCGGGCCGGAATTCGTGATCTTCCAGCCGTCGGTCGTCTTCGGGCCGCGCGACGAGTTCATCAACAAGTTCGCCTCGGTACTGCGGCTCGTGCCCGGCATCTTCCCGCTGGCCTGCGCGGATGCCAGGTTCGCGCCCGTGTACGTGGGCGACGTGGTCGAGGCATTCGCGCGCTGCATCGATCGACGGGACGCGGCCGGCCGCACCTACCAGCTCTGCGGACCGGAAGTGGTAACGCTCGGCGACATCGTGTCGAGCACGGCCAGGTCGCTCGGCATCCGGCGCTGGATCCTTCCCTTGCCGCGCTTCGTCGCACGCATCCAGGCCGCCGTCATGGACTTCGTGCCGGGCAAGCCCTTCTCCACGGACAACTTCCTCTCCGCCACGGTCGATTCGGTGTGCGATCACGACGGGCTCGGCGAACTCGGGATCCCGCGCACGTCGATGCGCGGTGTGGTGCCTAAGTACCTGCAGGCGAACTTCGGGCGCGGTTGAACGGGCTGGCCGCTGCGACTGCGCTCAATCGCGAGCGGGTGCAGGCTGCAACGTACGTCGGATCCGCGGGACTGTCCGTGCGCCGCAATGCACACCTGACGTCGGATTCATCGCCCAGTGACGGCTCATGCGCCGTGCGAGTTTTCGCGCTCTGGCGAAAAGTCGCTCAGGCGCGGTGTGTCGGGCGGGGGGGGGGGGGGGGGGGGGGGGGGGGGGGGGGGGGGTAGTGGGGGGCCCGCGCACCCACCCCCCCCCCCCCCCCCCCCGCCCGCAGCACGCCGGATGGAAGGGGGGGGAGGGAACAACC
>Ga0316613_10002116_pt1 | contig 12961 bp, 7 predicted proteins | sample OWC_soil_day10_C_2_FD_207647 | JGI IMG/M metagenome (GOLD analysis project Ga0316613, IMG submission 207647) | Wetland soil microbial communities from Old Woman Creek delta, Ohio, United States - OWC_soil_day10_CT_b | ecosystem: Environmental > Terrestrial > Soil > Wetlands | place: USA: Ohio...
TCGCACGCGTGTAGGCACCATGCTGACGTTCCAGACCGCGATGGGCTTCACGCTGACGCTGGCGACGATTCACCTGATGCCGCATTGGGTCGAGGCACTGGGCTGGCACTTTGCGTTTGCGCCCCTGTCCATTGGACCGGCGATCGGCGTGTGGGCGATGGCGCGCCTGCGCTCGCATCCGCGCGCCGTTGAACTGGCTGGCGGCCGACGCTGACGCGGCCGAAGCAGACTGGCAGCGCTTACTGGCTGTAGCTGAAACTGGCGCGCAACACGCGAGTCTGGCCGCGCAGGTCTGCGATCAGCTGATCGTCGGGACGGACGCGCCAGTCCTCGGGAAGTGCAACGTCGACACTCCCGGAGGCGTTCCTGTAGCACACGATGACCCGGCACCCGCCGCCGTTGCCGTTGCCCTGAATCCGGTACGGACTCAGCGCCTGGCGCAGGCGCCCGGCATCCGCGGCGCCGTCGAGTTCGATGCGCAGGCGAGCCGCCGCCCTGGAGCGCGCCTCGGTGAGATCCATCAGCTCATCGGCTGAAATCGACAGGCGCTGCGCGAACTCGTCGAAACGCACCTTGCCGACGACGAACAGCAGCTGGTCTTCCTTCAGCAGCGCACGCTTGCGGTCATAGAGCTCCGAGAACACCATGAGTTCGAGCTGTGCGGTCCCGTCGTCGAGCACGACCACACCCATGCGCCCACGTCGCGTGTTCTGGCTGCGCGCGGACACGATGACCCCGGCGAGCTTCACCTGATCACGCGCCTGACGCACTTCCGCGAGTGGCGTCGGTGCAAGCTTGCGTGCCTCGGCGGCGTATTCCCGGAACAGGTGTCCAGAGAAGTAGTACCCGAGCGCGAGCTTCTCGTTCGAGAGCTTTTCACGCTCGCTCCACGGCATGGTCTTGACGTACTCGATGTGCCGCGCGGACGCCTCGCCGCCCCCGAACAGGCTTGCCTGCCCAACGCTGGCGGCTGCGCTGTCCGCCGCCTCGATCGCGCGCCCCACGGTCGCCAGCAGCATCGCGCGATCTTCATGCAGGCGGTCGAGCGCACCCGCGCGCACCAGCGCCTCGACGACACGGCGATTGACGACGTGCTTGTCGACACGCGCGCACAGATCGAAGAGATCGGCGAACGGTCCGCCTTCTGCACGCGCGGCCAGTATCGCCTCGATCGCGCCCTGCCCCGTACCCTTGATGGCGCCCAGGCCATAGCGGATCGTCTTCATGTCCACCGGTTCGAAGCGCCAGCCGCCGGCGTTGATGTCCGGCGCCTGTACGGTCAGGCCGAGGGCTTTGCAGTCCTCGATCAGGTCCTTGACCTTGTCGGTGTCGTCCTTCACCGCCGTCAGGTTCGCCGCCATGAACGCGGCGGGGTAGTGCGCCTTGAAGTACGCGGTCTGGTAGGCCACCACCGCGTAGGCCGCCGAGTGGCTCTTGTTGAAGCCGTAGCCGGCGAACTTCTCCATCAGGTTGAAGAGCTCGGTCGCGGTGTTGCCATCGACGCCCTGCTGTTCAGCGCCCTCGACGAAGATCGAGCGGTGTTGCGCCATCTCCTCGGGCTTCTTCTTGCCCATCGCACGGCGCAGCAAGTCGGCTCCGCCCAGCGAATAGCCGCCCACCACCTGCGCAATGCGCATCACCTGCTCCTGATAGACCATCACGCCGTAGGTCTCGGCGAGAATTGGCTCGATCGACGGATGCAGGTATTCGACGCGCTGCCGCCCATGCTTGCGCTCGATGAAGTCCGGGATCAGGTCCATCGGCCCCGGTCTGTAGAGCGCGTTGAGCGCAATCAGGTCCTCGAGTCGATCGGGCTTCGCGCGCTTCAGCAGCTCGCGCATGCCGCGCGATTCAAACTGGAAGATCGCGGCCGTCGCCGCCTGCTTGAAGACGTCGTAGGTCTTTGCATCGTCGAGCGGCAGCGTCTCCAGCGTCAGCGTGAATGACGGATCGAGCCGCCGCACGTAGTCCAGCGTCAGGTCGAGGATTGTCAGCGTCGTCAGCCCGAGGAAGTCGAACTTGACCAGGCCGATCGCCTCGACGTCGTCCTTGTCGAATTGGCTGATCGCCGCGCCTTGCGCGCCCGGCGCGCAATACAACGGGCAGAAGTCCGTTAGCTTGCCCGGCGCGATCAGCACGCCACCCGCATGCATGCCGACGTTGCGCGTGAGTCCCTCCAGCGGTCGCGCCAGCGCGATCAGTTCCTGGTTCTCTTCATCGCTGTTGACGGCGTCGGCGAACGCAGGCTCCTCTCTCAGTGCGCGATCGAGCGTCCACGGATCGGCCGGGTTGTGCGGAATCAGCTTCGACAGCGTGTCGCACTTGGTATACGGCAGATCAAGCACGCGGCCGGCATCGCGCACGACCGCCTTCGCACCCAGCGTTCCGAAGGTCGCAATCTGCGACACCGCTTCAGCCCCGTACTTCTGCTTCACATAGTCGATGACGCGGTCGCGGTTGTCCTGGCAGAAGTCGATGTCGAAGTCCGGCATCGACACGCGCTCGGGATTGAGGAATCGCTCGAACAGCAGTCCATAGCGCAGCGGATCGAGGTCCGTGATGCCGAGTGAATACGCGACCAGCGAGCCCGCTCCCGAGCCGCGGCCCGGACCGACCGGGATGCCATTGCTCTTGGCCCAGTTGATGAAGTCGGCGACGATCAGGAAGTACCCTGAGAAACCCATCTTCGCGATGGTCTTCAGCTCGAGGTCGAGGCGGGCCGCATAGTCGGGTCGCTTCGACCCACGTGCAGCCTCGTCTGGGTACAGCGACGCCAGCCGGCGCTCGAGACCGGCTGCCGAAAGTTCGCGGCAATGATCATCCAGCGTTACGCCGGCCGGCGTCGGATAGCGCGGCAGCTGCGGCTTGCCGAGTTCAAGCGTGAGATTGCAGCGACGCGCGATCTCAACCGCGTTGGCCAGCGCCACCGGCACGTCGGCAAACAACGCTGCCATTTCCGCCTGCGTCTTGAAATACTGTTCACGCGTGAAGCGTCGCGGACGACGCGGGTCAGCGAGCGTGTAACCCTCGGCGATGCAGAACCGCGCCTCGTGCGCGCGGAAATCGCCGGGCTCGAGGAACTGGATCGGGTGCGTCGCAACCACTGGCAAGTGCTGCCGGATAGCCAGGGCCAGCGTCGCCTGCGTGCACGCCTGGTCGCGCGGCTCGCCGGTGCGCTGCAGTTCGAGGTAGAAACGGCCGGGAAACGCAGCGGCATGCCGTTGCGCGGCCAGCGTCGCCGCCTCGCCCTTGCCTGCCATCAGGTGAGCACCGATCTCGCCGAGGCGGGCACCCGACAGCGCGATCAGGCCACGGGCCAGCGTTCCGGCGTCGGCTTCGAGCCAGTCGAGCCGCAGCTCCGCCCGGCTGCGATGCTGATTCTCCAGGAACGCACGCGTCAGCAGCGCACACAGGTTGAGGTACCCGGTGCGGTCCTGCGTCAGCAGCAGCAGGCGGTGCGGGTTGTCGCGATCGGTGTCGTTGGTGACCCAGATATCGCAGCCGATGATCGGCTTGATCCCACGCTTGCGCGCCGCCTGATAGAACCGCACGGCGCCGAAGACATTGGCGCTATCGGTCAGTGCCAGGGCACCCTGTCCGTCCGCCGCCGCCTTGCCGACCGCCTCGTCGATGCGCACGATGCCGTCGACGACAGAGAACTCCGAATGCAGGCGAAGGTGGACGAACTGCGTACCGCTCATGGGGGAATTCTGCCACCCGGCCTGAGTGCGGACTGTGGATAACCAAGACCGATCGACCGGCGGAGCCAATGCGTTGATCTGAAACACCGGAATGGCCGGTGCTTGGCCGTCGTCCGGCGATATCCCCGCAGCGTTGTAACGGTTATCGTCGCCTTCGCCTGAAGGAGCCCCCATGCGCCGATTACTTATTGCGATGTGTATCGCACTGCCTAGCCTGGCCGCGGCGCAGAGCATCTACAAGGTGCAGACGCCCGACGGCAGCATCCTCTTTACTGACTCACCGCCGGCCGGCAGCAAGATCCTGGAAGAGCGCTCGACCAAGAGCAGCCCTCGTCCTGCCGGGAGTTCGGCCACGACCCCGGCCCGCCCCGACACGTCGCCGCCACCGCGTCCGGCCAGCAGCCCGGCGGGATCCCAGTCCGGCGCGCTTGACGCGGCGATGCAGGAAGTTGCGGCGGCAGAAACGGCGGTCCAGGTGGCCAAGCGCCGGCTCGAACTGGGCCGCGAACCTCTGCCCGGAGAGCGTCGCGGACTCGCGGGAGGCGGCAGCCGCCTGACCGAGGAGTACGAAGCGCGCCTTGCCGGACTCGAGCGCGAGGTCGCGGACGCCGAGGCGCGGCTCAAGCGGGCGAACGAGTCGCGCAACGCCGCACGTTAGACGCGGTCCACTCCCCAGCGACCGTTCGCTCGGCCAGCCGCGGTAGTCCGGATAAGTGACTAGGGAAGCAAGAGGCCGGGTGCTTCAATAGCTCCGGGGGTAACCAGCAATGCACAAGTTCCTGCAGATCCTCATTGGAATCGCGCTGCTCGCCGGTGCGCAGGGCGCGATGGCAGAGCGCGTCTACGTGAAGTCTCGCGGCGAGGTCGATCTCGCACCCTTCCGCTGCGAAAACGTGTGGCGCAGCCAGAACGTGAAGAGGATTTGCTACGACGAGCGGGAAGAGTACGTACTCGTCAGCCTTAAAGGCATCTGGTACCACTTCTGCGGCGTTCCGGAGAAAACGGTCAGCGCCTGGAAGAAGACCTCATCGAAGGGCCGCTATTACAACGACTTCGTGCGCGGCAATTTCGAGTGCCAGGAGGCGCCGGCGTACCGCTAGCGCGAGGCGAGAGCGGACGAAAAGAAAGCCCAAGTCACTTAAGACTTGGGCTCTGATTTATGGCGTCCCCTACGAGATTCGAACTCGTGTTATCGCCGTGAAAGGGCGGTGTCCTAGGCCTCTAGACGAAGGGGACAGGCGCGCGGACTTGATGCTGCTTCGTCCGCTTGCTTATCCGGTGGTGGAGGTAAGCGGGATCGAACCGCTGACCTCTTGCATGCCATGCAAGCGCTCTCCCAGCTGAGCTATACCCCCACGGAGAGCCGCGAAGTATAGCCGTTTTCGAAACCGGGCCGAAGCGCTGCCGGCCGACCTGCGGCTCGAATAGTCCACCGCTACGGCACCGCTGAAAGGGCAGCGTTGATCCGTCCCTGCACGGCCTCGCGGCCGGTCAGTTCCAGGACGGCATCGATCGACGGGGTCTGCGTGCGGCCAGTCACGGCGACGCGCAGCGGCACTGCGACCTGCGGCATCTTGAGCTTCAGTTCCGTGACGATCTGCTTGATGAGGCCGTTGATGGCCGTGCGTTCCCAGGCCACTCCGCCCGAGCGCTCGGCAAACAACCGCACCGCCTCGCGGCTGGCCCCCTGCAGATGCTCGGCCAGCAGCGCGCGATCGTGCAACGGCTCGCCATAGAACAGCAAGGCACCGTCGGCCAGCTCATTCAATGTCCGGGCACGGTCCTTGAACAGAGCGACGACGCGTTCCAGCGCCGGGCGGCCAGCGAGCGTGCCGCCGCGCGCCTCGATGCGCGGAGCCACCAGCGCCGCCAGGCGCGCGTCGTCGGCCTCTTTCATGTACTCGCCATTCAGCCACAGCAGCTTGTCGAGGTTGTACTGCGCCGGCGCGCGGTTCACGTGCTCGAGGTCGAACCACTCGATCAGTTGCTGACGCGAGAACTTCTCGTCATCGCCGTGGCTCCAGCCCAGGCGCGCGAGGTAGTTGAACACCGCCTCGGGCAGAAAGCCGTCCTCGTCGTACTGCAACACGCTGACGGCCCCGTGGCGCTTGGACAACTTCTGGCCGTCCGGGCCGAGGATCATCGGCAGATGCCCGAACCGTGGCAGCGGCGCTCCGAGCGCGCGGTAGATATTGATCTGGCGCGGCGTGTTGTTGACGTGATCGTCTCCGCGCAGCACGTGCGTGATAGCCATGTCGATGTCATCGACGACCACCGCGAAGTTGTAGGTCGGCACGCCGTCGCCACGCGCCAGCACCAGGTCGTCGAGTTCTGAATTCGAAATCGCGATCGGCCCCTTGACGAGGTCGTTCCAGCCGACATCACCGCTGTCCGGATTGCGGAAACGCACGACCGGCTTCACGCCGGCCGGCGGCGTCTTCCCGTGCGCGTTCTCGGGACGCCAGCGCCCGTCGTAGCGCGGCTTCTCGCCGCGCGCCATTTGCGCTTCGCGCAACTGATCCAGTTCTCCCTTCGACGCGTAGCAGTGATAGGCCTTGCCGTCCGCGATCAGGCGATCGACCGCCGCGCGATAGCGGTCGAGTCGGTCCGTCTGCCGGACCGGGCCCTCGTCGTAATCAAGGTCGAGCCACTTCATGCTGTCCAGGATCACCTGCACGGCATGTTCGGTCGAACGTTCGAGGTCGGTGTCTTCAATGCGCAGGATGAACTGCCCGCCGTGATGTCGCGCGAATGCCCAGCAGAACAGCGCCGTACGCGCAGTTCCGAGGTGCAGCATGCCGGTGGGGCTGGGAGCGATGCGGGTGCGGACAGTGGTCAAGGGCAGACTTCCGGGAATCTGGTGGGTGGTACAGGGTTCGAACCTGTGACCCCTGCCGTGTGAAGGCAGTGCTCTACCGCTGAGCTAACCACCCGTTTGGCTGCGATGGCTGCGCCGGTTGCGCCGGCGAGGGCGCGAATTATTGCATAACAAGGCAAAACGGCCGCCCGCGCACTAGGATAGCGGCAAGCCGCGGAGAGTCGCTTGAACCTCGCCTACACCCTGTTCCGGACCGCAAGACGCCTGCCGCGCGCCATCGCAGTGATCGAGCGCGATCGCATCGAGCTGTCCTACGAAAAACTGGTAGCGCGCACGCTCGCCGTGGCGGGCGGCCTGCAGGCCATGGGCGTTCGCTCAGGCGACCGCGTCGGCATGCTGATGAAGAACTGCGCACAGTATGTCGAACTGCTGTATGCCTGCTGGACCATCGGAGCGTGCGTCATTCCGATCAATTCGCGGCTGCATGCACGCGAAGTTGCCTTCATTCTCGATGATGCAGGCGCCCGCGTGTGCTTCATCACTGACGATGCCGAAGCCAGCGCGATCAGCGCGGCACGCACGGCGGGGGAGACAGACTTCATCGATGTCGACAGCAGCGGTTACCGTCGGCTGCTGCATTCAACCGCGGCCGCGCCCCGCGAGGAGCCGAGAGCAGCTGAAACCGCGTGGCTGTTCTACACGAGCGGCACCACGGGTCGGCCGAAAGGCGTGATGCTGACGCACCGCAACCTGCTCGCGATGACGCTCAATTACCTCGCGGATGTCGATGCCGCTGCCGTCGGTGACCACCTGCTGCATGCGGCGCCGATGTCGCACGGCTCGGGCCTGTACACGGTGCCCAACATCGCCGTCGGCGTGACTCAGCTGATTCCGGCGGCGCGCGGGTTCGACGTCGACGAGATCCAGCACATCCTTGCCTACACGCCGAACACCAAGTTCTTCGCCGCGCCGACGATGGTGATGCGGCTGGTCGACGCCTACGCTGAGCGCGGCAGCGCGCCGGACAGGCTGAAGACAATAATCTATGGCGGCGGACCGATGTACGTCGCCGACAGCGTGCGTGCACTAGACCTGCTCGGCCCGCGCCTGGTGCAGATCTATGGCCAGGGCGAATCACCGATGACGATTACGGCGCTTTCGGCGGCCGAGCACATGGGCGACCACGACGGACGCCGCCTCGAGCGGCTCGGATCCGTCGGGCGAGCGCAGGTGGGCGTGGAAGTCGCCGTCCTGGATGAAAACGATCAGCCGGTCGCCGCCGATGCCATCGGTGAAGTCTGCGTGCGCGGCGACACGGTGATGGCCGGCTATCTGCACAACCCGCAGGCCACCGCAGACGCGATGCGCGGCGGCTGGCTCCATACCGGGGACCTTGGCCGCTTCGACGCCGCCGGCTACCTCACGCTCGTCGACCGCAGCAGGGATCTGATCATCTCTGGCGGCTCGAACATCTATCCGCGCGAGGTTGAGGAGGTGCTGCTGATGCACCCCGCCATCAAGGAGGCGGCTGTCATCGGCGAGCCGCATCCCGAATGGGGCGAGGCGGTCGTCGCGGTGCTCGTCAAGGAACCCGGCCATGTGCCGGACACGCAGGAAATCGACCTTTTCTGTCTCGAGCACATCGCACGCTTCAAGCGGCCGAAGCGCTATGTTTTCGTCGATGAGCTGCCGAAGAACGCCACCGGCAAGGTGCTGAAGCGCGAGCTGCGCGAGAAGATCAGGCCGGCGTAGCGGCCACCACGCCGGCGCGCCAGACCGGCAGCAGCTTGGCGTCCTTCGCAATCGCATCGAGCACCGCCTCGTGCGCCGCCAGTTCCTCCGGAGCTGCGACGACGACAATCAGCTGGCTGATGTCGATCGGACCGACGTTGGCCAGTGTGCCCTCTTCCGACATGTCGTCGATCGTCAGGCTGTCCTGGCCACGCGTCATCGCCAGATAGACCTCGGCCAGCAGCCCGGCGTCCAGCAGGGCTCCGTGCAGCGTGCGATGCGCGTTCGAAACCTGGTAGCGCTCGCACAGCGCATCGAGGGAGTTGCGCTTGCCCGGATGCTGCTCGCGCGCCAGCTGCAGCGAGTCGGTGACCTTGACGCAATGCTGCACGAACGGCGGCCGTCCCAGCCGCGCCAGCTCAGCGTCGAGGAACTCGAGATCGAAGGCCGCGTTGTGGATGATGACTTCGGCGCCCTTGACGAATTCCAGCAGGTCATCGGCGATCTCGCCGAACTTCGACTTGTCCTCAAGGAAATGACGGGTCAGCCCGTGCACCGCCAGAGCGCCCTCGTCGCTGTCGCGCTCCGGATTGACGTAGTGGTGAAAGCGCCGCTCGGTGATCCGGCGCGCCACCATTTCGATCGCACCGACCTCGATGATCCGGTGGCCTTCCTTGGCTTCGAGACCCGTGGTCTCGGTATCGAGTACGACCAGTCGCATCGCGCTATTCAGCTCCGTGCCGCACCGGCTCGGCTCCGGGAACGTCATGATGGTGATGCGACCCCATCCACTTGCCAAGCCACTGCTCCATCAAGGTGTACATCGTCGGCACGACATAGAGCGTCAGCAGCGTACCGAAGGTCATGCCGCCGACGATGACCCAGCCGATCTGGATACGGCTTTCGGCTCCGGCGCCGGTGGAGATCGCCAGCGGAACGGCGCCGAGCACCATCGCGCCGGTGGTCATCAGGATCGGCCGCAGGCGCATCTGGGTGGAATGCTTGACGGCGTCAAACACCGTCTCACCTCGCTCCTGCAATTGGTTGGCGAACTCGACAATCAGGATGCCGTGCTTGGTGATCAGGCCGACCAGCGTGATCACGCCAATCTGGCTGTAGATGTTCCAGGTGCCGCCGGTCGCCCATAGCGCAAACAGTGCACCGGTCATCGACAGGGGCACCGACAGCATGATGACGAAAGGATCGGCGAAGCTTTCGAACTGTGCGGCCAGCACCAGGTAGATGAAGATCAGCGCCAGCGCAAAGGTCAGGTAGATCGATCCCTGCGAGTCACGGAACTCGCGCGAAACGCCATTGAGGTCCGTCAGCGCACCCTGCGGCAGGACGCGCCGGGCTGTGTCGTCCATCATCTTGAGCGCGTCCCCGAGCGCGTAACCGGGGGCGATCTGCGCGGTGATGGTCACCGCGCGCAGGCGCTGAAAATGGTTCAACGATTGCGGCGAGACGCCCTCGAGCACGTTGACGACGTTGGCGAGCTGGACCATGTTGCCGTCGCGTCCGCGCACGTAGATGTCGCTGATGTCGTTGGGCCGGCTGCGGTCGCGCGGCGCCACCTGCACGATGACGTCGTACTGCTCGCCGTCCTTCTTGAAGCGCGTCACCTGCCGTCCCCCGAGCATCGTCTGGAGCGTCAGGCCGATGGTCTCGACCGAGATGCCCAGGTCGCCCAGCTTGTCGCGGTTGACGTCAACACGCAGTTCCGGCGTGTTCAGGCGCAGGTCGGACTGGGGATTCTGGACGATACCGGTCTTGCTGATCTCCGCGATGAAGTTCTGCACGATGCGATCGAGCTCGGCATACGGCAGCTGCGCCATGATCACGTACTCGATCGGCAGCGTGCGTGGCGACTGCCCCAGTGACGGCGGATTGACCGCGAAGCCGATCACCCCGGGGAGTTGTGCAAACTTGCTGTTCAGTTCGCGCGCGATGTCCTGCTGCTTGCGCGAGCGCTCCTCCCAAGGCTTCAGCCGGAGGATTGCATTGCCATAGTCGACGGTGGGGAACCCGGCCACCGCGTTGTAGGCCGCGGCTTCCGGAATCGTGTCGTAATACCTCTCGACTGCGCGCAACTGCTCGGACGTGTAATCGACAGTCGACCCCGGCGGCGACTGCAGGCGGCCGAAAATCACGCCGCGGTCCTCGAGCGGTGCAAGTTCGGATCGCAGCAGCGAGAAGAACACGCCACCCAGCACGGCAACGACTGTCCAGACGATGACCACGATCCACCGCCGGTCGAGCAACCAGGCGAGCGAGCGACCGTAGCCGCGCGTCAGCGCGTCGAGCCAGCCCTCGATCGTCGTGAAGACCCTGCCATGTTTGGTCTCGTGCTTGAGCAGCTTGCTGCACATCATCGGCGACAGCGTCAACGCCACGAAGCCGGAGACCAGCACTGCACCGGCAAGCGCAAGCGCAAACTCGATGAAGAGCCGCCCGGTGCGTCCTGTGGCGAACGCCAGCGGTGCGTACACCGCCGTCAGCGTCAGTGTCATCGCCACGACGGCAAAACCGATTTCCTTGATGCCCTTGACCGCCGCGTTGACGCGGTCCATGCCGGCTTCGATGTTCCGGTAGATGTTCTCCAGCACGACGATCGAGTCGTCGACCACCAGGCCGACCGCCAGCACCATCGCCAGCAGCGTCAACGTGTTGATCGTGAAGCCGAATGCATACATCAGCGCGAACGCGCCGATCAACGACACCGGGATCGTCACCAGCGGGATGAGCGTCGCACGCAGGTTGCGCAGGAAGAAGAAGATCACCAGCACGACAAGCAGCACCGCTTCGGTGATTGTCCTGAAGACAGACTTGATCGAGCGATCGATGAACACCGACGAGTCATACGCGATGTTGATCTTCATGCCCGCCGGAAGCGTCTCGTTGATCTTCGCGACCTCGGCCTGCAGCGCCCGGGACAATTCGAGCGGATTGCCGGTGGCCTGCTTCACGAGACCCATGTTGATCGACGGCTCGCCGCGGTAGCGGGCGATGACGCGCTCTTCCGCCGGGCCGACGATGACATCGGCGACATCGCGCAGCCGTACCGGGTAGCCGTTGAAGCTGGCAATGATCAGGTTCTCGAACTGCTCGCGCGTGCTGACATCGGTCGAGGCGACGATCGAGAACTCGCGTTTGGCTGATTCGATTCGGCCCGACGGCAATTCGATGTTCTGGCGCCGCAGTGCCGCTTCGACATCGCCCGTCGTCAGGCGGTAAGCGGCCAGGCGGTCACGGTCGACGTTGATGCGCATCGCCGTCTTACGTTCGCCGAAGATCCAGACATCCGCGGCGCCGGGCAGCACCGAGAGACGCGGCTTCACGTAACGATTGAGGTAGTCGGAAACCTCGAGTGGCGTGCGGTTGCCCGCCGTCACCGCCATCCAGATCACCGGGAATGAATCGGCCTCGACCTTTGCGATGACCGGTTCGTCGACCGTGTCGGGCAGCCGGGCCCGCACGCGTGCCACCTTGTCACGCACATCGGCCGCGGCGGAGTCCGGATCGCGCGTGATGCGGAAGCGGACATTGATGTTGCTCTGCTCGGAGCGGCTGAACGACGTCAACAACTCCACGCCTTCGATACCGGCCAGAGAATCCTCGAGCACCTTGGTGATCTGAGATTCGATCACCTCGGCCGATGCACCAGGGTACTTGGTGCTGACACTGACGACCGGTTCATCGATCTTGGGGTACTCCCGCACCGCAAGCCGAGAGTAGGAGATCAGGCCGATCACGAGCACGAGCAGCGACAGCACCGTCGACAGAACGGGACGCCGTATGCACACTTCGAACAAGCTCATCTCGACCTTCTGCCGTCAGGCCATCAGGAGTTGCCGCCGCCCTTGGGCGCGTCGCCTTTCGGCGCACTCCCCGACGGGGCCTGCCCCTTGGGGGCCGAGGCCTTGCCCGCGTCGCCCGAGTTGCCGGACATGGCTGCTCCAGCCTGCTCGGTCGACAGGACGCGCACCGGCTGGCCATCGCGCGTCAGACGCATGCCAGCGGTCACCACCTGGTCGCCTGCGGCAAGACCCTGCACGATTTCGACCATAGCATCGCGCCGCACGCCAATCTTTACGGGAACGCGGCGCGCCGCGCCATCGACGACCTTGAACACGTAGAACTCCTCACCCTGCGGCACGATCGCCTCTTCCGGCACCAGCAGCGCATCCGCCCGCTCGCCGACGATCACCCGCACGCGCACAAACATGCCGGGGCGCAGTTGCCCGCTTGTATTTTCCAGCCGCGCACGAATTTCAAGCGAACGACCGTTGGCATCGACCTTCGGATTGATCGCCTCGATCTGGCCTTGCCAGCGCTCGCCGGGCAACGCATCCGCGATGACCTCGACCGGCTGGCCCACGCGGATCTGCGTGAAATTCCGCTCGGGCAGGCGAAAGTCGACCTTCAGCACGCGGACATCTTCGACATTGACGAGATCCGTGCCGTCCTTGACGTAATCGCCCAGGCTGACGCTGCGGATGCCGACCGAACCGTCGAACGGCGCCAGGATGCGCATCTTCGAAAGACGAGCCTGGGCCAGCTTCAATCTGGCTTCGGCCACCTGGGCGTTGGATGCCGCGGTCTCCTGCGCGCTGGAACTGATGAACTTGCGGCTTGCGAGGTCTTCGCTGCGTTTCAGGCTGGAAAGTGCCAGGTCGTATTCCGCCTTGGCCTGCGCCACCTCGGCCTCATT
>Ga0316613_10002117_pt1 | contig 12958 bp, 8 predicted proteins | sample OWC_soil_day10_C_2_FD_207647 | JGI IMG/M metagenome (GOLD analysis project Ga0316613, IMG submission 207647) | Wetland soil microbial communities from Old Woman Creek delta, Ohio, United States - OWC_soil_day10_CT_b | ecosystem: Environmental > Terrestrial > Soil > Wetlands | place: USA: Ohio...
CTCCCTGGTCCGTCGCCCTTAGAGGGCACTCGACCCGAGACAGGTCGAGAGTCGGTTTCAGCCGGCGGTCTTTGACAATCGAATAGCGATCCAAGTTCTCAGTACGTTGAGTGCGTCTTGGGGCGATTTGTTGTGCGTCGGCGCAAAACCTGACGCGGAGCATGTCGTCACCACCATGGACTTTTGGTCAAGCTACTAAGGGCAGATGGCGGATGCCTTGGCGCCAGGAGGCGAAGAAGGACGTAGGCAGCTGCGATAAGCCACGGGGAGCCGCTAACCAGGCTTTGATCCGTGGATCTCCGAATGGGGAAACCCGGCTGGGGTCATGCCCAGTCATCCAGCACTGAATCCATAGGTGCGAGGAAGCAAACTCGGGGAACTGAAACATCTCAGTACCCGGAGGAAGAGAAATCAACCGAGACTCCCCCAGTAGCGGCGAGCGAAAGGGGAATAGCCCAAACCGACGGGAAGCAATTCCTGTCGGGGTTGTGGGACTCCGACGTGGGATCAAATCGGGTAGCGGAATGGTCTGGAAAGGCCGGCCACAGAGGGTGATGGCCCCGTACGCGAAATCCGAAATGGCCCTAGGAAGTTCCCGAGTACCGCGAGGCACGAGAAACCTCGTGGGAATCTGGGGGGACCACCCTCCAAGGCTAAGTACTACCTGGCGACCGATAGTGAACCAGTACCGTGAGGGAAAGGTGAAAAGCACCCCGGTGAGGGGAGTGAAATAGACCTGAAACCATCTGCCTACATTCAGTGGGAGCTCTATGCCGTCGCAAGACGGAATGAGTGACCGCGTACCTTTTGTTTAACGGGTCCGCGAGTTACTCCTCGGCAGCAAGGTTAAGCCGCGAGGTGGAGCCGTAGCGAAAGCGAGTCCGAACAGGGCGTCTAGTTGCCGGGGGTAGACCCGAAACCAGGTGATCTAGCCATGGCCAGGTTGAAGCTCGGGTAAAACCGAGTGGAGGACCGAACCGTAGTAGGTTGAAAACTACCCGGATGAGCCGTGGCTAGGGGTGAAAGGCCAATCAAACCTGGAGATAGCTGGTTCTCCCCGAAATATATTGAGGTATAGCCTCGTGCGATCACTGTCGGAGGTAGAGCACTGGATGGGCTAGGGGTCCTACCAGATTACCGAACCCAACCAAACTCCGAATACCGACAAGTGCAGCATGGGAGTCAGACTGCGGGTGATAAGATCCGTAGTCGAGAGGGAAACAGCCCAGACCGCCGGCTAAGGTCCCTAAGTTCACGCTAAGTGGGAAAGGAAGTGAGAGCGCTTAGACAACCAGGAGGTTGGCTTAGAAGCAGCCACCCTTTAAACAGTGCGTAATAGCTGACTGGTCTAGTGCTCTTGCGCCGAAAATGTAACGGGGCTCAAGCGTGACACCGAAGCCGCGGGTTCGAGAGTTCTTCGGAACTTTCGTCCGGTAGGGGAGCGTTCCAGTTGCCAGCGAAGCTCGACGGTAACGACGGGTGGAGGCTCTGGAAGTGCCTATGCGGACACGAGTAGCGATAAAACAGGTGAGAAACCTGTTCGCCGTAAGCCTAAGGGTTCCTGAGTAAAGCTAATCTGCTCAGGGTTAGTCGGTCCCTAAGCCGAGGCCGAAAGGCGTAGGTGATGGGAAACGGGTCAATATTCCCGTACCACTAGACGAGCGTTCGACTGAAGAGGGGACGAAGAAGGGCAGCTGATCCGGGTGTTGGACGTCCCGGTGCAAGCTCGTAGGCGGGAGACGTAGGTAAGTCCGCGTCTCCATCCCAAACGCCGAGAAGTGACGCCGAGAGCCGCAAGGCTCACAAAGTCAGTGATCCCATGCTTCCTAGAAAAGCCTCGTAGGGAGTTCGTCTGGTGACCGTACCGTAAACCGACTCAGGTAGGTGGGCAGAATATGCCAAGGCGCTTGAGAGAACTCTGGTCAAGGAACTCGGCAAATTGGCACCGTAACTTCGGGAGAAGGTGCGCCCCGGTTGGTGAAGAGACTTGCTCTCGGAGCCTGCTGGGGTTGCAGTGACCTGGGGGTAGCGACTGTTTACTAAAAACACAGGACTCTGCGAACTCGCAAAGAGGACGTATAGGGTCTGACGCCTGCCCGGTGCCGGAAGGTCAAGGGGACCCGTTAGCCGCAAGGCGAAGCGGCGAACCGAAGCCCCGGTAAACGGCGGCCGTAACTATAACGGTCCTAAGGTAGCGAAATTCCTTGTCGGGTAAGTTCCGACCTGCACGAATGGCGTAACGACTTCCCCACTGTCTCGACCAGAGACTCAGCGAAACTGAATTGCCGGTGAAGATGCCGGCGACCCGCAGCAGGACGGAAAGACCCCGTGCACCTTTACTACAACTTCGCAGTGATCGTCGGTTCAGTCTGTGTAGGATAGGTGGGAGGCTTTGAAGCCGGGACGCTAGTTTCGGTGGAGCCAACGTTGAAATACCACCCTGATTGTGCTGCCGATCTAACCTGGGCCCGTGATCCGGGTCGGGGACACTGCGTGGTGGGTAGTTTGACTGGGGCGGTCGCCTCCAAAAGAGTAACGGAGGCGTGCAAAGGTTCCCTCAGGCTGATTGGAAACCAGCCGTAGAGTGCAAAGGCATAAGGGAGCTTGACTGTGAGACCTACAAGTCGAGCAGGTGCGAAAGCAGGTCTTAGTGATCCGGTGGTTCCGTGTGGAAGGGCCATCGCTCATCGGATAAAAGGTACGCCGGGGATAACAGGCTGATCTCCCCCAAGAGTCCACATCGACGGGGAGGTTTGGCACCTCGATGTCGGCTCGTCACATCCTGGGGCTGGAGCAGGTCCCAAGGGTTCGGCTGTTCGCCGATTAAAGTGGCACGCGAGCTGGGTTTAGAACGTCGTGAGACAGTTCGGTCCCTATCCGCTGTGGGCGCAGGAGATTTGAGGGGAGCTGTCCCTAGTACGAGAGGACCGGGACGGAGGCACCTCTGGTGTACCGGTTGTTCCGCCAGGAGCATCGCCGGGTAGCCAAGTGCCGATGGGATAACCGCTGAAAGCATCTAAGTGGGAAGCCCACCCCAAGATGAGATCTCCCTGGGACTTCGGTCCCCTAAAGGGCCGTTCAAGACTAGGACGTGATAGGCCGGAGGTGGAAGCGCAGCAATGCGTGGAGCTGACCGGTACTAATCGCCCGTGAGGCTTGACCATGTGTCCATGGGACGCAATCAACGTGATGCTCTAGAGACGCTCCGACGACTCGAGAGAGATTCTGACGAGATTGGATCGCTGTTCGATTGTCCAAGCGCGTCGGCGCATTGGGTTTTCCCACTCTCCAGAGAGCGGGGGCCACACCCGTTCCCATTCCGAACACGGAAGTTAAGCCCCGCTTCGGCGATGGTACTGCCGGTTTCATCGGTGGGAGAGTAGCGCGAGAGTGGGATCTCTCTGGACGGCGCCGTTCCTCGTACGCGAGGAGCGGCGCCGTTTTCGTTTCCGCTCTCGAGAGGGCTGACGTACCCTCGCAGCAGTACTCCGCAGCGGAATCGCCATTCGCCACATGGTTTCGCGCATCCCGGCACAGATTGTTCCCAGCCCTCGCTGCTCCGATCGCGCGCCGCGGCAGATCGAGCGTGCGTTCCGAGAGCTACTCGACGCTGGTGTCGAGCTCCGCCCCACCGGCAAGACGCGGAACCGCCCCGCGCGCCTGCTCTCGCTCGGCTATGCGCCGAAGCATGCGATCGAACTCTTCGACACGACCTTCTACCTCACGAACGTCCGCGAGAACTTCTATGTCCGCTTCTTCGTTGCGTACGTCGTGCAGCCCGACTCGCGGGGCGTTGCCAGGACCGCACATCCGCGATTCTTCTACAAAGACGCCGCGCTCAACTGGCGTTCGGCGTCGCACATCGGGCGTCAGCACGGCGATTTCTGGATCGGGAAGGGCGACGTGGAGACGGTGATCCAAGACGGTGAGGAGTACGTCTTCTCGCGCGAGTCGACTACCGATCTGCCGATCGAAATGCAGCCCGCACTCGAAGCGCTCTGCCGGAAGGCGAGGACGATTCCGACCGACGACGTCGCGGCGGAGCTGATCCTGCGCACGGCGCCCGGGGGACGCATCGAGCCGTACCGCGACTTCAGCGAGCCGCGTCGGCGCGCCCAGTCCGAGCCTCGAAATCTCGTGAACGGTGGTCGCAGCGTCGCGTGGTTTGCGCGCAAGAACGACCCGACATCGCTCCGTTTCGCACGCGGTTTCGAACCCGACCTCGACGCCGGGATCCTGGAGACCAGCGAAATCACGAGCCGTCTCTATGGAGGTCTGGTCCGCTGCTTCCGGATCCTCTCGCGCAATCGGCGGATTCAGTATCTGTTCATGGGCGCGCCGCGACACGTCTGGATCATTCCGCCGCAGGCGCTGACGACCGAGCTCTCGAGCTACGGCGTCCGCACCGTGGACGTGCGTGCCGACGACGACCTCTTCGTGCCGGGCTACGAGTATCACTTCGTCGACGACAACCGGGATCCGCCCGTGCAATACAGCCAGATCCCGACCGGCTGGGCAGGCCCCGCGAGTGAACTCGACGATGCGCGCGCCGACGCGTCACCCTGGCTCGACCGGATCCCGATCATCGAGGAGTTTCGGAAGAAGGTGTTGCACGGGCGCATGCGGGCCTCGACGGCATGATCGCCACCGCGCGCGCTCTCACTACGGCGGCGGCGCGATCCGTTCGGGCGAGGCAGAACTCGGCGCGACGCGAGGCGGGGCGAGCCCGATCGGACGCATGCTCGCGACGACGAGCTGCGTGCCGGCAAGCCGCAGCGGCACCGGCTCCCCCACCATGAGGTCCGCTTCCGAGCGCAGCGCAACGAGGGTCTCTGGCTGGGTGACGACGAGACTGCGTGGGTTCGCCTGCGCGAAGCGCCGCGCGTCTTCGCTGCCTTCGCCCGATGCGAAGCGACGCCGCATCGCCAACTGGATTGCATTCTGCGCGTCGCCGCGGAGTTGCAGCAGCAGCGTCGGCGTCCCCGCCGAAACCTCTGTCAGCGCGGCGTTCGCAGCGGCAAGATCGTCGTTCGCGAGAAACTCCCCGCTGCGCAGCAGATCGAAGCCCGCTTCGACCACGAGGATCACGACCAGGGCGCGCGCGAGCGCGGCGGTCGAGTTCGCGTCCGCGCCGAGCCGGCGCAGCCCACCGATCGCACCGATCACCGCGAGCGCACCGCCGAGCGCGAGTCCGGGCCATACACCGCGTGCCGCGGGCACCCAGATCGGCACGAACGGCGCGACGACACCGGCGAGCACACCGAGGCCGAGCAAGACCCTGATCCCCGCGTCGCGCACTCTTCGCACGCGCGGCGCGAGCGCTCTGGCCACGCCGTCCGGCGCCTCGATCCAGAGCGCGAGGCACAGCAGCGACGCAGCGGGGAAGGCCGGCAGCAGATAGCGCGAGTGCTTGGCGCTGGTGACGTGGAGTAGGGAGAAGACGACGGCGAACCAGCTCACCGGAAGGCGCAGCGCCGCGCCGCCGGCGCCTCGCAACGACGCTCGCAGCGCCAGAGCGAAGGCGGGCAGGAGCAGGGTCCACGGCGCCAGACGCAGCGGCAGGTTCGCGATGTAGTGGAGCGGGCCGGCGAAGCGCGTGACGAGGTCGCGTTCCGAGAATCGCTGGCTCCACGCCGCCCAGCCGATGTCGTGGAGCATCGCGAGCGGCCAGAATGCGACGAGTGCGAGCCAGAGGGCAGCGGCGGCGAGGACGTCACGCGAGGCGAGTGCGCGCAGCTGGCCGGCCCAGGCGGCGTGAGCGAGCGCAACCGCGATGAAGAAGGCGAGCGCGAGGGGGCCCTTGGTCAGCGTCGCCGCCGCGAGGAGCACCCCGGCGCCCAGCCAGTTGCCGAGTCGCGCGCGCGATGGCGCGTGCGCCGTGAACGCCGCGTGAAAGAAGTCGAAGGCGCCGAGCAGGAAAGCGGTGAAGAGCGGGTCGATGCGCTTGTCGCGCAGCAGCGCAGACGGGAGCTGTGTCGAGATGTAGAGGCCCGCTGCGAGCCAGCCCGCGTCGGCGCGGCCGAACAGGCGCGCGCCCAGGCGTCGCAGGAAGAGCACCGACAGCAGCAGCGCGACGATGTTGGGCGCGTGCTGCGTGAAGCTGGCGGTGGTGTTCGCGAGCGCCATCGGGAGCGCGATCAGCCAGATCGAGAGCGGTGGCTTGTCGACGTAGAGCTGGCCATCGAGGTGCGGCGCGATCCAGTCGCCGCTGCGAACCATCTCGAAGGCGATCGTCGCGTAGCGCGTGTAGCCGTGGTCGAGGGGCTCGACCCAGAGGCGCACGGCGAGCGCCGCGATGGCGAAGCCCAGCGACGCGACCAACCATGCGTGGGTCGCTTCGTCGCGACGGGATCCTGAGCCGGGACTTTCGAACGCATCGCGCCGCACCGCGACCATTCAACCGCAATCGCCCACCCCGCCGCCAATCTGGCGAGGGTGGCGTCGCTGGGTGGCCGTCCGGCTAGCATCGCGAGCGGCCCCTCGGCGCCGGGCAGGCTGGAGGCGCTCGGGACGAAGCGACCGCTCGCGACGAGGAAGAGGGTCTGGGCGGGCCCCGCGCGCTCACCCCATCACGCGCCTCCGCGTGCCGCCGGCGTATCATGGGCGGCGGTCCGCCAGAGGAGCGCCGTGCAACAGCCGGGTCTCGACAGCCTCGACTTCATCTCGAACGAGACGTACGCGAGGAGCGGCTATCCGCACGCAGCCTGGGCGCGGCTGCGGCGCGAGGCGCCGATCTACTGGAATACGCAGCACGTCTCGAACCCGTTCTGGGCCGTCACCAAGCATGCCGACGTGGTGTGGATCTCGAAGCAACCGGAGCTCTTCCACAACGGACCGCGCCTCGCGGTGCTTCCCGAGTTCGTCGCGGCGCCTCAGGAGGAGCGCCTGCTCCGACATCTGCTCAACATGGATCCGCCCGACCACGCCCGCTACCGCAAGCTCGTCAGCCATCGCTTCACTCCGCGCGGTCTCGGCCGCATGCAGCACGACATCGAGACGATCACGCGCGAGCTGCTCGACGCGATGGCGGGCGACGGCAGCGAGCAGTGCGGCGATCTGGTCGAGAAGCTCTCGGCTCCGCTGCCCTTGAACGTGTTGGCCGAACTGCTCGGTGTGCCGCGCAGCATGTGGCCGAGGCTGTTCCAATGGACCAACGAGATCGCCGGCGCCGCCGATCCCGAATACCAGCGCGCAGGGGAGGGGCCGATGGAGACCGCCCAACGCGCGCGCCTCCAGCTCTTCGGGTACTTCGGCGAGATGGCGGCCGCGCGCCGCAGCAAGCCGCTGGACGACATCGTGAGCCTGCTCGCCAACGCGAAGCTCGGCGCTGCGGCGGTGCCCACCATGGAACTGCTCTCGTACTTCTTCCTGCTCGTGGTCGCCGGCAACGAGACCACGCGCAACGCGATGACCGGCGGCGTGCTCGCGCTGATCGAGAACCGGGACGAGTGGCGCAAGCTGAAGGCGAACCCCGCACTCGTGGACTGCGCCGTCGAGGAGATCGTGCGCTGGACCACGCCGGTGATCCAGTTCTGCCGGACGCCGATTCGCGACGTCGTGGTGCGTGACACGAAGATCCGCGCCGGCGAGAACCTGTGCCTGTTCTATCCGTCGGCGAATCGCGACGAAGAAGTCTTCGACGAGCCCTTCGCGTTTCGCGTCGATCGCACGCCCAACCGTCACATCGCGTTCGGGATTGGTGAGCACTTCTGTCTCGGCGCGAATCTCGCGCGCCTCGAGCTGCGCGTCGTGTTCCGCCACCTGCTCGAACGCGTCGATGCGATCGATCTGGCCGGCCCGGTGGAGCGGCTGCGCTCGAGCTTCCTCGGCGGCATCAAGCGCATGCCGGTTCGTTATCGCATCAAGCCGCGCTAGCGCGGGATCGATTCGCCGCGCAGCAGGTCGTCGAGGCTCTCGCGCGCGCGCACGAGGTGCGCCTTGCCGTTCTGCACCAACACTTCGGCGGGACGCGGCTTGGAGTTGTAGTTCGACGCCATCACGAAGCCGTAGGCGCCCGCGCAGCCGATCACGAGGAAGTCGCCGACGCGCGCTTCGGGCAGGCGCTCGCTGCGCACTTCGCCGCGCTCGTTCTGGGTGAAGATGTCGCCCGATTCGCAGAGCGGGCCGCCGACCACGACGTCCACGAACGGTCGCTCGGCGCGGCTGCCGTCGGCCGCTGCGATCGCCATCGGCTGGTAGGCGCCGTAGAGGATCGGACGGGCGAGCGCGTTGAAGCCGGCGTCGAGCAGGTAGAACAGGTTCGCGCCCTCGCGCTTCACGGCGCGCAACTCCGTCAACAGGAAGCCGGACTCCGCGACGAGGAAGCGCCCCGGCTCGATTTCGAGTCGCACCGGATGACCGAGATCCCGCGCGAGTCGGAGGCGCGCAGCGTGCCAGATCTCGAAGTACGCATCGATATCGACGTGGGCGTCTTCGTCGCGATACGGCGTCGGCAGGCCGCCGCCCGCGCTGATCGTGGTGATGCTCGGCCCGATGCGGCGCGCGAAGCCGCAGCAGGCTTCGGCGACCGCCGCGAGATGCTCCATGTCGGCGCCCGAGCCGATGTGGACGTGGACGCCGCTGACACGCAGGTCGAAGCGCGCGGCGCGCGCGACGCAAGCTTCGATCTCGTCGTGCCAGATGCCGTGCTTGCTGTGCTCGCCGCCGGTGTTGGTCTTGCGGCTGTGGCCGTGGCCGAACCCGGGGTTCACGCGCAGCGTGATCGCGCCGCCCGGTGCGCGTTCGCCGTACTGGTCGATCATCTCGGGCGAGCCGCAGTTCACCGGGATGCCGTGCGCCACCACCAGGTCGAGCGTCTCGCGGTCGAAGATGTCCGCCGTGTAGACGACGGGGGGAGGCTCTCCTGCCACCGGATAGCCCGCGGCCAGTGCGCGCTGGATCTCGCCGGCCGAGACGGCGTCGACCAATACGGCGTATCGGCGCATCAGGTCGAGCACGGCCAGATTCGAGTTGGCCTTCTGCGCGTAGCGAATGACATCGAAGCGCCGCAGCTGCGCGATCCGCGCGACGATCGTGGCGGCGTCGTAGATGTAGGTGGGCGTGCCGAAATCGCGCGCGAGGTCGCGCACGGGAATGCCCGCGATCTCGTCGATCAGCTTCGGGTAGCGGCGCATGGGCGCAAACTACCGCAGGGCTGGGACGCGAGCCGCCCGGGCGATCGAACTCCGCAGGGCGGGCTTGGACGGCCAACGCGGTCGCCAGGAGTCCGGGTTACGCCGCTGCGAGGGTGTGGCTACTCTCGATCGCTGCATACAGCTCGATTCCATGTCGATCTGCGTCGATCTCGAGACGCGGCTCGGCGGAATCCTCTAGAGCAGGAGGGGACGCACGCGATGCCGTGGTGGGGCTGGATCGTGGTCGGTGCCGTGCTGCTCGCGGCCGAGCTGTTCGTGATCCCGACGGACTTCTTCCTGGTCTTCCTCGGCACATCGGCCGTTGCCGTGGGCCTGCTCGGCCTGCTCGGTGTGGACGCGCCGGTCTGGGCGCAGTGGGCGATCTTCGGCGTGCTCTCGGTGGTGTCGCTGGTGTTCTTCCGCGGCTGGCTGAAGGCGCGATTGCACCGCACCGAGGTACCGCGCGTCGACGACACGCTGGCCGGCGAGATCGGCGTGGCGCGAGAGTCGCTCGCGCCCGGCGCGGTGGGGCTCGTAGAGCTGCGCGGAACCGGCTGGTCGGCGCGCAACGTTGGCGACGCGGTGCTCGAGTCCGGCGCGCGCGTGCGCGTCGAGCGCCTCGACGGTCTCACGCTTCAAGTCCGCCGCGAGAGCTGATCGCGGCAGGAGGGCCGATGGAAACCCTGATCCCCGTTCTCTTCCTGGTGGTGCTGGCGATCATCGTGGTCGCGCGCACGGCCGTGGTAGTGCCGCAACAGAGCGCCTACGTGATCGAACGGCTCGGCAAGTACAGCCGCACGTTGAACGCGGGCTTCGCGATCCTGGTGCCCTTCGTCGAGCGCATCGCCTACCGGCACTCGCTCAAGGAAAACGCGATCGACATCCCCGAACAGATCTGCATCACCCGCGACAACGTCCAGGTGCACGTCGACGGCGTGCTGTATCTCAAGGTGCTGAACGCCGAACTCGCTTCGTACGGGATCTCCGACTACCTATTCGCCATCACGCAGCTCGCGCAGACGACGCTGCGTTCCGAAGTCGGCAAGATCGAACTCGACCGCACCTTCGAAGAGCGCGGTCACATCAACCTGCAGGTGGTGAGCGAGCTCGACAAGGCTTCGGAACCCTGGGGCGTGAAGGTGCTGCGCTACGAGATCAAGAACATCACCCCGCCCGTCGACGTCCTCTCGGCAATGGAGAAGCAGATGCGCGCCGAGCGCGAGAAGCGCGCGGTAATTCTCACCTCCGAGGGCGAGCGCGACGCCAAGATCAACCAGGCCGAAGGCGAGAAGCAGCAGGTCATCAAGCAATCCGAGGCGAGTCAGCAGCAGCAGATCAACGAGGCGCAGGGGCAGGCGGCGGCGATCCTCGCGGTGGCGACGGCGACGGCCGAGGGGCTGCGGCAGGTCGCCGAGTCGCTGCGCACCGAGGGCGGCCGCGACGCGATGCAGTTGCGCATCGCCGAGCAGTGGGTCGAGCAGTTCGGCCAGCTCGCGAAGACCGGCAATACCTTCGTCGTCCCGGCGAACCTCGCCGACATCGGCTCCGTGATCGCCCTGGCAACCGGCATGCTCCGCCGCGACGAGAAGTAGGAACGGTGCCCGGCACCGTTCGAAGGTTCGAAGCTACGCCCAGGGCGCGGAGCCGGGGTCCTTCAGCAGCCGGCGCGCGACGACCATGCGGTGGACTTCGTCGGGTCCGTCGTAGATGCGCGCATACCGGGCTTCGCGGTACATGCGTTCGAGGGGCGTGTCGCTGGTGACGCCGAGGGCGCCGTGCACCTGGATCGCGCGGTCGATCACGTTGTGCAGCATCGCCGCGCCCCAGAACTTCACGAGCGAGATCTCGACGCGCGCCTCGGTGCCCGCGTCCATCGCCATCGCGGCGTCGAGCGTCATCAGGCGCGCGGCCTGGATCTCCGCGGCGGACTCGGCGACGAAGCGCTGGATCTCGCCCTTCTCCGAGAGCAGCGAGCCGTGCGCCCAGCGTGTGTTGGCGCGCTGGCACATCAGCTCGAACGCGCGCTGCGCCTGCCCGAGCCAGCGCATGCAGTGGAAGATGCGCCCCGGACCGAGCCGCTTCTGCGCGATCACGAAGCCCTGACCGCGTTTGCCGAGCAGATTCTCCTTGGGCACGCGCACATTGGTGAGGCGGATCTCGCAGTGCGCGCCGCCGGTGTGGCCCATCGTCGGTACCACGCGCACGATTTCGTAGCCGGGCGCGTCGGTCGGCACCAGGATCGACGAGAAGCGCGACCAGCGGTTCGAGCCAGCGCTTCTTTTGCTCGGCCGTGCCGTAGAGGTGGAGCATGATCGAGTCCTGCATCGACAGCGAGCCGACCGCAGCCTGTCCGCAGTGCGAGCGACCGATGATCTCGTTCAGGAAGACGAACGACATGAACGGGATGCCCTGGCCGCCGATCTCGACCGGATGACCGAGCGCCCAGAGTCCCTGTTCCGCTCGCGCAACACGCGGACTTCGTCGCTCATGCCATAGCTGCCCACGATTGGTCTCTTGGCGAAGGAGTCGCGACGGTATCTCGGCTGGGCGGCTCGCGCAGGCGCGCGGGCGGGCGCGGCGTCGATTCGTAAGGTCTCTCTCGACGCGCTGGATCTCTACGAAGAATTGCATTGCGTGACGGGCGAACTCGACACCGCGGGCGTCGCCTATGCGCTCGTCGGCGGGTCGCGGACCTTCACAGCCTCGTCTTGCGGCTTCCGCATCTGCCGTCCCCGCGCGAGCAGCGCTGGATCGACGAGTTCGGAGCCTTCGTCGACGGGAAGAGGGCGGAGTGCTGCTTCGAAGCGCTCGAAGCAGGATTTCGCGCTGCGCTCCGCCGGCGCGACGCGGCATCGATCGTGCGCGCGGTCGAGCGCTCGGGCGATTGGATCCGCAGCGACCCAACGCTGCACCCGTACGACTACTGGGTACAGCAGGCGTCGCGCCACTCAGTCGCCGCGGCTCCCGCGCCCGAGACGCCACGCGAGTAGCCGGTATCCCACCAGCAGCGCGAAGAACAGCGCGACGAGTTGCGCGGCGCGCCATGCCGCGTGATCGACCGCGGCTTCGAGCTTCGTCCCGCCCGTGAGTGTGTTGATCTCGACGGCCAGCGCGCGCAGTTCGCCGGCGGAGGTTCCGATCTGCGCGGCCGCGCTCTGCCACTCGCGCACGTCGAAGGGTCGCCCCGGTGGCGCGCCTTCCTTCTTCTTCGGAAATAGCGCCGCCCACGAATCGCCGGCGAGCTTCATGTTCTCGCTCACCTGCGTGAGCGGCACGAGGATGTCGCGGGCGGTGAGCAGCGCCTGGTTCGCTTCCTGGATCGCGCCTTTGGAATCGGCGAGCGACTTCTGGATCTCGGCGGGCAGGCGCTCGATGGACTGCGAGGCGCGCTGCGCGCTCGCCGCCATCGTCTCGATCGCAGCGACGCTGTGGATCACCGTCTCGCGGTCTTCGACGTCGTAGAGCAGCAGCTCGGACTCGGCGCGGATCTGGGCGGGCAGCTGCGCCACGATGCGCGAGAACACACTCGCGGTGGCATTGAAATCGCGAATCGCCTCGGCGCCGCTGTCGACGCCCTCGAGCGCCTTGAACGGTGCGAGCGGGAACGTGAGCACCGACACCAGCGACGGACTCGACGCGGCCTGCAGCGAGACGCTCTGCACGCGCTGCAGCGAGAAGTCGCGCCCGACGATCGGGCTCTTGCGCGCGAGCGCCTCGACTTCCGCCTTCACCTGCTGCTGTTTGTCGGGCGACAGGAACTGCGCGCCGATCTGCAGCGCATCCTGTTCGAGGGCATTCGCCGCGTCGACGGCAATCGACTGCTG
>Ga0316613_10002118_pt1 | contig 12955 bp, 9 predicted proteins | sample OWC_soil_day10_C_2_FD_207647 | JGI IMG/M metagenome (GOLD analysis project Ga0316613, IMG submission 207647) | Wetland soil microbial communities from Old Woman Creek delta, Ohio, United States - OWC_soil_day10_CT_b | ecosystem: Environmental > Terrestrial > Soil > Wetlands | place: USA: Ohio...
TGCAATCCAGGTTATTGTCGGCTTATCTGTACCGCAGGTAAGAGAACGTTTTGAAGCATTGCTGCAGGATATATCAGATGCAGAAATTGCATCCGGTACGGAAAAATCAACAACACTCAAGGCCTTTGTCAACGGTAAGGTCATTCCTATAACGGAAGTTAAAGATGAAATGTTTGCGCAGAAGATGATGGGTGACGGTATAGCTATCTATCCGCAGAATGAAACGATGATAGCTCCGGCAGACGGTGAAATCACTATGGTCATGGAAGAATCCGGTCATGCTGTAGGTATGCGTTTGGCAAGCGGCGTGGAAATCCTCATCCATATTGGCATTGATACGGTGAAAATGGAAGGCCGCGGCTTCCATGTACTTGTAAAACATGGGCAGAAGGTAGAAGCAGGCCAAGGGCTTGTGAGCTTTGATAAGAAACTTATTGAAAAGGAAGGATATTCTTCTATTATTATATTAGCTATTACAAACTTTTCAGAATACCCGCTTATGAAGCTACATTCTGGTATGATAGCAACGGCTAATGAAACGGTGATTGCAACTTTCTAAAAAGGGGAAATCAAGATGGACAGTTTGAAATGGTGGCAGAAGACGCTGGTGTATCAGATTTATCCGAAGAGCTTCTGTGATAGTAGCGGCGATGGTATCGGGGATTTAAACGGTATAACGGAAAAACTGGACTATATTCGTAATCTAGGAGTAGGCGCTGTCTGGCTGACGCCGGTGCATGTATCACCAATGGTAGATAACGGCTATGATATTGCCGACTACAAGAATATTGCACCGGAGTACGGCACAATGGCGGATATGGAGAATCTTATTGCCGAGGCAAAGAAGCGGGGCATTCGCATTGTAATGGATCTGGTGTTTAACCATACTTCAGATCAGCACAGCTGGTTCAAGGAGTCGCGTTCTGACTGTGAAAACAGCAAGCGTGACTGGTATATATGGTGTGATGCCAAACCGAATGGATCGGCGCCAACAAACTGGCGCGGCATATTCGGCGGCTCGGCCTGGACTTTTGATGAAGCTACAGGCCAGTATTATCTACATACATTTGCTAAGGAGCAGCCGGATTTAAATTGGGAAAATCCTGAGGTGCGCAGAGTCCTGTATGATATAGCAAATTTCTGGCTGGATAAGGGCGTAGGCGGGTTTCGCATTGATGCAATTACATATATAAAGAAGCCCGTAGTGTTAAAGGACCTGCCAATTGATGGTCCGGACGGCATGAGCAATGTGCATATGGCAACAGCGAATCAGCCGGGCATACTGGAATACCTGCATGAGTTTAAGCGGGAAGTCTTTGCAGGGAAGGATATTTTCACAGTGGCAGAGGCCAACGGTGTATCAGCTGAGGAATTGCCGCGGTGGGTAGGCAAGAATAGTGCATTTGATATGTTACTTGAGTTTAACCATATGAACCTAGATATGGAAAAGGCAAGCCTATGGTGCCGACCGGTTCCCTGGAAGTTAACACAGCTCAAAAAGGCGCTTAGCGACAGCCAGAAGGCAACGGCAGAAAATGGCTGGTATCCTGCGTTTTTTGAAAATCATGATCAGCCGCGTTCGGTGAATCAATTTTTCCCGAAGAATGCGGATAAAAAGCTAGCGGCAAAGGTAATGGCAACAGTATTGTTTACTTTGAAGGGAACACCGTTTATCTATGAAGGCCAGGAGCTTGGCATGACAAATACAAAGTGGCCTTCCATTGAATGCTATGATGATATCGCCTCCAAGGGGCAATATGCAATTGCATTGCAGGAGGGATTCTCAAAACAGCAGGCGCTGGAATTTGTCTGGAAATACAGCCGTGATAATGCGCGGACGCCGATGCAGTGGACGAATGGGAAAAACGCCGGGTTTACGAGCGGCAAGCCGTGGTTGTCACTGAATGAAAATTATAACGAAGTAAATGCAGGATGGCAGATGCAGGCTGAAGATTCCGTACTGCGGTATTATCATCGTTTGGCAAAGCTTCGTCAGGAATATGATATATTGCTCAAGGGCGGCTATGAAGAGCTACTGGAGGCAGATGAACAGATATATGCTTATATGCGTGTATTGAAAGAAAAGAAAGTGATAGTTCTTTGTAATTTTTCTGGAAAAGAGAAAGAATACAGCCTGCCTAAACTTTCAGGCAATGGGAAACTATTGCTCGGCAATTATGCAGATGCGCCAGATCAGGTTCTGCGTGCCTATGAAGCAAGGGTCTATCTCTGTGAAGGGAGGACGACGATTGAAGGTTGCAGCAAGTGATTTTGACGGAACGCTGTTTGTCGATAATGGAATTTGTCCGGAAAATGCGGAGGGGGTTCAACTGTGGCGTGGGGCTGGCAACAAGTTTGGCGTAGTCACAGGACGTGACTACGGCATGCTGGTTCCGCAGCTGGAGCATTTCGGCATAGGCTATGATTTTGCAATATGCAACAACGGCGCGATCATCTTTGATGAGGACGGCAGAGTACTCTATCAGGCGGAGATACCTGAGCAGATGCTTTATGTAGTAGCAACACATCCATGTGTTGTAGAGAGCTTGCATGTGGCGTTTTCGCAGGCACAGCGGAGCTGTGTGTACCGAGAGAGGGAAGGTTCCTGGATTGCCCGCGAGGCAAAGCAATGGGATTTTCTGCTGAAGATGATAGAAATGGCGGAGATTAATGAACTTAGCCGAGTGCATCAGATTGCACTGGGGTTTGCGAGCTTGGACGGGGCGGCGGAAGCTGCCCGGCAAGTCAACCTGCTGTTTGGCGATACGGTGTATGCCTGCCAGAATCGCGGCAGCGTGGATATTACACCGCTTGGCATCGACAAGAGCAAAGGTATTGAGAAACTGTTGGTGTTGAAATCATGGCAAAATTCAGAGGTGCATGTCATTGGCGATGAAATCAATGATTTGCCGATGATACACAGGTTTGACGGCTATGCTATAGAGTCAGCAAGAGCAGTTATCCGAAGGGAAGCAAAGAAAAGTTTTGTCTCAGTTGGAAGTATGTTGCAAGAAAATTTATAGAAAATTAAAAATATTAAAATTGTGATTCTTAACAAAAAAATAAAAAGTAAAGGAAGTTGACATAGAATGAAAGTGAAAAAAAGTTTATCTGCATTGACAATCACTTTGGCATTGGGAGCATCGACGACTGCGTTTGCGGCAGCTGCAGACAGCTTTAACGATGTACCGAAGGATCATTGGAGCTATGCAGCACTTGACGAATTGGCTAAGGACGGCATCATTGAAGGGTATGAAGATGGTAAATTCCAGGGTAACCGCATGATGAGCCGCTATGAAATGGCGACCATTGTTGCCAAAGCAATGGACAAAGTAAAATCCGGTTCGCTCGGCGATCAGGCACTGGTAGAAAAGCTCGAAAAAGAATACGGCAGTGAACTGGATGCACTTGATAAGAAAATCGAGGCAGTCAATGCACGTATCGACAATGTTAAAATCACTGGATTCGTCCGTACACAGTGGGACAGCGATAAAACAGATGGCAAAGGATATAACAACGACAACAAGCGTTTTTATCTGGATTTAGAAGGTGAAATGAAAATCTCTAATAATTGGAAAGCGAAGTTCCAGCTTGAAAAGAACGCGCATTATACGTCGGCATTTACTACGGATGCGCAAGGGAATAAACATAATCACAGTGGCAGGGATACCAATGAAATCGATAAAGATCATTCCGGCACGATTTCACGTATTTGGGTTGATGGGACAATAGCAAATAATTGGTATGTCAATATCGGTAGGAAGTGGAGCGGTATCGGGTATCAGAATATGCTTCAGGGCGGCGAAACAGATGGTATTCAGTTCTGGCATCCAATTTCTAAAGATTTGATGGTCAGCGGCTGGTGCTTTGCTCCTACATGGGACGGGGCGGATTATACGCTTTATGGTGCTAATGTCTTCGGCAAGATTGCCAACAATCTGGAACTAAATGTTGCCTATGGTGAATCAAATAAAGAAAAATGGTTTGGTGACAAATACGGTTCTGTTGATTTACGTACACAACTTACACCGACAGTGAAGCTGACAGGTACTTATGCTTGGACGGGTGCAGATGAATACAATACAGATAAAGCAGTTCGTCTTGACTATAAAGGAACTAATCTTAAAAATGTAGGCTCATTTGGCGCTTATACACGCTATGTAAATTATGGTGCAGTCGGCGATATCGGGCATGATGATGAATGGGGATCTTTACCAAGCAATATGAAGGGCTGGATTTTAGGTGCTAAATATGTGCCTTGGGAAAATGTAGAATGGGAAACACTCTATTCTAAACAGAAAGTAAATGTTAACAGTACAAACGATGACAGAACCCTGTTCCGTACACAGCTTGATTTTCATTTCTGAAAATAATGTATAAGGAATGCCTTGGAGATTTTACAAGAATTTTAAGGGGGGGAGAAAGATGCTAAGAAAGAGTATTTTCACTAGAATATTTGCCGTGCTCATGGTGTTTGCTGTGCTGGCAATGACTGAGGTGCAGGCGGTACAGGCTGTGGCTGAAAAAGAGCTGCGACAGAGAAATGTTGTGCTAGTTGGCAATCTACAGCATCAGCTTGGCGCGACTAAGGACTGGGACCCGTCCGATATGAAGACGCAAATGACCGACCTCGGTAATGGCTTTTACAGCTACACGGCAAATTTGCCGGCAGGCGCTTATTTCTATAAGATCGCTATAAATGGCAGCTGGACCGAGAACTACGGATTGAACGGCAATTTCGATGGTGCCAATGTACAGCTGAACTTACCGAAGCCGCAGCAGATTACCTTTTACTATAATGATGCAACTCATAAAATTACGGATAGTAGCAGCTACAAGATGCTGAATAACAACGAATTGCCCAAAATTGCGGGCAATCTGACAAAAGCGGCAAAAGGCGATTTTATCATGCGTGATACAATGCTTGATGAATTCTATACGACAAGTCTTGATGTAAAAGCAGGTACTTATAAAATAATCATTGACCAGAAGGGCAAAAATCCTGTTACGCAGGAGGTTATATTCACGAAAGACGGTAAGGTAAATTTTTATCTTGACCCGAATGAAAAGAAACTCATTGTGGATGATGGCAGCATCCATGAAGACAAGATCTATCACAATACCTGGGATATTGACTGCCGCAAGCCTTTCGAGGCTATAAAGACCGACAGTGAAGTTACACTTTCGATTCGCGGGCAGAAGGGCGACATCAAGAATGCACAGCTCATTCTTTTGAAGTCAAAGATTACAGCTGGTGGCGGTGATGAATATAATATTGATTACAACGCTGGCATAAAGACGGTTTATGACATGAGCTTTTCTGGTACAAAAGGCGACGAGGATGTCTGGACAAAGACCATTAAAATGAATGAAAATGGTGTCTATGGTTATAAGTTCCTCCTTAATGGCATAAAGGAATATGGCGAAGATGCTAAGCCTGGTCAAACGGGAATGGTAACGCTTCGCGGCGGCAAGCCTTTCCAGCTTACGGTTTACAGTGCGGACTACAAGACGCCGGACTGGACAAAGGAAGCTGTAATTTATCAGATTTTGCCGGATCGCTTTTTCAATGGTGACAAGAGCAATGACGATGCAAAATCCCTGGCTAGAGGCAAGCAGCCTATACAGCATAGAAGTTGGAATCAGCTCCCTGCCAATGCAAGCAAGACGCCAGCAGCCGACGGCGATGCGTACGAATGCAATGACTTTTTCGGCGGCGATTTGGCCGGGATTACGCAGAAGCTAGACTATCTGAAAGATCTCGGTGTTACGGCAATCTATGTAAATCCAATCATGGAGGCATCTTCCAATCATCGTTATGATACTGTGAACTATGAACGCATTGATCCGTTCCTTGGCACGCAGGCAGACTTTGACAAGCTTATCCAGGAAATGAACAAACGTGGCATGCAGCTTATCATGGATGGTGTATTTAATCATGTAGGTGATGACTCTATCTATGTTGACCGTTATGGCAAATATGAATGGGTTGGCGCTTATGAATACTGGTCCAGAGTTTATGATTTGATGAACAAGAAGCATATGAGCATGGCCAAGGCTGAAGCCGCAGCAAAAGCCTCTTTGATCGCAGAAGGACAGAAATTCAGCCCGTATAATTGGGAGAATTGGTTTGACATCAGAAATGAAATTACCAAGGATGATATGGGTACAAAATATGCTTATCATGACTGGCAAGGCTACACGAGCTTGGTTCCGTTCAAGAACGTCCCGAACCAGCTCAACAACATAGATTTGGATAACTATTTAATCTATGATGATAACGCAATTCTCACAAAATGGCTCAAGAAAGGCCTGGCCGGCTGGAGAATTGATGTAGCGAAAGAAGTTTCTCCGGAATTTTGGGAAGCTGTAAGAAAGGAGGTAAAATCCTTCAAGACATTGCAGGGGCAAGAACCGCTTCTTTTAGGCGAAATCTGGCAGGATGGTTCCCAGTTTCTCACGGGTGATCAGTTTGACTCTGTGATGAATTACAAGCTCAGCTTTGCTGTCGGCGATCTCTTCCTGAACAAGGGCGATGCGGCAGCCGCTGATGTTGAACTGAAGGTATTGATGCAGAACTATCCGAAGGAAGCTCTGTATGCCTTGATGAATATCGTAGACTCCCATGATACTGTAAGAGCAATTTACAAGCTTGGGGGCGGCAAGGAAAGCGTGGCACAGGCTACATTGAAGGACTTTAACTATGAACAGGGCAAGGAAAGATTGAAACTTGCTGCTGCCTTCCTCATGGGCTATCCAGGCGCACCGACTATCTACTATGGCGACGAAGCCGGCGTGTACGGAAGTGCGGACCCTGACTCCCGCAAAACCTATCCGTGGGGCAATGAAGACCAGGAGCTGCTTGCTTATTACAAAAAGGTCATCAAGGTAAGAAATGATAACAAGAAGCTCTTTGCCTACGGCGATGTATTTACACTTAAGGCAGAAGGCGATATCTATGTATACGGACGTTCTTGGGGCGATGAAGACGCTGTAGTTGCCATGAACAGAGGTGATGCGATGGAAATAACACTGGATGTACCGCAGTTTGTTGATGACACGGTATTTACAGATGCATTAGACGAGAGTTATACGGCTTCTGTACAAAATGGCAAGTTGACGTTAAATTTAAAAACGAGCAAGGCAAGAATGATGATAAATAAGAATATAGATTAAAAAGATGGGGGAGAAAATCACTATGAGTAAGAAATTTTCAGTGGTAGTAGCAGGCGGGGGAAGCACATTTACGCCGGGAATTGTAATGATGCTTTTAGCTAATTTGGATAGATTTCCAATTCGTAAATTGAAATTCTATGATAATGATGCAAAGCGTCAGGAGGTTGTAGCAAAGGCTTGCGAAATAATTCTGCGCGAAAAAGCACCGGATATTGAATTTGAAGCAACTACAGATCCGCAGGAAGCGTTCACAGATATCGATTTCATCATGGCACATATCCGTGTCGGCAAATATGCAATGCGTGAACTTGATGAAAAGATTCCGCTTAAGTATAATGTTCTTGGTCAGGAAACCTGCGGTCCTGGAGGAATTTCCTATGGCATGCGTTCTATCGGCGGTATCATTGAAATTATTGATTATATGGAAAAATATTCGCCAAATGCATGGATGCTTAACTACTCCAACCCAGCAGCGATTGTAGCCGAAGCAACCCGTAAACTCAGACCAAATGCTAAGATTCTGAATATCTGTGATATGCCGATTGGCATTGAACGCCGCATGGCAGCCATTGCTGGACTCAAATCCCGCAAGGAAATGGAAATCAGATATTATGGGCTGAATCATTTCGGCTGGTGGACTAGTATTATGGATCACCATGGCAACGACCTTATGCCGAAAATTCGTGAATATGTTGGCAAAAAAGGCTACAATCTTGATATACCAGAATTCAAGGCAGATACAAGCTGGACGGTTACTTACGACACGGTCAAAGAATTTTATCAGCTTGATCCTAGTACATTGCCTAATACATACCTCAAATATTATCTCTGCCAGGACGAAGTTGTGGAACATTCCAACCGTGAATATACAAGAGCCAACGAAGTCATGGATGGCCGTGAAAAGACCGTATTCGGCGAATGTCGCCGCATTGCAGCAGCAGGCACGGCCAAGGAATGCGGATTTGAAGTGGATGAACATGCTTCTTACATCGTAGACCTTGCAAGAGCTATTGCCTATAACACAAAGGAAAGAATGCTCCTGATTGTTGAAAACAACGGTGCTATTCCTAACTTTGACCCGACAGCTATGGTGGAAATCCCTTGTATCGTAGGCTGCAAAGGACCGGAACCTCTGACAGTCGGCAAGATTCCGCAATTTCAGAAAGGTCTTATGGAGCAGCAGGTATCAGTAGAAAAGCTTGTTGTTGAAGCGTGGGCAGAAGGTTCATACCTAAAACTCTGGCAGGCACTGACAATGTCCAAGACAGTACCAAGTGCCAATGTTGCAAAGCTTATTCTTGATGATCTCATTGAAGCCAACAAAGATTACTGGCCGGAACTCAAATAAAATAGAAAAAATACATGAAGGGTGTACCTCGCAAATGGGTACACCCTTCATGTATTTCAATAAAACTAAGCCCTACGAGACTCTTTGCTAACCTGTACGATCCAATATTTGCTTTTTTGCAAGCCCATTCCCCGATAGTCGGAAAAGGATATTGAAAGTTATGTTGAAGTACTAGAAGATGACTATAGTATCGAAAATAATATTATTGGATATAAATCAATTATGAAGCAGCTAGAGTAATGTAAAAACTTGATCATGTAAGAAAAGCCTACAACCATCTTTACTGTTGGTGGTGGCTGTGATGCTAGTATTGCTCCCGTATCTTATTTGAATAGCAAAATAAAAGGCGATAAAAAGAAGGGGATTATAATGAGACTTAAAGGGAAAGTTGCAGTAGTAACAGGGGCTGCCTCTGGAATGGGTAAAGAAATAGCAATTCTATATGCTAAAGAAGGAGCTAAAGTGGTTGCGTCTGATATAAACTTAGATGCAGCCAAGACAACTGTAGCTGAAATTGAATCAAACGGCGGGATTGCTACTGCTTTACTAGTAAACGTTGCAAAAGAAGAAGATATTCAGAATTTAATTGATACCGCCGTTAATACTTATGGAACATTAGATATTTTAGTTAACAATGCTGGTATTATGGATAACTTTGTCCCAGCTGCAGATTTGACTGATGAGTTATGGGAACGAGTTTTTGCAATCAATACAACTGGGCCAATGCGTGCCATAAGAAAAGCACTTCCTATATTTACAGGACAAGGAAGTGGAGTTATAGTAAATATTGCTTCGGCAGGAGGTTTAATGGGTTCAAGAGCAGGTGCAGCATATACAGCAGCAAAACATGCAGTTATTGGATTAACTAAGAACGTAGGGTTCCAATATGCAACATTAGGGGTCCGTTGTAATGCAATTGCTCCTGGTAGTATAAATACAAATATTGCCGCTACTATAAGTAATCCACATGAATTTGGTATGGGAAGAGCAATGGCGGGGATGAATTTAAGTCCAAGGGTGGGCGGACCGGAAGAAATTGCTAGAGTTGCGTTATTTCTTGCTTCAGATGATTCTAGTTTTGTTAACGGTACAGTAGTTATAGCAGATGCAGGTTGGACTGCTTATTAAACCAATTTTATTCTCCGCTCCTTGAGCTATCCGAACTAAGACCCGAATCAATCTTTTGCGTTTACCGTTGATGATCTGATTCCCCTTTGTGATTTTCGAAATGATCGCGGTGAAGATGCACAGGCATTAAAGGCTGCAGGCCGTTCTGCTTTTGATCAATCCTTCTTTGTTATTATTGCAGGTGTAACTGTATTTTTGGTGCTGGCTTCACTAATAGTCCTTTTGGCAGGGGGGGGGCGCTCAAAGAAAAGAGAAGTTGCGGATGAATAAGTGACATCCGAATTGAAAGCCTCATTTGGTATTGACTTCAAGCTACCATCAAGGAAATTGACGGGTTAAATCTAAAGTACAAGCACACGGCAGGAATGTTTTATCCGCTCTTAATATAATATCTTGATAAGAAACGGGTAGAGAATTTACGTTCTCCACCCGTTTTACTTTAAAGCAAACTATTCTCTATGGTGTAGATAATCCAAAAAACGTTTAACGGCAGGCGAAGCATGGCGGGTATCTTTTAGCACGATACCTAATTTACGGTAGGCTGGTGTGTCTAATTCCTTCTTGACGATTTTGTAAGGTGTGCGGTGCAGTACCAGCTCCGGCATTATGCTAATACCTAATCCGCTTTCGACCATTGAGATAATAGCGTATTCGTCTCTTGCCGTAAAGCGTACATTGGGACGTATACCATTCGCCTTAAAAATCTCTGTTATTTCGTTTTCCGATCCTACTTCTAAGATAAACGGTTCGTCTGATAGCTTGCTGATCGGGAAGTGCTCCCAGTCGGCAAGAGGGTGCTGCTCCGGTAATATCACCATTAGCCGATCTTGCTCCAAAAAAATACTCTCCAATCCCGCCCTCGTGGGAAGGCGAAGAAAGCCACAGTCTGCCCGCCCTTCCACGATCCAGTTTTCAATCTCGGTGTAATCGCCATGTAGCAGTTCAAAATCAATCTTTGGGTATTCGCTCTGGAAGGTTTTTATCATATTGGGAAGCCAATGCACAGATACGCTTGTAAACGTGCCTATTCTAATGATACCGGATTCCAGACCATGTAGTTCGCCGATCTTAGTGATAATCTCGCGGTTTGCATTGCAGATGTTTCGCACAAGGGGCAAAAGTTGTAAGCCGTCGGAGGTGATAACTACACCAGAACGGTCACGCGTAAGCAGAGTAACGCCCCACTCTTTTTCCAGAGCGTTGAGCATATGGCTAATAGCGGATTGCGTATAGCCAAGCTCCCGCGCCGCTTTCGTAAGGCTTCCATATTCCACTGTTTTCAGAAAGGCTTCGTATTTTTGAATATTCAACTAGATCATCCCTTATTAAAAAATGTCATGTTAAGAATGAAAAAGATGAGCTTTTATAATTCTTGTCATCATAGTATACTAAATTCAAGCAAAGCGCAAGAGGGACGGTATCTGATTGAAAATACAAAGAGAAAACATGAAACGGGAGGGAATCTATATGTCAAAAAATATTCTTATTTTAACGGGAAGCCCCAGAAAAGGCGGCAATAGTGATCTGCTGGCAGAGGCATTTATTGCAGGTGCTCAGCAGTCGGGACACACCACTGTAAAATATGTAACTGCCGCAAAAGACATTAAAGGATGTAAAGCCTGTAAGACTTGTTTCAGCAAAGGGATCGCCTGTTCTTTTCCAGATGACTTTAATGAGCTTGCGCCATTTCTGGAGCAAGCCGATATGGTTGTGTTTGCAACACCCTTGTATTGGTTTTCATTTCCGGTACAACTGAAAGCTGCTATTGACAAGTTCTATTCTTTTCTCATCGGGAAAAGGACATTGAAGATAAAGGAATGCGTGCTTCTGGTCTGTGGAGTAGCGGAAGATGAGGCTGAATACGAGGGTATTGTGAAGTCTTATGAGCTAATTGCTGATTACCAAAAGTGGATAGATAGAGGAATACTCATTGTACCAGGTGTCAATGAAAAAGGCGATATTCTAAAGACAGAGGGACTATTAAGGGCTGAGAATTTAGGGAAAAGCATGCTAAGTGGAGAAACAGCATGACACAAAGAAAAGCTGATTTACTCATTGCCGCCATTTCTATAGCATGGGGAACGTCCTATCTACTTATGAAACTTGGACTCAATGGAATTGGGCCTTTTTCTTTAATAGCACTCAGATTTGGAATTGCGTTTCTTATAACATTCATCATCTTTTCCAGGCGTGTAATCAAAGTTGACTCAAAAACAATTGGTTATAGTGCAGTGCTTGGTCTGATTTTATTTGGTGTTTTCACTGTACTAATGTATGGGCTGAAAACAACAACAGTTTCGTCCGCAGGGTTTCTAACGAGTACTACTGTCATTTTTGTCCCAATTTTGCAATCCCTAATCACTCGTAAAATGCCTACACTTCCGATTATCGCAGGAGTTTTAGTAATACTTATAGGGATAGGGCTTTTAACAATCAAAGATTCGTTCGCAATCGAAAGCGACTCAATTTTGTGCTTACTCGGCGCATTTTTATATGCAGTCCATATTATTGTTACAAGTTCTTTGATTCGTAAAACCAATGCGTTACAACTTGGAATTTTTCAGTTGGGATTTGCCGCATTGTATGGATTGATTTTTTCATTTATCTTTGAAACGCCAACTTTGCCATCTACTACAACAGAATGGGTTGCTGTATTGGGGCTTGCACTTGTGTGCAGCGCATTTGGTTTTGTTGTGCAACCTATCGCACAGAAATTCACAACGCCGGAACGGACAGGCGTACTGTTTGCTTTGGAACCTGTTTTTGCGGTATTGTTCGGATTCATCTTTTTACAGGAAATGCTTCAACTGCAAGGGTATATCGGAGCTATGCTTGTTTTGTGCGGCGTATTTATATCGGGCATAAAGAAAAAAGAAAACTGTTATAAAGTTTTAAAGGAGAATAATACATCAAATGAACATTGAACTAAGTAGTGCAGGAGTTTTATTTCGATAATAGAAACTATAAAATAATAGTCAAAAGTATCATGATAGTTAGTAAGATAAAATAATTACGATTGCAGTGGGTTTAAATTGGAGGGGGAATTAGTGCGGCAAGTTTACTCTTCATTTGCAGAAAAAGTATGTTTTATTGATATTAAACATACTCATGTTCATGCTTTTGGGCATTTAATACTGCCATTGCAAGGTACATTAAACTTGCAGGCGAGGCAGAGGTCAATTATCGTTGACCAGCAGCATCTCCTGTTGTTGCCCCCTGCATGTGAGCATAGCTATTATGCTAAGGAACGAAATGAATTTTTAGTATTTTATATTCCTCACACTATGTTTTCACATAATGGAG
>Ga0316613_10002119_pt1 | contig 12949 bp, 11 predicted proteins | sample OWC_soil_day10_C_2_FD_207647 | JGI IMG/M metagenome (GOLD analysis project Ga0316613, IMG submission 207647) | Wetland soil microbial communities from Old Woman Creek delta, Ohio, United States - OWC_soil_day10_CT_b | ecosystem: Environmental > Terrestrial > Soil > Wetlands | place: USA: Ohio...
GGCTGGCCGGCGCGTTGCCGCTCGTGGTGCTGGCGCAGGCCGGCCTGGGCATCACCACGCTGCTGCTCGGAGTGCCGGTCGCGGTGGCAGTGGTGCACCAGGGAGGCGCGGTGCTGGTGCTCACCACCGCACTACTGCTCACGCAGTCGCTAGCCCCGCCACGCATCAGCGGCTGAGCGCGGTGACCAGCACGGTCCCCCACAGCGCCAGCAGGAGATTCCCCACCGCGTAGCTGACCCCGTATCCGAGGGTCGGGACCTTGCTCCCCGCCTTGTCCTGGACAGCGGCCAATCCTGCCGGCGACGTGCCGGCACCCGCGCAAATACCGAGGAGGATGCCGGGGTGGAGGCGAAGCAGGTATCGCCCGGCAAGGATGGTCAGCACGTTCGGGATCAGGCATACGAGGACGCCGGCGATGACCAGCGAGAGGCCGGAGGTTAGCAAGCCCGCGATGAATCCGGGACCGGCGTTGATGCCGACGACCGCCAGAAAGCCGCTCAGCCCGATCGACTCGAACACCCGGAGGACGGGCTCGGGGATCCGGGCCAGCGTGGGGCGGGCGGAGTGGAGCCAGCCCGCGAGCAGTCCGCCGAGGAGCACCCCGACGGGCATGCTGAGGCCCACATCGAGCCCCGCCAGACGGAACGTCACGAGTCCCACCAGCCCGCCAATGGCGATCGCGATGGTCATGGCCAGGACATCGGTGCTGGTCGCTGGCGGCAACGCGGGGCCGACCAGTGCAGCGACCCGTGCGACCTGAGCTGCTGGACCAACCAGCGTGACGACGTCGCCACGCTCCACTATGGTGCGGGGCCCGACGGGAATCTGCCCGCCTCCACGGAGGATCTGGCGAATGAATACGCTCCGCGTGACCTCCTCGCGGCCGACGGCTTCCGCGAGATGCGCGAGCGTCCGCCCCACCACTTCCTTCGCCGCAACCACTACCTCGACATTGGCAATCGGGATCTTCAGCAGCTCGGGATCATCGACCTCAGTGCCAGCCAGCGGATTGGCGGGGTCAACATGGGCGGCCTGGCGCCCAGACACCGCGATGATGTGGGCCGCGCGAAGTATCGTCGAGGGGGTGGGATCCACGATGCCTTCCCGGGTCCTGAGACGTTCAGCGTAGACGCGGGCCGGCGAGAACGAGTGTTCGACCTCGGCCACCGTCCGGCCGTCCAGGCGGGCAGGAACGGCATAGGCACGCACGACAATATCCTGATATCCGGAGGAGGCGCCGACGTCCCCACCCTCGACGCCCAGTTCCGCCTCGAGCTTCCGGCACTCGGCGGCCAGGTCCGCGCGCATCAGCCAGGGGCCCACGGTGGTGAGGGTGACGATCTCCGTGAGCAGGCCGATCAGGTAGGTCACCGCGAAGGCCACCGTGAGACTGGTCGTGAGGGCCTGGGTCGTCGCGGGATCCACCGGCAAGCGGGCAATCGCATCGCCGGCCGTGCCGATCGCCGCCGAGGCGTTCATCCCGCCGGCGAGCAGGCCCGCGCCAGCGCCGGCGTCGAAGCCGAAGATCCGTGCCAGCGCCAGGGCGCTGGCGAGCACCGTCCCACACAGCAGGAGGGAGAGCCCCACCTGAGGCAGGGCGCTCCGTCCGAGCCCGCGGAAGAACTGTGGCCCGGTCTGGTATCCGATCGAGAAGAGGAAGAGCACGAAGAATGCCCATTGAAGCGAGGCGGGCACTTCGATCCGCAACTGCCCGATGGCGACGCCGGCGATCAGCACGGCGACGACCCCGTTCAACCTCACCGGGCCCAGGCGCAACCGGGTCAGCGCTTGCCCGAGCGCCAGCGTGAGGAAGACGGCAAGCTCGGGATGCTTGCGAAGGGTCTCTGCCAGCCAGGTCATGGATTCCTCCCCGGTTGCGGGCGACGCTCCTGACGCTCCACGACGCGCTTCAGGTCGTGGAGCCGCGCGGCCCAGAATACCCTGTAATGATCGAGCCAGCGCTCCACCTCGCGAAGTGGCGCCGGGTCGAGCGAGTAAAGCCGGGACCGGGCGACGCGCCGTTCGCGGACGAGACCGGCGCCGCGGAGCACCCGAAGGTGCTTCGAGATGGCGGGACGACTCACCGGGAACAGCGACGCGATCTCGCCGGCAGAGCGCTCCCGGCCCCGGATAGCGTCGAGGATGGCGCGCCGGGTTGGATCGGCGATGGCGGCGAAGACTGGTGGTCCTGTAACCATATGGTTACATAATACGCCGGGCCCGGAAGAGCGACAAGGGGGTATTCACTCAAGATCTGGACTCACGGGCGTCCAGGCACGAACGTGTACGGCAGACGCAACGCCAATGTTGGCTTCAGGAGGACCGAACCATGGACCGCACGGCAACCGCACGCTGGGAAGGCGACCTCCGCTCCGGGAACGGCACGATGCGCCTCGGCAGCGGCGCCTTCGAAGGACCGTACTCGTTCAAGACCCGCTTCGAGAGTGCCCCCGGCACCAACCCGGAGGAGCTTCTTGGCGCCGCGCATGCCGGGTGCTTCTCCATGGCGCTCTCAGGCGGGCTCACCAAGGCGGGCAAGCCGCCGAAGAGCATCGATACGAAGGCGGTCGTTCACCTCGAAGGGCTGGACATCACGAAGATCGAGCTCTCCACCCGGGTCGAGGCGCCGGGCCTGACGGCCGCGGAGTTCCAGGCGCTGGCCAACGACGCCAAGGCCAACTGCATCGTGTCGAAGGCACTTGCTGCCGTACCGATTTCCCTGCAGGCCACGCTCGTCGGGAGCTGAGGAGGTACGTCATGAACTCGACCTTGCACGCCCTCGGGGTTGTCGCCCTGACATGCGCAGCGCTCACTGGCTGTTCTCGGAAGGCCGACAAGGCTGTCCCCAGCGACAGCACCACGATGGCACGCCCAGCGGTCGCCACCATGCCCTCACCGGGCGCGGCGATCGACTGCGGAGCGGCATCCGGCGACATCGAGAAGCTCGTCTGCGGCGACCCGCAGCTCACGGCGCTCGACCAGAAGCTCTCCGCGATCTACAAGGAAGCCGAAGCGAGACAGGTGTCACCAGCGCCAGCATCGTTCACGGCCGGACAGTGGAGCTGGATCACGAAGCGGGACGACTGCGGCAAGAGCACCAACCAGCGCGCCTGCGTCGACTCTGCGTACACCCTGCGCATCGCCGAGATCCAGGCCATGAACCTGCTGGTGCAGACCAGGGGTCCGATCACCTACACCTGTCCCATGCCCGACGGCAGCCACGACGAGGTGACGGCAATGTTCGCCCAGACTGACCCGCCCTCGGTGGTGCTCGAGCGCGGCGACCGGAGCATCGTCGCGTACCGTGCGCGGTCGGGAAGCGGCGCGAAGTACGAGGGGGCGAACGTCGCCTTCTGGGAGAAGGGGGGCGCGGCGCAGGTGACCTGGTTCGGCACCGCGCTCAAGTGTCACGAGCAGGCGGCCAGTTCGTAACGCAGCCCTCCGGCGAGCGAGGGGAGGGGCCCATCCTTCCCTCGCTCGTGCACCACGCCACGATCGGCAGCTGAGCCGTCCCGTCCGCGACGGCTAACGGCTGTCCGTGCAAGAAGTTGCCCGGGGCCCGGTGGCGGTATGTGACTTGCTCTCTGAATCCTGTCCATCCTGACCGGCATCGACGCGTGGTGCCTCGGCCTCGGGATCCACAGGAGAACTCACCCGGTGTCCAGCCCGTCGCTGTCGCGGTCGCTCCATCGCAGCCGGTTCGGGCGCCGGCTGCTCCTGTTGTTCATCGTCTGCTCGCTCGTGCCGATGACGGCGTTCGCCGTGCTGTCGTTCGGCACCGTGACCCGGCAGCTGCGCGAGGGAAGCCTGGGCCGCCTGGAGCACTCGAGCCGCGCACTCGCCGCGGTCATCGCGCAGCGGCTGCACTTTCTCGACAGCGACCTGGCGCAAGTGCGCCGAGTGGCACCCTGCCCCACACCGCCGGCTCCGCGTGACGATCCCGCCTGCGACGGCTCCCTCAAGTATGCGCTGCTCGCGCTCAGCTTCGTTCCCGACGCGGGCTCACCCATCGCGCTCTTCGGCACGCAGGTCACGGCGCCGGTCCTGGACCCGCGGCAGCAGCGCCGGGTCGACGCCGGGGAGAGTGCCGTGGTCGCGAGCGTGACCGACAGCGCGCCAGTGGTATACCTGGTGCGCCGCGCGACATCCTCGCGCGGCTCCGCCGGCCTCCTGGTAGGCGCGGTGTACGACGAGTACCTGTGGGGCACGCGGGACCAGAACCCGCTGATCCCGACGATGCAGCTGCACGTCGTCGACCGCGCGGGGCACGTTCTCTTCCGCTCGACCCCAGGCGACGTGACGCTGCCGCCATCGGTGGTCCGCGCCCTCGGCAGCACCACCTCCGGGACCTTCGAGTGGGATGTCGCGGGGGTGCCCTACCTGGCGGCGCATTCGCCGGTGGGGGCGCCAGCCGGCATGGCCGACGCCGGCTGGACGCTGGTGCTGAGCGAGGGTCGCGCCGCGGTGGTCGCCCCGATGGCAAAGTTCCGCCAGACCTTCCCCTTCGTGGCACTCGCCTCACTCGGTGCCGCGCTGCTCCTCACGCTGGGCCTGCTCCGGCGGCACCTGGCTCCGCTGCACGCACTGCAGGAGGGCACCCGGCGCCTCGCCAACCGGCAGTTCGACGAGCCGGTCATCGTCGCCAGCCGCGACGAGTTCGCCGACCTGGCCGACTCGTTCAATGCCATGGCCGCCCAGATCGCGCGGCAGTTCAAGGCGCTCGTGACCGCCGCCGAGACCGACCGGGCGGTGCTCTCGTCGGTGGACACGCCGCGCATCGTGGCCAGCGTCCTGGATCGCATGCGCGAAGTTGCCCTGTGCGACCTGGTCGGGGTAACGCTGATCGACGCCTCGACCGGTGGGCAGGCCACGACCTATCTCCCGGATCCCGACGACCCGGCGGCGCCCCGCGCGTACGTGGCGCAGTTCCGGCACGACGATGCCGCCCGCCTGCACCAGCAGCCGGAAGGCTTCGCCCCGGGTGACGAGCCGCTGCCGCCGTACCTCGCTCCACTCGACCACACCGGCACCCGGGACCTTCGCGTCCTTCCGCTCATCTACCAGGGCGAACTGCTCGGCGCGATTGCGCTGGGCGCCTTCCGTCCGTCCAGCCGGGGCGAGGACGAGTTGATGCAGGCCGAGCGTGTGGCAGGGCAGGTCGCGCTCGCGCTCGCGAACGCACGCATGGTCGACCAGATCCGTGTGCTCGCCTATTTCGACAGCCTCACCGGGCTGCCCAACCGGGTCTCGTTCAAGCGGCGCCTCACCGAGGAACTGCAACACTGCGCCCTGACGCAGCGCGGCCTCGCCGTCTGCTTCCTCGACCTCGATCACTTCAGCCGTATCAACGACACCCTGGGCCACCGGCTGGGCGACCGGCTGGTGCAGGAGGTGGGGCACCGGATCCGGGCCTGTTGCCGGCTGCACGCCCCCGCGGCCGAGGTGGCACGGCTGGGCGGCGACGAATTCACCGTGATCGTGCCGGACCTGGCCGACGCCGACGGCACCAGCCGGCTCGCCAGGCACCTGCTCAGGGCGTTCAACACGCCGTTCGCACTCGATGGCCACGAGGTGTTCATATCGGCCAGCATCGGGATCGCCGTCTTCCCGACCGACGGCGTGGACCTGGAGAGCCTGCTGAAGAACGCGGACCTCGCGATGTACCAGGCCAAGCGTCACGGGCGAAACACCTTCGAACTCTTCGCCACGTCCATGGAGACCTCGGCCAACCGGCGACTGACCCTGGAGCGCGAGCTGCGCCGCGCGATCGAGCAGGAGGAGTTCACCCTCTGGTACCAGCCAGTGATCGACCTCCGCAGCGGCAAGATCGCCGGCGCAGAGGCACTCGTGCGCTGGCACCATCCAACCGACGGACTCATCCTGCCCGCCGAGTTCATCCCGCTGTGCGAAGAGACCGGCCTGATCAACATGCTGGGAGAGTGGATCCTGAGGACCGCCTGCGATCAGAACCGGACGTGGGAACTGGAGGGGCTGGCATCGATCCCGATCGCGATCAACCTGTCGGGGCAGCAGCTCCGCGGGGGCGGCACGGTCGAGCTCGTCCGCCAGGTGCTCGAGCACGCGGGGCTCGACCCGCGGCGCCTGGTCCTGGAGCTCACGGAGAGCACCCTCATGGAGGGTGTCGGCGATGCCCGCACCGTCCTGCCCGCGCTGTCAGCGCTCGGCGTGGGCCTCGCCATCGACGACTTCGGCACGGGCTACTCGTCGCTCAGCTACCTGAAGCACTTCCCGGTCGACACCCTCAAGATCGACAAGTCGTTCATCCGGGACGTGACGAACGATCCCAGCGATGCCGCGATCACCGCGGCGATCATCGGGATGGGACATGCGATGGACTTGCGGGTGGTGGCGGAAGGCGTCGAGTCGGAGGCGCAGGTCGAGCTGCTGCGAACGCTCGGGTGCGACATGATCCAGGGGCACTGGGTGAGCCGTCCGCTGACCGCGGGTGACTTCGCCGCCTACCTCAGGCAGCAGCGGTCGGGCCGGAATGCCCGGTCGCGGGCGGCGCTCCGCTAGTCGCTGTCGCCGAGCCCTTCGGCCGCCTTCTTCCTGATGCGCGGATCGGGATCCTTGAGCGCCGTCATCAGCAGCCCGGTGGCCGCGCCGCCGTCGATCTCCTGTGCCGCTTCCACGATCTTGAGCCGCGTAGCCGGATCGGCGCTGGTGAACACCCGCTGCAGCGCGGAAATCGCCGCGGGATCCCCGATCTCTCCCACGCTCTCGATGGCTGCCACGCGGATCTCCGGATCGGGATCCTGCAGCGCCACGAGCAGCGGCCTGGGTGCCTGCTTCAGGTCATCGAGCTGGCCCAGTGCCTCGATCGCCGCGCGGCGCACACGCGGGTCGGAATCGCCCACCACTGCCGCGAGCGCCTCGGCGGCGCGCGCGTCCTCGATCTGTCCCAGTGCCTCGGCCACCGAGAGCCTCAGGTCGGGATCACTGCTCTTGAGCAGGGGCAGCAGCGGCTCAACCGCGCGCTTGTCCTCGATCTGGCCAAGGGCATTGGCGGCTGCGAGCTGGACTTCCGGGCTCTGGTCCCGGAGCAGGGGGATGAGCGGATCGGTGGCACGGACATCCTCGATGTCGCCCAGGGCCCACGCCGCCGACGCCCGCACGTTCGGCTCCGGCGAGTGCAGGAGCTTGATGAGCGGCACGACGGCACGGGGGTCCTCGATCTGCCCCAGCGCCCAGGCGCTCATCGCCGCGACGCCCGGGTCCTTGTCGTCGAGCGCGGCCACCAGCGCCGGCAGCGCCTCGCGATCTTCCGAGGTGCCGATACCATAGGCCGCTGCCTCACGCACCTGCGATGACTTGTTCGCGAGCGCCGTGCGAAGCGCCTGGTCCGCACCGGACACCCGGCTCTCACCCAGGAGCGAAGCCGCCGCCCGCCGCACACAGGCATTGCCACTCCCAAGCCCGGTAACGAGAACCGGCACCGCTTTCGGGTCGGTGACGGCGCGGCGCATGCGCGACTGGTCCTCGCGCTGGGACGCGGGCACGGCGCCAAGCACACCGACACCCGACGACCGAACCCATCCATACCATCCGTGCCCGAAAGCATCCACCGCCATTTCACACACCACCGGGTCGGTGCGCTCCAGCGTCTGGAGGAGGGCGCTCACCTGGGCCGCGTCGGGCCCGGCGCGACGGTCGCCGGGACCGTGATGCGCCGATGGCGTGATGGACTGGCCGCCATCGGCGCCCGGGGCGAGCGCCATGGCGGCCATCGCTGCGACTGCTGCAAGTCGGCTCCACATGGTTGCTTCCTCAGTCCCTGTCGCCGAGGGCCTCGGCGGCCATGCGGCGCACCTGGGGATCCTTCGACTTGAGCGCGCCGATCAGCGCCTGCATGGCCGCGGGCCCACCGATGTTGTGCAGCGCGTTGACCGTCGCCTCCTGCACGTCCTTGTCCGGATCGTTGAGCAGCGGCACGAGTGCCGGGACGGCCTTCTGGTCATCGATGTTGCCGAGGCTGTTGGCCGCGGCCTGGCGCACCTCGCTGTTCGGATCCTTCAGCGCGTTGATCAATGCCGCCGGCGCAGTAGCGAGGTCGACGTTGCCCAGCCTGTTCGCCGCCTCCTGGCGGACCTCAGCGTCACCGCTCGTGAGCAGCTTTTCGAGTCCCGGCACGGCGCGCGGATCTTCCAGCTCGGCGAGCGCCATGATGGCCTGCTCCTGGACCTCGGGATCGGGATCCCGCAGGAGCTCGGCCAGGGCATTGCCCGCCGACTTGTCGTCGAGGCGACCAAGCGCCTGCGCCGCGGCGGCGCGCACGCCGGGATCGCTGTCCTTGAGCGCGGCCACGAGTGCCGCCACCCGCGCCGCCCTGGACGAGTCGGAGGACTGGCGTTCATGCTTGCCGGCTGAGAGGTGCTTCACGGGAGCCAGGCGCGTCGCCGGCACACCGGCGGTCACGGCGGGGGCTGCCACCATCGTTGCCGCAACCATGAGGGCGCCCAAGGCGAAGCCGATGCGCCGGCCATGATCGGCACGGATACCATCGCCGCGCACCAACCGCTCCACGCGCCGCATGAGGTGTGAACCGCGCGACGCCATCGCAGGCTCCGGCAGCGGTCCGGTGGCGCCAGCGATCCACTCCGCCACGGTGAGCAGGCAGCGGGCAAGCGGAAGACCGGAACCCACCTGGTGCGCGGCCCAGTCATCACAGACGTACTCGGCCGTCACCTGCAGTTCGCGGCGCGCGAGCCAGTTGAGCGGCTGGAGGAAGAAGAGGCGCTCCATCACCTGCGCCACTCCGAGCCAGAGTGGATCACGGCGTACGACGTGCGCCAGCTCGTGGGCCAGCACGCCACGCTGCTGCTCCCGGCCGAGCTCGGTCACCACCGCCTCGGGCAGGCAGATCTCCCGCCCCGGCAGTGCCACCGGACTGGCCAGGCCGGGTGCCGCAGTGAGCCGGACATAGTGCGGGTAACCGGCGGCGAGGCAGAGCGTCTCGAGCAGGTCGCGCAGCTGTGCATCGCCAACCTGCCGCCGACGGCCGATGCGGTGCATCAGCCGCGCACGGCGTGCCGCGAGGCCGAACAGCAGCACGGCCGCGATACCGGCCCATGCAACCAGGAACTCGCCGCGCCAGTCGCGCGGGGTGCCGATCAGGGGCGCCCCCACCGACCGCGCCGCATCGGCACCGACCACCGCCCGCTGCACGGCTACCGGAGCCGGATCGGCCGCCGCAGCGACCATGGGCGCCACCGAGAGCCGCTCCGATGGCAGTGACACCACGAGCGAGTGCGCGGTCGCGCTGAAGAGCGGCCCCACCAGGGCACACTTCCAGAGCAGGTCGCGCGCCGCGAAGGACAGGACGCGGAGGCGGGCCAGTGCGGCGGCGGCAGCCAGCAGCACCGTGGCATGGACCCAGTAGGTCAGCAGCCAGTCGGTGAGGGCGGAGATGAGGTCAGCGCGCATCGTCGTTCTCCTTTCGCGCACGGGCCTCATGCGCCACGATCAGTTGCTTGACCCGCGCCAGGTCGCCCGGCGCGATGTCGTGTTCCGTGAGCAGGTGGGACACGAGCGCGGCCGGGTCGCCACCGAAGAGGGCGTCGGTCAACTCACCGACCATGGAGTCGCGGACTTCGTGCTCCGGCACCGTCGCCTCGAACACGAATTGGCGGCCGCGCGTGCGATGCCGTACGAGCCCACGCGCCTCGAGCCGGCGCAGGATGGTGGCAACGGTGGTCGGAGCGAGGCGCCGCTCCGGCCCCAGCGCCGCCGTGATGTCGGCCACGGTAACGGCTCGGTGCCACAGTGCCCGCATGATGGCGAGCTGGAGATCGGTCAACTGATGTGCGTCGGCCATGCAATCGTCCGGTTGATGACTACACATGTAATACTACACATGTAGTACTTCGTCAAGGCCCTGGCCCGTGGGTATCGCCGCCCGGGGTATGTTGCGTGTGAAGATCTGACGTCGATCGGGAGCCGGAGGTTGCATGCTGGCGGAGCGACATCACCTATGACCATGTTCTCGCGGGCCTGGGCGGTGCCCTACGTGCTGGCGCGGCAGGAACTCGAGACGATCCTGCGCGAGTACGGATTTACGCTCGCCGCCGAGGCACTGCTGCCCGAGGCCGCAAGCAGCGCATGGGCTGAGTACCGCCGCACGGGGGGGCGCATCCGCCTGGAGTGGGACGGGGCCAAACACTGGCTCCGGCTCATGTCGAGCGCGGCCGGCGCACAGCCGGCGACCCATCAGTGGGAGGACATCGAGGCGCTGCTGCGGGAGGTGCCGCCGGTGCAGATGCTGACGGATACGTCGCTCGCGCACACGCGGGTGAACGCGCTCTGCTCGGTGCTGCGGCGGCACCTGGATCGCGCCTGACGCGGCGATTTCGCGACGACGTGGCTGGGGCCCCGGCCCTCCGACCGCCGGCATCGCTTTTCTGCCTGTAATCCACATGCCGTTCACCCAACGGAGGCCGCCCGTCAGCATGACTGTCCTCTTCCGGGTCATCGCATCCGCCGTCGTGGTAGTCGCCACGTTCTACTTCGTATACTGGGTACCGTTCGCCCTCTTGCCCGGCGTGCACTGGGGGATCGCTGCCGTGATCTCCTATGCGTGCGCCATGGCGGCCGGGTGGTACGCGTGGACTCGCACAACAACGGTCGCAGGCTCGCTGGCGAGGAGCATGGGTTACTGGGCGCTCGTGATTGGCGCGATCGGCTTCGTGGGCGGGTTCTTCGGTCCCATGCTATTCGCGCCGGGTGCCAACCAGGGCCCGCTTCTCGGAGTCCTGATAACCGGGCCGCTTGGCCTCATCGCCGGCGCGATCGGGGGGCTGGTCCACTGGCTGGTACAGCGCAAGCGGAGCGGTTCGAATGCCACAACGTGACTTGATGCTCGGCTGGATCGAGCAGGTTGCCCGGCTCGTGGAGGAGTTGATCCACGGGCCCGGCGAGCCCGACCTGCGGCAGGCGAGCGAGCGGATCGAGGCCGCGATGGTCCAGCACCTGGGCAACCTGGGGCCGCTCCTGCCACAGCTCGACGTGGGATCGGCCGGCGCGCTCCTGAACGAGCCCGAGCGGATCTTCGGCTACGCCCAGCTGCTCGCGGCCCGTGCTGCGGTGGCCAACGCCAGAGGCGATGCGGACGCGTCACACGCCCGGATGCGCGCACTGGCGTTCGCCCAGCTCGCGCTGGCGCGCGCCACCGACCCGCCGGCGTCCTGGCGCGACTGGGTCACCGAAATTGAGGCCGGTCACCCGGCTTCCTGAGGCAATCCACCCCCAACCTGGATGCCGTCCATGCGCACACTATCCCCGGTTCTCGGGCTGGCCCTGCTGGCCCTCAACCGCGCACCACTCGCGGCCCAGACCGCGCAGGACTCGGCGGGCATACGACTCGCTGCGCTCGATTACATCGAGGGCTGGTACAGCGGTGACGGCGAGCGCATGGCCAAGGCCCTGCATCCCGAGCTCGCCAAGCGCATCATGCTCACCGACACGCTCGGCAACTACTGGATCCGGGACATGGGTGCGAGCGAGTTGATCCGCGGCACGCGCGCTGGCGGCGGGACGCGAACCCCGGCCGCCGACCGCCGCACGGAGGTGCGCATTCTCGACATCTTCCAGAACGCGGCCAGCGCGCGCATCGACGCCGGCGGCTGGATCGATTACCTCCACCTCGTGCGATGGCACGGGCAGTGGGTCATCCTGAACGTGCTGTGGGAGGTACGGAAGCCGGCCGCGCCCGGCGGAGCGCACTGACGGGGCCGCCCGCCGTCGCCTTCCCGGACACCCGGGACCGAATTAGGCTTGCCCCATGCTGACCCCAGAAACCACGACCGCGGACGGCCGCCCGGCCCCCACGCTCGTCGAGCGGCTGCGCGCCGCCACCGATCTTCTTCAGCTGGTCGCGGGCAACCGCGGCCTGCTGGCCGAAGTCCCCGCCGACGACCGGCGGCGTTTCCTCGACGCCGCCGGGCAGGTGTACAGTCCCGATGCCAAGGCCCGGCGACAACTGGTCAAGGCGACCGTCCGGCTCCGCAAGGCCGCGCGGGTACAGCGCGACGAAGCCGAGTTCGCCGAGACCGGCATCCGCCAGCTCCGCAAGCAGACCGTGTTCACCACGCCGAACGTCTTCCCGCCGCCCGGCTTCACGCAACAGGACGTCGATGACGATCCCGACTTCCGGGAGGCGGTCGAGCCGCAGTGCTGTTACGTGTGCAAGCAGCACTACCAGGCAATCCATCCGTTCTACGACCAGCTCTGTCCGGCTTGTGCCGACTTCAACTTCGCCAAGCGCACGGAGCTGGCCGACCTCCGCGGCCGGGTGGCGCTGCTCACCGGCGGCCGGGTGAAGATCGGCTACCAAGCGGGGCTCAAGCTGCTGCGCGCCGGCGCCCAGCTGCTGGTGACCACGCGCTTTCCCCGCGACTCGGCGATGCGCTACGCGGCTGAGCCCGACTTCGCCGAGTGGGGGCACCGGCTGGAGATCTTCGGGCTCGACCTGCGCCACACGCCGAGCGTCGAGGCGTTCTGCCGCCAGCTGGTGCACGAGCGCGACCGGCTCGACTTCATCATCAACAATGCCTGCCAGACCGTGCGGCGTCCGCCCGAGTTCTACCGCCACATGATGGCGCGGGAGACCGCCTCGGTCGGTGAACTGCCGGAGGCGGCCCAGCGCCTGCTCGGTGCCTACGAGGGCTGGCGCGGCGTGAACCTGCTGCCCGAAGGCGACGTCGCGAACGTCGGCCCCGACCGCCGCATCGCGGGGGCCCTGGGCCTGAGCCAGGCCGCAGCCCTCTCACAGGTGCCGCTGCTGCCGGAGGAGCACGAGCCGCAGAACCACCTCTTCCCGGAGGGACGCCTCGACCAGGACCTGCAGCAGGTGGACCTGCGGGGGCGGAACTCCTGGCGGCTGCTGATGTCCGAAGTGCCGTCGGTGGAGCTGATGGAGGTGCAGCTGGTGAAC
>Ga0316613_10002120_pt1 | contig 12935 bp, 12 predicted proteins | sample OWC_soil_day10_C_2_FD_207647 | JGI IMG/M metagenome (GOLD analysis project Ga0316613, IMG submission 207647) | Wetland soil microbial communities from Old Woman Creek delta, Ohio, United States - OWC_soil_day10_CT_b | ecosystem: Environmental > Terrestrial > Soil > Wetlands | place: USA: Ohio...
CCGGCATTATTTGATATTCAACAATTAAAGCCGCGTTACGGTATCGGCGGAGCCGACTTATCAACGACTACCGACTTAACCAATGCTACAGTAATATTTAAAGTACCTGGAGACGAAACAATATATGTTATGCAAATGTATTGGCTGCCGGAAGATTTACTAGAATCTCGCGAACGGGATGATAAAATTCCCTATTCAATTTGGCGAGACTTGGGCCTCTTGCGTACTACTCCAGGGAATAAGGTTCACTACAAATTCGTGACAGAGTGGTTTGAAGAACTTCGAAATGATTTTGATATTTACGTTCCTTGGATTGGGTACGATAGCTGGTCTGCGCAGTATTGGGTAGAAGAAATGAAAAATCTGTATGGCAAAGAATCTATGGAGCCGGTCATTCAAGGGATGAAAACCCTGTCTGGTCCAATGAAATCATTAGGGGCGGATTTAGAGGCCAGGAAAATTAACTATAACAATTCGCCTATCTTAAAGTGGTGTTTATCAAATGTGGCTATAACAATAGATAAAAATTTAAACATACAGCCTTGCAAAATCAATAACCAGCGTCGCCGTATTGACGGTTTCGCTGGTTTATTAAATGCCTACATCGCCTTAGACCGGCACTATGAAGAATATATGAGTTTGATTTGAGGAGGTGATGACATGGAACTAAGAAATATGTTTTCGACCGTTTTTGGAGGAAAAAAATCACCGGATAACGTCACGTATTATAAAATGCTTAATGATTATGTGCCGTTCTTTTCTACGTTTGACGGAGAACTTTACGATAGTGATGTTGTTAGAACCTGTGTGGATGCCATTGCTAGAAATGCGGCTAAACTTAAAGCCAAGCATGTCCGGCGAGTTGGCGGTGAGATAACGAAACTATCATCTAACACTGAATGGTTTTTACAAGTACGGCCCAACTCATATATGAATGCGTATGACTTTTTTTATAAAGTGGTATCCCAGTTATATAGCAATAATAACGCCTTTATCTATATTCATACTGAAATGGGCGTCATTACAGGCTTTTATCCCTTGAATTTTTCCTTTATTGAGCCGGTCGAATATGCGGGAGAATTGTACTGTAAATTTACCTTTGCTACCGGTTATAAAATGACTGTGCCGTATACCGATTTAATTCACCTCCGGCGACATTTTAACCGGGACGATATTTTTGGCGAATCTGGCCATAAGGTATTTAAACCGACGTTAGACTTATTGCAAACAATTAACCAGGGTATATCTAATGCCATAAAATCATCTGCTCGGCTACGAGGATGGTTAAAATTCACATCAACTTTACGGCCGGAAGACCTAAAAGCCCAGCGTGACCAGTTTGTTGCAGATTATTTAAATATATCTAATGACGGAGGCATTGGCGCGACAGATGCCAAATTCGATTTTAATCCGGTAGAAGTAAACGCCCAAATGGCCGACGATAAACAAATGGCCATTGCCCGTGAAAACGCTTACCGCTATTTCGGTGTGAATGAGAAGATCATACAGGCTAACTATAACGAAAACGAATGGAATGCTTTTTATGAATCTGTGATCGAGCCGATAGCCATACAATTAAGCCTTGAATTTACGGCTAAGGTATTTACTGACCGGGAACTAGGGTTTGGAAATGAAATCGTTTTTGAAGCGAACCGATTGCAGTATGCGTCAGCTACAACCAAGATAAACTTAATCAAGGAACTTGGCCCGCTTGGTCTATTGACGATCAATGAGGGCCGGGAAATATTTAATATGCCGCCGGTTGAAGGTGGGGATAAACGATTACAGACATTAAATGTTGTCGATGCTGATAAAGCTAATAAGTATCAGGTAGGTGATGATGATGGAAATAAAAAAGGAGATCCGCCTAGCGGAGATTCGGGCGATACAGGAAGCGCCGAATGACGAAATGATAGTTGAGGGTTACGCGCTTGTATTCGATCAGTCGACAGTTATCTGGGAGTATGACGGTGTACAGTACAAAGAGGTTATTAAGCGTGGGGCGGTTGACGGGGCAGACCTTTCCGACGTGCCTTTTAAATATAACCATTCTGACAACGTAATGGTTATGGCCCGTACTAGAAATAAAACTCTTAGCCTCGCGGTTGACGAAAAAGGGCTGTTTATCAGGGCAAGCCTAGCGCCTACCACAGCGGGGAAAGACCTTTATACGTTGATTAAGAGAGGCGATATTGATAAAATGAGCTTCGCCTTTACTGTCACGGCTGACGGTTACGACCAGCAGACAAGGACGCGGACCATTGAAAAAATTAAGCGCCTATATGATGTTGCTGCCGTAGATATACCGGCGTACGATCAGACAAGCATTTCGGCCCGGTCATATTTTGACGGTCAGCAAGAAATTGGAGAAAAAAAACGGCAAGAAGAAGCCCGCCGTAAATTGATCATTGCAACTTACTTGTAAATTACACCTGGATAGGTGTTTTTTTATTGCCTGGGCTGGATAGACAGGCGCAGCGCTGGATAGCGTTTATAATTTAAAATTTGGAGGAAAGAAAAACATGGATAAAAGACTCAGAGAAATTATGCAGCGAAAGCAAGAGATCCGCTCGTTACTGCAGGCTGGGGGAGAAATCAACCTCGAAGAAATTCAAGTTGAATTAACCGCGCTCGAAGCCGAAGAAAGGTCGATTGAGCAGCGCAAGGAGATTGCCGGTAAAATTACCGTTGGAGAAATCCGCGGCAACCAAATTATTAAGCCTGGTGAAGGGGAGGCTCGAACAGTAGTTGGAACCGGAAGCACCGAATATCGCAAAGCGTTTATGGATTATGTACTAAAAGGCACTCCTGTTCCGGCAGAACTCCGGTCCGACGCCATTACTGCAACCTCTGACATCGGAGCGGTAATACCGGAAACTGTACTCAATACCATTATTGAGACGCTAGAAGCAACCGGCATGATTTTGCCGCTCGTTACCCGGACGGCATACAAAGGCGGCTTAACCATTCCGACTTCTAGCGTGAAACCTACTGCATCGTGGGTGAGCGAAGGAGCGACGAGTGATAAGCAGAAAAAGACTACAGGAAGCATTACGTTCGCTTACCACAAACTACGTTGTGCGGTTGCAGTTACCTTGGAAACTGATACTATGGCGCTGTCGGCGTTTGAGGCTACTCTTATCAGTAATGTAACGGAGGCTATGGTAAAATCGCTCGAACAGGCTATTATTAGTGGCACTGGGTCAGGACAGCCTACCGGTATTCTGGCGGCTACGGTTAATAGCGATCAGGCTATAACTGCCGCGCCTACTTATGCTAACCTAATTGCGGCTGAAGCTGCATTGCCATTGGAGTATGAAACCAATGCCGTATGGTGCATGACAAAAAACACGTTTATGCAATTTATTGCGCAAGTGGATACCGACGGACAGCCGATTGCTAGGGTGAATTATGGAATTGCTGGTAAGCCGGAACGTTTCCTATTGGGCCGTCAGGTAGTGCTGTGCAATTATCTTGATTCGTATTCCAGCAGCTTAACTACCGGGGATGTATGGGCGTTCTTGTTTGACTTTAAGGATTATGTGCTTAACACCAACTACAACACGACTATAAAAAAATACGAGGATAACGATACTGACGATCTGGTGACCAAAGCCATTATGATTGCTGATGGTAAAGTTACTGACGTAAATTCACTCGTAACCCTAATAAAATAATGGGCGGGATAATCCGCCCTCTGGGGTGAACTTATGACAGTCGACGAACTAAAACTTTATATCAGAGTGGACAGCACGGATGAAGACGATCTGATTCAGGCGTTTCTAACTGCTGCCACCGAGTATATTGAGAAAACAACCGGAAAGACCTACGATTCCACGAAAGAAGTGTGGAATTTGGCTATTAAAATTATGGCCTCTCATTGGTATGATAACCGTGGTGTGGAGGCTACAGGTATTAACGTATCCAAGTATAGTTATTCGGCTGAATCTTTAATCAATCACATCGCTTTGTGTGGTGAATATACATGAATCCAGGCAAATTGGATAAACGGATTACCCTGCAGCAGCGTGAAAAAACGGACGATGGGCAGGGCGGGCGTAAGCCAGGCGAGTGGGTGGATGTAGTAAGTGTATGGGCTGAGTTTAGAACGCCCAACGTCAAGGAGTTAGCCCTTACTGGCTCGATTGTTAGTGATTTAGTCCGGCAGGTTATTATTCGCCGTAGGCCAGATGTTTGTCGAGGCTGGCGGGTACTTTATGGCACTCGAACTTTTGAGGTGCAGCATACCTTTGATTACGACAAACAGACCACGGTATTGGTATGCCGGGAGGTGGTTAAATAGTGGCTGGAAGGGGATTTGGCGTTACTTTTAGCGTTCCTGAAATAAAAGACGCAGTGGCGAAGATTGGTACCTACGACACTAAAACTGCGGCCAAAGTTGAACAGGCAATTGCAAATTCAACGGGGGCAATTGCTAAGGGAGCAAAAAGCAGGGTGTCTGTTAAAACTGGTAAACTGAAAAAGAAAATATCTTCGCAATTTGATAGGGGTACATTGACTGGTCGTGTGGCTGCTAAAACCGCTTATGCTCACTTAGTAGAGTTTGGGGCAAAAGCGGCCTCGGTAAAACCTGTACAAAAGAAAGCACTGTTGTTTAAAGGCGGCTATAGCGCAAAGGCGAATGTTCCGGCCCGAACGGAACACCCATATATGCGGCCATCCTTTGAACAAGAAAAGCCTAATCTCATTCGTAATGTAAAAGAGGCGGTTAAGCCATGAGCCTAATAATGCGTAGAATCCCATTAAACGCCCTGCAAACGGGCGTTTATTCTTTGTTAACTTCGGGGCAAACCACTACGGTATATGATGATGTGCCGCCAGGAGTAACGTTACCGTACATCACCTTTGGAGCGTTCACCTGTAAACAAAATGGGACGAAAAACACGGACATCTCAGACGTAACGCTTCAAATCCATGTATGGTCGGATTATTATGGAAAATCTGAGGTAAATACCATAGCCGACGAAGTAGCCACAGTATTGGCGTCGGTAAAAATTGATTTATCGGCAGATAATTTTACGGTTATTGAGCAATACGTTGATTTTTTTGAAGCCTTCGCGGAAGACGAAGGCGGTTATCACGGGGTAATTACCCTCGTATGCAAAATTCAAAATCTAAAATAAAGTGAGGTTTTTAATATGGCTCTTACATTACCTGATGCGCCCTCAACATCAACGGCGACAGTCGGTAAAGATTATTTACTATATGTTTGTACCGGATCTTCCTATACAGACCCGACTTGGACGCTGATCGGTGGACAGCGGGGAGCGTCCACTTCTATGTCGGCTGATGAAATCGATGTGTCGGACAAAACGACCGGTGGCTGGAAATCTACTTTGCCAGGGTTACGGTCTTGGAGTATGGATCTGGACGGATTAATGCTGTTAAACGACGATGGCGTGGAAGCGTTAGAGTATGCGTTCTTAAACGGTAAAACCGTGTTTGTTAAACTAGAATATCCGAACGGTCGCTATAAAACAGGTTGGGCCGCTATTACTGACTGGTCCAATGAAACCCCGCATGATGGGGAAGCCAGTCTCTCCGGTACGCTGTCTGGCAATGGGGCCTTGTCTGAACTTCTAGGCTACGATGTTTCGCCGGACGCGGCCAGCATGTCCATTGCATCACCGGCGAATAAGACATTTACGTTTACTCCTAGTACCGGAGTAGTGGCCAGCATTACGCTGGATAGCACAGCGGTTGATTCTTCGTATTACACAGCCGCGACCGGGTCTTTGGTGATTCTTGGCACATACCTAGCGACGCTTTCTGCAGGGGAGTATACGTTTACGCTTACCTTCTCAGATGGTACAACAAACACCATTACTGTAACGATTACGGCATAACATGGGCGGGGAGAAATCCCCGCTACTTTATTTAAAGGTGGAATTATTAATGAAAAAATCTATACCGTTTGAAATCATTGAGAAAAACCAAACCATTTACTTTGATATATTGCGACTGGCGGAACTGGAAAGAATTATGGGGAGAACGATTACAGAGATTGTACGAAGTGGTGACGCTGGGATTAACTTCTGTTTAGCGGGAATGCAGGCAGGACTTAAACACCATTACTTTCAGGCTACGCCGAATTTTCACGCCGAAAAGTTAGGCGAGTATTTTGAGAAAGGTGGCGTGCTGGACGATGTGGCTATTCCTATTATTCGCGCCATTATGGCCACTGGCATATTTGGCAAAGTCGTAGCGGAAAAGACAGAGAAGAAAGTAGCCGAGGCAAAAGGCACTGACACAAAAAACGAGTAAAACCCATCCAGTCTATGAATGATTGGCTGGAATGGGCAGAACCTTTAGCCTATGGCCCGCTGAACTTAAAACCGCAGGAATTTGAACAACTTCAGCCGTGTGAATTCATGCAGCTTTGGGATGGGTATGTCTGGCGAAAGGAACATAACGAGGATATAGCCGCGTTTTTCGTATGCCATCTAATGAACCTCGAAGGTAAAATTCTAAAAAGAAATATCACACCTAAAGAACTCCTAAAACCGCTGAGACGCGAAAAAGTTCTTCAGGAACGCAAAGTTGAATTAGAAAAGCTAAAAGAAACCTTTGAAAATCGCCTGAAAGGAAGGTGATTACCATTGCAACAGTAGCCGAATTATTAGTTAAGATAGGCGGAGATAATTCCGGTTTAAAAAGATCTCTTAAAGATACGAAGCAAGATTTACAGGAAGCTAGTTCTGGATTTGAATTATCAAGTAAATCCATAGCCATCTTATCCACGGCAGCGACAGCCATGGGGGCGTTTGGCGTTGCTGCCGTTAAATCAGCAAGCGATATGGAAAGCTTGCAAAACGGCTTTACCGTCTTACTAAAAAGTGCTGATGAAGCCGAGAAAATGATGACAAACCTAAAAGCGTTTGCAGCTACAACTCCTTTTAACATGGAAGGACTGGGGACGCAGGCTAAACAAATGCTGGCTATGGGGTGGGCAGCGGAAGACATTATTCCGGCGCTTACTATTGTTGGTGATACCGTTGGCGCTATCGGTGGCGGCGACGAGCGACTGGGCCTAGTAGTAAAAGCCCTTTCCCAGATCAAGAACAAAGGAAAGCTGTCTACCGAAGAGTTAAACCAGTTAGCGGAGAATGGTGTTAGTGCGGCAGCATATTTGGCAAAAGCATTAGGAACCGATGTGTCGACTGCGCTTAAAAAGGTAGAAGATGGCGCGGTTGATTCCGGTACCGCAATTACGGCCATAATGACGGGGATGCGTGAGAACTTTGCCGGAGGTATGGATAAGGCCAGTAAAACCATACCAGGCATTATGTCAAACATCAAGGATAGTGCCGAGCAAACAATGGCCTCGATTGGTAAAACCATAATCGATAGTCTTGACTTAAAAACGGTATTAGGGAATGTAAGTAATGAATTAGGCACTTTTACCGCCGACGTGCAAAGCAACGGAATTCGTCAGGCTCTGATAAACCTGGTCCCTGATAGTTTGCAGACAACACTAGAATTGTTATATGCAACATTTGATACCGTTGGTGGAGTATTATCCATAGTAACCGGTTTTGTAAAAGAGCACACTAACGCTATTTCCTATTTAGTCGGTTATGGACTTGAATTGGCAGCGGCCTATAAAGCGGTCAGCATAGCCGGAAATTTAATGTCTGGGATTACTTCCGTTTACGCTAAGCTTCAAGAGGCGGCTATAGCCAGTTACAGTACGCAGATTGGTCAGGATGCGGCTTTGACCGCCCAACAAGAAAAATCCATGGCGCGGGCTATCGCGGCAAGTAACGCTCGGTATGCGGCCATGGAAACGGCAAGCGCCAAAGCTACTATGAAAATGGGATTGGATTCTGAGGCCACAGCGGTAAAAATGGCGGAGGACTCGGCGAAAATACAGGCGGCTGCTATAGAAGCCGCTGCCGCTATTCAAGTGCAGTTTACCAAGGCGTATGCTACTGTTAACGCGGAGTCAACTACATCCGCCACAGTGCAAAAAGCTAACTTAGCCGGTGTGGCGGCCACAGCGGAAGGCACGGCTGTCGCTGTGGCCGGAGTAGGCACTGCGGCAACGGCTGCCGGGGTGGAAACGGTCGGAGCTATGACGGTAGCTACTACCGGCGTAAAATCGCTGGCAACTGCCGTTTTTACGTTGATTGGCGGATGGGTTGGGGTTGGAATTGCCGCGGCTTATGCTGCCGTTCAAATTACGAAAGCCTGGGCAACGCGTGAAAAAACAGAGGCTAAGCAATATGAAAAACAGGGACTAGATGTAAAGTATCTTCAACCGCAGTACGGCGGTAATTTGGGCGGGTACATGATACAGTCGGCTCTGCCGACTGTCGAAAACGGCAAGGTGGTTGACTCATCGGCACAGGAAGAAGCAGCCGCGCAAGCTGCTGAGGAAGCTACAGCTCAGGCAAAGGCTGAAGAAGAAAAACAGAAGGCCATAGCGGAAACTGAAGCCATGATGCAGCGGCTGGCGAATGCCACGGGAAACCTTGGTGGAGGCGCTAAGGCGGGAACTGACAAAGCGGCCAAAGCTTATGAAAAGTTAGAAGATCAGGCGGAAAAAGTTGACGACTCTATTAGAAAAGAATACCTATCTTTAACCGATACCAAAATGTCCAGCCTTAATAATTGGTACGATGAAGAAAAAACAAAGCTGGACGAATCACAGAGTGCCAACAAAAATTATACCAATGATTTGGCTATGCTGGATGAGATTAAGGCCGCAAAGGCCGCGAAAATCTTGCAAGAACAGCAAAAGAACACAAACGCAGTTTGGGATCAAGCTTACTCTGACGCCAAGAGTTACAGCGACCGGGTTGCCTCGTTAGGTCTTACCGGCGTACGGTTAGAGGAATTCAATATAAAGTCGAACGCGGCTGCCGAAATTATGAAAATTAAAAATGCTGCCCGAGATTTAGAAGAAGCCTTTGCCGCTTCGACCGACCAGGAAGATAAGTTGCAAAAAATCCAAGCGTGGACAGCTGCTGGAGTCGCTTTTACGGTGTATAAAAATGGTGTGCTAGTCGACGCCAAAGAGCTTGCGGCGGGTGTTAATGCAGGAACGATGGACATGAAAAACACCACCATTAGCATGACCGAAGAAACCGGTAAACAGGTTGTATTGCTTAATTCGGAAACCGCTGACAAGCTTAAGAAGCTTAAAAAGGAAGAAACTTTATATAAAGAGGATTTAGACAAGGCATACACCTCGGGCAATATTGCGGAATATCAGAAATTATATAACGAACACCAAACCATGCAGACGAAAGCCTTGTCAGACAATCAGACGTATCTTGATGCATGGACTGATGCAACAAAAGCGGCCAGTAAGTCGTCTATGCAGTATATTCTGGATACCATAAGTGGTGTTTCGGACAGCGTGAATACATTTATTTCGGATAGCATCAGCGGGGCGGATTCTCTATCAGACACATGGAAAGCGTTGGGGCAAAATATTCGAAAAGTGTTTGCAGATATTGTTGCTGGTTATATCTCGTCAGGGTTAAAGGAATTATTGCTTACTGGTTTGAGTCCGTCAAGTGGTACAGGTTCTACAGGAACCTCTTCTAATCTGTTAACAACTGGGGCAACGACTGTTAGCTCAATGACTTCTGGGAGTACTGATGCGACGACGTCAGCCCTTACCAGTGTGACCTCGGGTTTGTCTGCGTTAGGGACCACTACGCAAGGGGTAACAACGGCATTAGGTGTGTATAACGCTGTTCAGGCCGTGACAAATGCGACCAAGCCGGTGGAATCTGCTGCGACAACTGCCTCAATTGCAGCAACAGCATCGGAAACGGCAGCGGTTGTGGCTGGAACCGCCGCTTTGGCTTCCTTTACGGCTGCTGCTGTTTCTGCTTCAGCGGCATTAGCGGCGGTGGCTGCTTCTAGTGCAGTATCCAGTGCGACGTCGAGCGGTAGTAGCATATTATCTTCCGTAGCTTCCGTGATCGGATTGGCTTCGGGCGGTGTTATATCCGGTCCAGGAACTTCGACATCTGATAGTATCCCGGCTATGCTGTCTGATGGCGAGGCGGTATTAAACGCTAAAGCAACTAAGCGTTTAGGTGCAAATGCAATTAATGTTTTGAACAGTGGAAAAACATTACATTTTGCCACCGGAGGCCTTGTTACTGGTGCCAGCTTGGCTAGTGTAAGCTATAGCCGGGTGTCAGCCAGTCGGTTAGATTATGCGACCGCCGGTAGTAGCTCGGGTGGAAGTGGTGTGGTTGTAACTCAAAATAATTACGGCGATTATAATACGCAGACTGACATTAGTGCTGTGAATAAATCATTGGGACGGGCGATAAGGCAGGCGACAAGACGATGAATATTCTATCAGGCCGTTGGCGACTTGGTAAATATATATTAGTTGGCCATGCTGGCAGCACTGAGGCCGAAATAACTTATCCCCTATTGGAAAGTGGCTATGCTGTTATGGTATACAACACTTCGGGTGAACTATTGGCCATATTCAGTAGTGAAATAGAGAATAACCCTCTTATAGAGCTTGAATTTAAGTATGCTGATACGGGGTGTAGCTCCTTCAGCTTGTCATTTTCTGAAATACCAACCAATGTTACGCTTACTTATAATACGCGGATAGACATTCACCTCTATGGTGATTCAAATCCTTGGTATTCGGGCTATATTACTGTGATTCCGAAGGCTGGGACAACCGCAACCACATTTACCTATGAGGGGTATGGATATTACGATCAATTAGCCAATGTAATTATTAATGAGACATATACCAGCATGGAAATTTCAGATATTGTTGGCAGCATAATGACTAATACTGTTGAGCCGTACACGGATATCGTCTACAAGGAAAGCAAGCTTTATGATACCAGCTATATAGTATCTAAGCTAAAGTTTAAGCATGTGACGGCCAAATCAGCAATAGAAGATTTGGCCGATTATGCGACAAGCTATGTTTGTGGTGTAGATGAATATAGGCAATTGTATTTTAAGCCGGTAGATACCGACATAAATAGCAATTGCTATTTTTTTGTTGGTAAAAACACCAATACTTTTGAGCCGGAAGAATCTATAGAAGACCTAAAAAATTATCTGTATATAAAAGCTTCCAGTACTTACGTAACGGCATTAAGCGCCGCTGTAAGCAGTACTTCGGCAACGTCAATGAACGTTAAGTCGGTTAGTAAAATTGCCGTGGGTGATACCCTAACCATTGACGATGAAGAAGTATATGTTTCAGCTATTTCCGGCACGGTGTTAACGGTAACTCGCGCTTACAATGATACCACGGCGGCCACGCACGACAGCGGGGCTTTAGTAGCCAATAATTATGAAACAACACTGAGCGCGGCGATAACCAGTACCTCGGATACGACTATATATGTTGCTAAAAACAACTGGATGTTGGTCGGAGATACCCTTTCAATCGACAGCGAAAAGATGTACATTTCCGCCATTTCAGGTACGACGCTAACGGTTACCCGAGGATACAATAGTACAACGGCGGCAACGCACAGTAGTGGGGTAACAGTGGAGGATACAACTAACACCTCCACTTCGAACCGAATCATTTATACATGTTCAGATTCGGAGAGTATTTCCACTTATGGTCGTAGAGAAGATGTACTGACAATTCCTTCGGCCATGGCTGAGGATGACGCCCAGCGCTGGGGCGATTACAAACTGCAATCCTTGAAAGACCCAACGGTAACGGCTGAACTGGAATATGTTAATCCGTCCCAGACGTTAATTAAGGCTGAGGGATATGCCCGAGTAACGTCTGCGGATGGGGAAAACACATATGATTTGGCCATTGTCGAAACTACTTATAATGTATCAGCTAGTGATGGAATTAAAGTTAGCTTATCATTAGGGGCACTACCTAACGATGCTCTTGATAACTTCGTTGCGGCAATGGTACGACAGGCCAGCGTTCTGGAAGCAACAAGTAGTGAGGAGGATTAGAATGTCATTTACGGATTATCGTTATGACCCATTTACAGACTCAAGTGATTTCGTTTCTATAACAGATGAGCAATTGACCATACCAACATCAAGCCCGTTCACAATCCGATTAGACGAAGTACCGGAAAAGGCATCACCTTCCACAGTATCGATCCGGGTTTGTGATACATTGTCAGCAGCGATTAGCTCCTCGGCAACATCCATCACGCCTACCAATATTTCTTGGTATTCAGAAGGCGACGTGTTAACGATCGATAGTGAGCAACTGTATGTATCTGCGGTGGGAACAAGCGACTTGACCGTGACCCGTGGATATAACAGTACCGTTGCAACCACACACACGGCGGCAACCTCTATTTATATTGAAGATAGTATGACTGAGGTTAGTACAACACCTACTACCGGGCAATTTTGGCCGGACTATTCGACCTGCGCAGATGATGACGACAATTGGAACACAGGGACCATCCTCTTTAATGAAGCGGATGGTGGGAAAACAGTGTCCGTTGATTATACGGGGATGGGCTCATTGGTTGACGCTAGGAAGACTAGCCACGGTCGGCAAATGTTCACGGAGTCCGGCACTTTTACTGTTTCCGCTAGTATTAAAACCGTTTACATCTCAATGTGCGGCGGCGGTGCGGGTGGTGGAACAGGCGCATACAGCGACTCCTTTAGCTCTGGTGGCGGTGGTGGGGGTGCGGGTGCATGTTGTCTAGCTTCAGAAGTTACCGTAACCCCTAATACAACTTATACAATTACCGTAGGTTCTGCTGGCTCTGCTGGAAGTTCTGGTGGTGCATCATCTTTTGGTTCTCTACTTACTTGCTCTGGTGGAACAAATGGAGGAAGCGCTTCATCGTATGCCTCTCCTGGCTCTGCTGGTTCTGCTGGAGGGTCGGGAGGGAGTAGCGGCGCAAGCGGACTAAAAGGAAACGCTAATTTTCCCACAGGCGGTTTAGGTGGGGCAGGCGGAAGCG
>Ga0316613_10002122_pt1 | contig 12920 bp, 17 predicted proteins | sample OWC_soil_day10_C_2_FD_207647 | JGI IMG/M metagenome (GOLD analysis project Ga0316613, IMG submission 207647) | Wetland soil microbial communities from Old Woman Creek delta, Ohio, United States - OWC_soil_day10_CT_b | ecosystem: Environmental > Terrestrial > Soil > Wetlands | place: USA: Ohio...
GCAGCCCGCACAGAGTCATATTTTTAAGAATACTCACCAGCTCATATGCTATGTATAGAAGCCCGAAAAACTCCGCCACTCCAATTGCATTAACCGGCAGATATGACCGGATCGCTTCCGGAATGAAGCCGATCAAGTTTAAGTGCACGATCCGATCAAGTATTAGTAGGAACGCAAGGGACGCCACCATGGAGATTTTCCGTATCGCTCCATCAATACCAAAACCGCTGTTAAATTCATGTTCCTTTATTGCTCTGATGCAGCCGAAGCAGGTGTCCATCACCACTGCTAAAATAACCAGTTTAATAATCGAGCTTCCCCATGCCAGGGCAAGCAGTTCTGTAATTCTATCCATTTCCATTATCCTCACTCTTTCTCATATTCTTTACCAGTGATCTCCTGGTACTCAGCTGCAGTGATCCATTTATCTACTGCATTAACCACCCAGCTTAAGGGCCATAATTTAGCATCATAAAATCGCTTTACCTTTTCAAAGTTTTTACTCATGATCACACCTCCGCTGTTACGTCATTAATCATCTGCAGGTATGCTACCTGGGCACTTAATGCCTGAACCTGCTTTTGCGAATCTTCATACTGTTTCTGTATCAACATAAGAGTTTTATAATCTACAAAAGGATAACAAGCGTACCCTTGTAAGATTTTTACTCCTCCGTCGTCAAGCTTGTAAAGCAATTCCCCAGTAACTGCATCTCTTGCATTACTACCGTCTTCATTAAAAAGAAACTCGTATTGTGGTTCATATTTATAACCTTGGACACATACATCACAGAACGTCTCAAACATTTCTTCTCTTGTCTGTGCAACTTCGAATTTCTCTTTGTAATAATCTGGTTCTACATCAATAGATAATATTTCGTACTGATCATTTACATATATCTTCATTTTTTATTCCTTTCTTTATTTAATCTACAATATTACATTAACCTTTATCTCACAAAAAAACCGGCATAATATTAGATAGTACTAGCACGATTGCTAATTTTTAATTCATAAATATTTTGTGTAAATACTTTATGATCACTTTGTCAACTTAACCATATACGATAAACAGCTCCTAGCCAATACCGGAAAGCAACACCAAGTATAGAAGACGCTTGCATGTCGTTTATTGGTATGGATATTGTTTTATCTCCTGCACTGGTAACATATACCACTTTACTGGTGGTATTTATACTATTAAAACTATAAATGCCAACCCTCGCCTCTGTAGATGATTGCAAATTACTTATATAAAATTCTACATTCAAATAATTGTATCCAACAAACGAAACATTAACATTTGTTTTTATTACGTTATTGTTTGTAGAATTATATAAAAGTGTTATTTGCCCCGAATCAAATGATGTATAAGAGTAATCAGAGTACCACCCTTTAATATTATTACCCCTTAAATAAAAGTCAGTGGCGGTTGGGACATAACCTTCAAAAGTTCCGGTAACACCGCCTACCACAACACCTTTTTTAACATTTGCAGCAGACAGGTTGGAAACTGCATTCACCACCACATTTCCGGTCATATACTTTCCGGAGCTTGAAATGGTTTGCTGTGAAGCGCTCGGAGTAATCGTCTGTCCGGCTAAGGAAGCTATAGAACCCGTCAACTTGCTACCATTCACCCATGCCGTGTATCCGCTTAATATTTGCCCCGCTGCAGCTGTAGCACTGGTCTGACTGGATAAACTGTTTGCCGTTACGCTTCCTGAACCATTGTGATAGCCTGCAGGAACAGTGTAGCTTCCACCAGCATTCAATGCCTGACTTACCGCTCCCCGATTTGCCATTGTACCCGTAAGTGGTTCCCCATCAGCGCCGACAATTACTTTACCTGCCAGCACATCACCGACTCCGGCTGTCACCACATCAAGATCAGCACCTCCGCCTTTTAAAACAATACATTCTGCCACTCTTACACCCCCTTTGCCTGAATCTGAAAGTCTACTGCTGGTTTTTTATTATAACAATAGGCAGTCATGCTCCCTGCGCCAGTGACCACCCGATCTACGCAGGCATAAGCTTTGCTCTGTAGCTTCACATTTGCAGCCGTTATGCCGTCTGGCAGATACAGGCTTACTATTGGTTTATCATCTGCAGTTATGCCAGTCACACTGACCGTTTGAGTGTATGGAGCAGCGCTGCTCCAACTGGCAGTTGCCAGCGTTACTGTCTTTACAGCTTCCAGCTTATTAATTTCTGTGTTGGTTTCATTGATGTCATTGGCTCCAAATTTATCCCCGGTCTGCGTATAGGTTGTTGAGTCCGGCAGGCTGTAGGTGCCGTCCTCATTAGCGATCAGACGGTACCGGCGCTGTCCATCAAACATGGCATCCTTATAATCTGTTTTTAAACTCATGTGAAAACACCTCCATTCAGTGTAAATGATAATGTCTTTCTGCCGTTGTAACGGCTCTGTATATTGCTGTAAATCAGCCTGCAGGCTTCCTCGATCCGGTTAAGTTCCTGCCAGTCGATAAAGAGCTGATTCTCATAAAAAGTCTGGCGGCTGCCTATCTTAAATGCATAGGTTCCGGCGCAGATATAATCCAGGTTGGATTCAAACCGGTTAACCTCATCCGCATAGAAACCATAGTCTTCATAGATTTTATCTGTTCCCATTTCCTCAAAATCAAAATCCGGCCAGAGCAGAAGCGCCTGTGACCGGATCTCGTTTATATTTCCCTTTATGCGGTTATAGTCTTCTATGTTGAAGAAGTCCCCCTCTTTCCAGGTTGTTTTAGGAGTCTGCCACATTGCTCATATCCCTCCTTGCTTTAATGGTTCCGGACAATGCACCATTGAATTTCAAAGTATGATCATAGATCCGAAGCAGTAAATTCGATACGTATTTATTTTCCAAGAATGCGATATCATTCCCGTCAATCCTGGGTTCCCCTCTGTAAGTCAGTTCATATTCCCTGTCAGACTTCATATAGTCTCCAATCCAGTCTAAAAGGTTGGCTGCATGGATCGTATCTGACACCAAGGGATTTTCCCACACCTCCTGGCTTCCGGTTGTATTAAGCTGCCGGCTTACTTTGCTCTGGCTGGTTGTGTACTCTCTTCCCTTTACAGTGACTTCGATGGTCCCCGTAACCCCTGTGATCTCCACCGTAGCATAATAACTGCTGCTGTCTGTAATAGTCGCTGTCTGCCCTTCCTCTGGATCCGTAAGGGAACAGGAAAGATCATAGGACGGATTGCTGAAATAAAAGGTATACTGATTGTCTGATGCTGTAACGGAGATCGTTTCTTTTGCCAGTTCTTTTTCCTCCCCACTGGCACTGTAGAGTGTCCGGACAATCTGTAAATCCTTCACCTTGGTAAGCTGGGTTCCTTTTGGGGTCTTAGTCAACTCATGACCATATTCAAAGATATAATCCGTACTGTCACCGAACGTGATATTATTTAAGACCACCCGGTTATTCGGCTGCCCCTTTGTAAACTCCAGGACCAGCTTGTCAAACTCTTCGAATTCATGACTGATAATCGTTGTGTCAGTCAATTCGGTTATTTCGTAATCTTCCACCACTGTCCCATCCTTAAAGGCATGGAAGACCATTTCGGTTGGAACATTGCTGCCAAATTCCAGTGTCAGACCAAAGCATTTAAATGACGCTTCCAGGGTAATTTCCACCGCAGGGTTAGCTGCAAAGGTTCCATCACTTCCCGCCACGGCTTCTGAAATATATCCAGTGTTTAAAAGGGTAGCTCCCTCTGCCTGCCTTGGTAGAAAGTACTGGGCCGGTGCGGTGCTTGTGTAATCCTGCCCGGTCATGGCGTAAGCCTTTTTGACCGTCTTATCCAGGACTGCTCCTGCATTGCTGAAATAAGTCTGGTTATCGGATCCGGCTGTCATATCCGGGATAAAACTGGATTTTAGAAAGATATTACCCTCTCGATCCTGAGAAAGAATGCACCGACCGGCATTGGCAATCAGCTGCAGGGCTTCCTTGTGGGATACTGTAGGCATAGGATTTAACACATTTACGGACTTTAAATAGCTGTCGATCCAGTAAGTCCGCTCATCAATCCCGGCATCAGAAAACACATCAACTGCCAGATCGTAAAGACTAATTCCTTCTGGTCGATAAAGTCCCCGGTAATAAGTTCCGTCCATGAAGTCGAACCGGTCACTGGCTGAAAAGCTCATTTCCTCATCATCGGCAGACCACTCCTTTAACTGCACCGTTGCACCGGGAAGCCACTCTATGGATCCATCGTCAAGCTCCTGGCCATATAGAATCGTTATGTCCTGACCGATCTCCAAGAAGTTCACAGAGCTTTCTTCATTTTCTATATCAAAGGTTCTGTCCTTATTGCTCACCGTCATGCTAAAGTCAATGGTGGGAAGTTCCTCCATAACCGGGCTGATATACTCCTTTTTCGTAGCGGAAAGAATCTTCTGGTTATCAAAATAGATCCCAATCCCCATCGTCAGCTGATGGATCCGGAATCGGCTCTGACCGTTTACCATGACAGAGGGTGTAAATCGTAAAAAGGTAGCACCCTCAAATATTTCTTCCGTCACAAAACGCCCGGCTGCGTTCCCGGTGATTTCTACCGTGTTATTGTCGGACTCAATAGTAAAATCCACCGGATAAGCCTTTCCAAACTCTATGGTAAGCCCCTTTATGTCATAAGCAACCGGGAACCGGATTTCCACCGGTCCCATAAGCTGCTCCGACACAATTCCCTGATTCAGTACTACATCTGCTCTCTTCTGAGGAAGAAAGTACATGCTGCTGTCTACGGTTGTATAGTCCTGATCGCAGGTGGCGTAAAGCTCCTGAACCTCATAATTATCCAAGGGCCTCTTAAAACTGCTGTAATAGGTGTAGTTTTCCTGATCAGGAATATAAGCGCTCGCCTGTGCTTCCTGATTGATTAAACCGATGGTTACGCGGATATAGGTCTGGTTTCGCAGGCTGTCTTTCATATGGTCTTTGTATTGCTGACTTGCACTCTGCATCAGTCGATCACCCCGCAGTCAACCAAATTCACCTTGCAATTAATATATTTTGTGGGAAAACCATCATCATCAACCATATACGGTTCTGCTGACCGATCTCCCGGATACATCTTAACTGTCCTCCACTGATTTGATACCATATCCGGAAATTTGACCACAACAAAGAACTGATCAAACTCCTGCAGCATGGAGGACCATGTTTCTGCGTCTAAAATAGGCCAGACAAGAGCGTCGAGCTTATTTTGATCTCTTCCAATTTTCTGCCCTACAACCTCACCATTTGCATTCCTGGAAGATGATACGATTGTAGAAACAACAAAATTAAGACCTCTCTTTGGTGATGGAAAAGCCTTTCCATTCACGTATATTGTTGCTGCCATTTTTTCACCTCTCTTCCGACAAAAGAAAAGCACCCGGATTTCTCCAGATGCAAGTTATATCATAATACCTTATTCTTTTTTAAATATCTTATCGTTAACAGTATATTAATTCCTATAGCAAGTTCCAGAATTAAATAAGCTGGAGCTATGGCTAATGATTTAGAACAGATGAGCATGGAAATAACAAAGAAAATTATGCAAATAATCGCTGCTATTTTATTTAATTTCTTTATCGCAAGCACTGCACATGTCCCCCCTACCGTGAGAAACCATGAAATTGCAGTGGCGTTCTGGTTACCAATTATCCCGCCGTTGCTTGTTAGCACTCCACAGAACATCATAAAGCCTAAAAAGCCTAATACTGTATTAAACGCAACTACCCGTTCACCCTTTTTCTTGGTGATTTCCGCTTTTGCAACTTCTTCTTTTTTATGATTCAATGGATAACCGCAGTGAACACAATTTACAGCGTTTTCTGAAACTTCTTTTCCACACTCCGGACATTTAATTAACATACCAATCCCCCTCCTTTTTAATAATTATAGCAAAATTGGAGGGGATTGCAAGAAAAGTTATACTGTTCTGGTTCTTCTTAAACTAAAACCGCTCCGCTTCTGCGTATTGGTCTGAACCGTGGCAAGTGTTCTGCCATCGACTATCAAGTTAATATCTGATGAATCGCTTGATCCTGAATCCTGAAAAGCTGTCATAACATTAGCTACGGCGACCGCAACTCCTTCTGATACGGCATCAACAATCTGATCATTGTTCACAACCCCGGATTTGCTTCCGTACTTACCAACAAGTTCTGGTCCTGCTTCATTTGCTACAAAAAGTTGACCCGAATTTAATACGCCGCCATCAGCCAAGGCCGGAATGTTTATCTTTGGAATCTGGAAAAGTGTTACGCTGCTATCGTATTCTGCTCCAGTCACAGGGTTTTCCCAATGCCAATCAAAGGTAAATATGTCATTTACTATATCAATGAAAGAGTTTAGAACCTCTATGGCTGTCCTTACTGCATTCTTAAATATGTCCCTGAAAGCATCCGGAATCTTTTTCATGGCATCTTTCCACCTTTCAAGGGTAAACCATGATTCAACATCATTTGTCCACCAACTACTGAGATCAGCCTTCCAGACCCCAACGGTATCACTCCATTTGCTTTTAAGGCCGCTTTTCACGCTGTCGTAAAGACTTAACCATTTCTGAACTGTAAACCATGGGCTTACATCGATGCTCCACCAGTCTGTTAGATTATTTCTCCACTCCTCCGAAGTCTCGCCCCACTTCTGCTTTAACTGAGTTTTTACAGACTCGTATAAATCACTCCATTTCTGAATCGTAAACCAAGGAGAAACATTTTTATTCCACCAAGAATTAACATCTGTCTTCCAGACGTCCACCGCATTATCCCATGTGCTTTTTAACTCGTCCTTGATGGTTGTATATAGATCGCTCCATTTCTGAGCAGTAAACCATGGGGCTATGTAATTCGTGTACCATTCGTCCAATGATTTTGTCCATTCTTCAAATGTGTTTCTAAACCCTTCTACAATACCAAGAAGGATATTCATACCAATAGGTTTCATAGTTTCGGCAGGGGAATGGATTCCGAATATATTGCATACGGATTCCCAAACCCAATCAAACAAGTCTCCGATTGGCTCCAGAAGAAGAGCGAAAGCCCCGGTTATCCCTGCTCCAATTCCTGCAATTATGTTTCCACCGATTTCCAGAAAATTATCCGATGAAAAAGCCTTACGAAAAAAATTATCTGCATCATTAAAAAGTTTACTTGCATAATCAAAGTTAAATAGTTTGTTGGTGAAATTTTCCCAAAACGTCCCAGGTTCCCATTTCATCATCTCTTTAGTGATCGCTCCAAGGATAAACCCAACAACTGCTCCTATAGGACCACCTAAAGACAAACCAAGTGCAGTGCCAGATACGATCCACAAGGATTCCCCCATAGCATCAAGTACCCGCTGACCAAATTTCTCCCTTATAAACGCTTCAACAATCTCAATAATCTCACTTCCGATCACCTGAATAGCTGGAGTACTCCCATTTGACAAAACAAAAGTACCAAACGTCATGGCTAGCGAAGGTATACTTATTCCACCAGCAAACACCGCAGTGACCGCTGCTGTAATCTTTTTCCAAAGCGCCTTTACAATTACAGCAGGGCTGATCGATCCAACTGCTAATACCAGGTAAGTCACAATGGCTGTTTCTACGGGAGCTGTTGAGGCTGAATTCATATATGTCACTATTGCAGCCAATAATCCATCAACAATTAGTTTCCCTGTTTTTGCAAGTATGGTTTTCCAGTCCAGGTTATTTAAAAATGTACCTATTTGACTTCCTATTTTTCCCCAATCCGTATTTTCTACTGCCACTGTCAGCGTATCCAACAACCCTAAAACAAAGGTGCTCATTGCCCGACCGGTGGCAGCAAAATCATAGGTGGAAAAGAAGTTGTTAACGCCACTTGCAATAGATCTCCCAAAGTTAGACCAATCAAACGTCTCACCAAAAGAGAGCGCCGCATATAAAGCAGTATTCAAAGCCCCCGCAATTGTCTTTCCTACCGCTCCGAATAATTCAGGACTAATAAGTCCATTTAAAAACTCAGCCAATCCTTGGCCAAATTCACCCGTAGCAAAATAAATGGAAAGCCAATCAATAGAGTTTAAAGCATTGGTGATCCCTTCTCCAATATATACACCTGCAAGCTGATAATCTCCATTCTTAAAAGCCTGGCAGATTTTGTTTATCAATTCGCTTGCATCCGGAACAAGGGCTTCCGTCCAATCCTTGGTTAAATCCCCAAAATCAAGAGAAGAGTCACTCCCTGTCCCGCTTCCACTCCCGGAAGAATCCTCTGCGTTCAATACGTTCAGTTCGTCAATCCCCAGGCTGTAGTCTTTCAGCTTTTTTGCAGAGTCAGCTGCATCACTCAAATTATCGGCCACCGTCCCGGAGGATCCCGCCGCGTCTGAAAGAGCGTCACTGCTTCCACCTGCATCACCAAAAAGCGCCACGGTAAATGCTTTGAAATAACTTGCAAGCGTCTGCAGTTTTGCAAGTACTGTATTAATCACCTGAATTACAGGAGTAAAAGCATTAATAAGCCCCTGACCGATAGTTGCTTTCAGGGATTGAAACTGTAATTGCAAGACCCGGACCTGATTGGCCCAGCTCTTTGAGGTCCTTGCAAAATCCCCGGAGGCGTCTGACAAAGAACTCATAACGAACCGATACCGGAGCATTACTTTTTCCTGCTCCGTCATTTTTGCCGTTGTTTTACCAAAACCATTGTTTAAAGCATATTGATCAAGTGCCGTTTGGGTCATGACAACGCCGAGTTCTTTTAGACTTTCAGTCTCTCCGGTGAAGATACTTTTTAGCTTTGTGTAGGCTTCGTCTGTAGAAAGATTATAAAAGGACGCTACGTCCCCGGTAAGTCCTGTAATGGCAGCCGACATTTGATACCCGGCTTCTCCTGTAACTCCAAAAGACTTCGCCATAGCCCCGTAAGTACCCATGTACTTTTTTGCTGTCAGCTCCGACAGTCCAAACTGGGTTATGGCATTCTTGGCAAAGGCGTTCACCTGCTTACTCATGGAGCCGAACGTGACATCAACCACATTCTGGACCTCTGCCAAATCAGAACCAAGCTGGATACAGGACTTGCCAAAGGCTATTAATGCTGTAATGCTAAGAGCTGCCACAACTACTCCTGCAATCTTTCTAAAGGAAGATGCCATTTTTGATGTCTGGCGCTCCACATGGCTTGTGGTGCTTGTTGTCTGTTTCTTTACCTTTTCCAGTTCATCACGGTAGGGTTTTGTATAAGCCTCAATGATTACCTGGAGTTTTTCAAGCGTCATGCCTTCCAGCTTTACCACCTCCTGATCTGGCATGGTTGTGGCGGTATGCAAAGTCTATCATCTGGACCTTGTATGCCGCCGCTTCCTGTTCCTGTCTCTTCTTTTCAATATCAGAGCCTTCTTCTCCGAACAACTCCGGAAAATAGTCCCATAGTTCCATGATACCTACTTTTGATCCGTTTAAAATAAGGCTCACATACTGGGCGATATCCTTAGCCAGGAAATGCTTTTCTATGAGCCGTTGCTTTAGATGCCCGCGTTCTTTTCTTTCAGCACTCTCCAGAATATCCCGTACTTCTTCAATAGAAAGCTCCCAGAATCTTTCCGGAGCAATACCGCAGTCAATAGCTGCCGGGTAAAGCTGTCCGATCATGTCCGAAACAAAGGTTACATGACTTCCCTGGCTTCCTCCAGCTTCTCGTCCATCGCCGCCTGCTGGTCCTCCGAGAAAAAACCGGACACTTTATAAATCTCCATCAGTACGTCCGTCATGAAAGTGAGCTGGGTACCGCCTTCCTCACAATATTTGTCAAACAGGTTTTGCACATCGGCATATTTCATACCATGATTCCAGGTCTTCATGGCTCCTTGGGTAATTGTGAGCATAACTGCAAGAGGAGGAACGCCATCGAGCAAATTAAGCAGATTTCGCTTAAATTTATCTTCCAACTGGCAGATCACTGCAGTAGTCAGCTTCAACTTATATTCCTCTCCGCCCACGGTCCATACTGCAAAAGAAGGTCGTTTCTTTTTCTCCGGCCCCTTTCCCTTTTCCTCAATATTTCTTTCTACTTCCATTTTATCATCTAAACCATATTCCATTTATGTAATACCTCTCTTTCTTTATTCTGTAGGATCTGTCACTTCAATATCCGACTGAAGTCCCAGTGTTAAAGTAAATTCAATTGCTGCATTGACACCGCCGCCGCCTGCTTTCACGCTGCACTGAGCATCGAAGCTGAATTTCGTTCCATCGGGAAATGTCTGCTCAAATGATACTGTATCCTTATTATCAGCTACTGTTCTGAGCTTTCTGTAAGAAGAATCTGCTCCATTCTCCCATTTAAACTTGTACGCCAGATCTCCAGGATCTCCAATGCCAAGTTCCGAATGCTTTATTTTATCTTCCAGGGTGGTGTTATCCACTTTCTCCGGATCCACGCCAAGCTCCGGTACTTCTTTCAATCCAGACAAGACCGAATAAGCGCTTTCACCGCTTTTCTTCATTCCAAGTGTTATGCCATTTGCTAACATTTATCTGTCTCCTTTCTAATAGCTGTGATAGACCTGTTTGGTCTTTACATCAATTACCATTTCATACCGCATCTGCTTATGCTTTAAGCCGCTGGGATCCTCTACGTCCATACATTGGGTGCGCTTAAGTCCCAGAGCTGCTACGGCCTGATCGACAGCAACAGCTGCCGCTGAAGTACTTTTCCTTGCCCATATATCAATACGGTACCGGCAGTACGCCTTTTGTTCCTCCATGTCCGTATATTCAATGACCTTGTTATCTTCCTCCATGTACTGAATTGAAAGATCCTGTTCCCAGTCTCTGGGGTAATAATCTGTTACATTGTCTGTAACTGCGCACAGGGCCATATATACTTGATCTTTTACATTAATCATTTACTTACCTTTCTTATTTCCGCGGATAATACATCTTTTACTTTCCGGGAGATAATATCTTCATTATCTTTTAAACCAGGATACATAAAAGGCTGAGCTGCCTGTCCAGAGGTCTGATAAAAACGTCCCTCTGGGGTGTCAATAAAAAACCAGTGATATTTTTCCGCTGTTTCCGCATCCACCTGGCTTTCGTGGATCCACCATGGAGACTGAGAATAAACCGGTGAGACTTCAGGGGAAATGCCTGAGTGACTGGCTTCCCCCTTAGGCCCTGTTCCAAATTCCACATAAGAAGCGTATTTTTTATTGGTGTACACAGTTCCAATCACTTTGTCAGCTTCAACCACAACCCTGGTTTTAATACTCTGCCGAAGTTCACCATCATTCACTGGGCACATAAAAACGGCACCGGCCTGTGCGATCTTAACGCCCTGACCTATGGCTTTTTTGGCTCCAAGATCCGCAACGTCCTGGAGGTTACCATATTTTTTCATGAGCTTATCCAGCCCCTTTATACCGTCCGCCATTATAATTTCTCCAATTCCATGTACAGATGTGAGTATGGGCGGATCACAATAATCTTGTAATCCGGATCCGATTCTCCCGAAACGTATACACAGAAGCCATCACCTTCGCAGTATGTCTGTTCTCCCAGCAGATAACTGACACGTCCCTTTTCATCGGTTTCTATTGTGTAGCTTCCCGCAATCCGGCAGTTACGGATGTAGGAAAGCCTCTGCCCGTACATTTCCGCCTGCAGTTTTCCTCCAGCGGGCCATATTTCAGCAGTAACGGGCTTTGCTTCCCCGTACTCAATATAGGAATTTCCCTCATTGTCTTTCTTGGCTACTGCAGGTCTAAGGTAATACTTTTTCAGCCGGTTCCGTTTTAGTCTCATAAACCCTACCTCCTACCCGTACCAAACGATACCGGTCCAGTGTGCCATAAATATGTTTCGGGGCATCTTCAAAGCTGTAGCTTTCTCCTCCTTCACTCCGGCCAGACTCTCCCTCTGTTCCCATACGGTTTACAGCGATCACTGCCAAATCTCTGACGGTCTTTAATAATGCCGGGGGCAGCTCCGTCCGGTTGGTGTAGGCAAGAACGTATTCCTTTGCATCTTCAAGCAAAAGGGAGAGCAATTCTCCATCACTCTCCCCGGTCAGCATTTTCAGTTTTTCAACTTCTTCCACTTACATCACTTCCTTTAAGACAGCCAGGAGATCTTCTCTGCCAAGAGAAGACGCACCCTCAATCCCCTTTTCTTTTGCAAGTGCCTTTAATTCAGGGACCATCATGTCCTCCAGGTTCTTTTCCGGTTCTGGTGGGTTTTCGGGTTCTTCCTGTTTTTCAGGCTCTACCTCACTTGCTTCTCCCAGCTCCTTAAAACCATCTGAAATAAGTTTTGAAGCTATAACATCGTCTTTAACAATTCTTTCAACATTACCTTTTATCAGCCTCATATGGTGCCTCCTTATTCATTTGGCTCTTTAATGTTTAAGTAAATCGAGTCCAACTTATTATCAAGCACCCAGATATCATGGAAACGTCTGTAATCCATCTGCCAGGCATTTAACTTCTGGTTGATGTTCGGATCAAAGATTCTCATAATGTCCTGCTTTGTGATCGCAATAGGAGTTGTGCGAGGCAACACAACAAAATTGATATTTTTTGCTGTTGAACCCTTCACATAACCACCCTGTTCCTGACCAGAAGTCTTGCCATCATAAATGGTGATGGAAGTATACATTCTGTTGGAAGGTGTTGAAATAATGGGAACACCATCTACAGAAGGAACTGCTGTATCAATACCGCCCTTAGAAAATGTGGTGTTGATAATCTTTCCTGATAGTTCCAGCTCTAATTCCATAATGAAATCAGGCGTAGCATGGATTACCAGAGGACCATTGTATAATTCGCGGATTGCCTTAATGCCTTCTTTTACTTTCCTGAGTGCAGATGTATTTGTAGCTCCTGGCGTATAGCCGTAAGAAACCATTCCTGCCTTGTTGGCCGTGATTGTTTC
>Ga0316613_10002123_pt1 | contig 12918 bp, 11 predicted proteins | sample OWC_soil_day10_C_2_FD_207647 | JGI IMG/M metagenome (GOLD analysis project Ga0316613, IMG submission 207647) | Wetland soil microbial communities from Old Woman Creek delta, Ohio, United States - OWC_soil_day10_CT_b | ecosystem: Environmental > Terrestrial > Soil > Wetlands | place: USA: Ohio...
TCTTGCAACCGATCTGGCGGGCGAGATCCTTGGTAGACACCGTGCAATCTCCATGCATGAGCACGATTAACGGTTTTGCCGACTCATCCTCCATGATCAGTGTCTTGACGACGCAGTGCTCATCCACACCAAGTTCACGCGCGGAGACCTTGGTTCCCCCATGTTCCTCATAAGCGTAGAGATGGCTGGAATACACGGCGTTGTGCTGCCGCAGAAATTTTGTCGCTGGTGTTTCCGGTCCGCTTCCAGGTTTCATGATATGGCTGACGATTGATCCACAATGTAGTTAGCATAGTGTAATCCTGACGGAACGATTTCACTAATGCCGGAGAATGATTGTCAGTCCGGGCATGTTTTGCTTCAATGGACTATTCTCTCGTTGATCCGGCATGTCATTGCCATGTCTCCTGGATAACCGCACAAATATGGATACTTTCCCCAACCTGCCCATCGATTTCCGCGCTCCTTCTTCGGAGGTTGCAAGACGCCTGATCGGTGCGACCTTTCTCGTCAACGGCATCGGAGGACGCATCGTCGAAACAGAGGCATACGACCGGGAAGACCCCGCTTCTCACAGTTTTGCCGGACCGACACGGCGCAATGCGGTCATGTTCGGCCCGCCCGGCCGCATCTACGTCTACCGTTCGTACGGTATGCATTGGTGCGTCAATTTCGTCTGCAGGGAAGAAGGCCATGGCGCGGCTGTTCTGATTCGGGCGCTGGAACCGACTGCCGGGATCGACATCATGCGCGAACGACGCGGGCAGGAAAACATCCGCCTGCTCTGCGCCGGTCCTGGACGCGTGTGCCAGGCGCTTGGAATAACCGGCGAACACAACGGGATGGCCATCGGTGCCCCCCCGTTTGAGCTGCTTCCTCCCACTGCGGCAGTCGACGTGGCAAAAGTAGCAACAGGCCCGCGCATCGGCATCTCAAAGGCGAGAGACGTACCTTGGCGGTTCGGCCTTACGGGTTCGCCATTCCTGAGCCGTCCGTTTCCTCGCCCCTGAGCACGCATTCCCTCGCTCCGCTGCCGTCTTTCAACCGTCCTTGCAAAGGATAGGTATAATCCGCGTCTTTTCTCTGAAGCTTCGTCATGTCTCACGCTCTCTCTTCGACCTCGCCCGACCGGGGTTTATCCTTCTGGTGGAAACCGGCTCTGTTTGTTCTGGTAGCGGCAGTCGGCCTCTATTATGTCAAGTGGTCCCCCTACTACCTCAAAGCTTTTGCCGCAGCCGATACCCATTCCATTGGTGCATCGATCCTGAACGACCATCAGGGATCGCCCGTCGCTGCCGCGCTAGCGTATGCGCAAACCTACTTTCTGGCTATCTGGAAAGCCGCTGCGCTGGCGATGGTCCTGGGTTCGCTGCTGCAAGTGCTGATTCCTCAGGACTGGCTGCTGCGTCTCTTCGGCCGAGCAGGCTTTGTCTCGACATTACGCGGAGGATTGTTTGCCCTGCCCGGCATGATGTGTTCCTGCTGTGCGGCTCCTGTGGCCGTCAGCATGCGACGGCAGAAAGTCTCGGTCGGTGCCGCACTGGCATTCTGCATCGCCAATCCTACTCTCAATCCGGCCACGCTCCTGTTCATGGGATTCGTACTTGGTTGGGATTTCACGATTCTTCGTCTGATCGCCGGAGTGATCGTAGTCCTGGGCGTATCCCTGATCGCACAGCGTATGGCCCGCCCCGACGCCGTCATACCGGAAGCCATGCTGGAGACCATATCCATGAAAAATGCGGACAAGCACCTGCTGGTGCTCTGGGCGCAGAAGTTGTGGCAGCTATTCTGGAGCATCGTGCCGATCTATATTGTGGCTGTACTGGCTTTGGGAGCTGCGCGTGTATGGCTTTTCCCGCATGTCGACGGCACCATGGGCAACAGTATGCTGTGGCTGATCCTGATGGCTGTATTCGGCACGCTCTTCGTGATTCCGACCGCCGCCGAGATTCCGATTGTGCAAACGATGCTATCGTTGGGGCTCGGCATCGCTCCGGCAGCGGCACTGCTGATCACGCTGCCGAGCATCAGCTTGCCGTCCCTGCTGATGCTGCGCAAGGTCATCGAGACTAAGGTGCTGGTAGTGGCAGCGGCTCTCATCATGCTGATCGGTATCGTGAGCGGAGCGGCTGCTTATCTGGTGCTCTAAGCTGCACGTGCCGGTCCACGTTTAACTTGCCTGCCCAGGCCGCCTGCAGGGGCGGCCTCTCCCCCCCAAGAATGGCCACACGCAAGAGAAGTTGGTAGACTCATCGTGACACAACGATAAGGATGCACGATGGCCATTTCCTTCAGCGATCGGGGAAAACAGGAAATCTGGACAACCGTTCGTTCCATGAACGATGCATGGACCAAGGGAAACCCGGACGATCTTGCCGGTTTCTTTCATCGCAACATGGTTGCCATTACTCCTTTCGGACGTGATCTGCTTGACGGTGCCGCCGCCTGCATTGCCGGATGGAAGCGTTTTGCCGACACTGCACGCATTCACCATTGGGAAGAAACCGATCCCGCCATCCATGTCTACGGCGAATCTGCCGTAGTGGCATACTATTACCGCATTCGCTTCGATATGAGCGGGCAAGCCTTCGATATGGAAGGCAGGGATATGTTTTTCTTTATCAAGGAAAAAGGAAGGTGGTGGGCTGTAGCTGATCAGTTTTCTTCCTGTCCAGCCTGACCTGCCGGCCACGTTGCGCTTAAATGATAAGACGCCGCCCCGGCGAATCGAAAACAGAACAAAGCATGGATAAGCAAAGCAAGCATGATACGGTGAAGAAGCGGCTGCCCGCCCATGTCCTCTTTTATGCGGCCAGCATCGCTATCCTGATCGCAGGCATGGTCTGCGCCGCTTTCATTTTCATATCGGCTGCAAACAACGACATACCCGATCTCGACCTTGAGAATAGCAAAGCATACCAATTCCAGCTGGAGAAAATCGGCGGCAAATCGGCTGTTTTTGGCGTCCAACTGACGCACTGGTTTTCCAGCCTGTGGCATGGAAAACCGTTGGCCTATACCGTAGCTGTTTTGTCGATCATCGCAGCCATCATCTTGTGCTGGCTTGGGAATCGCCAAGAGCCCTACGAAGAGTAATACAGGCAAATTGCCGCAAGCCCCGGCTCCGAACGGTCTCCGGCTTTATTTCTGAATATCGATGTATTGCCAGTCCGATTGCAGGATTGGATGCTTCTTGAACCCTTGAACCCACGGGCGCACCAGCCAGTTTCGCGTGCGGGTCACATGGACCACCCAGGCGGTATCCGCCTCCATCTGGCGGTTCATCTGGGCATAAAGCGCATTTCGCCTGGGGCCGGGCGGCAGCGCAACGGCCTTTCTGAACAGGGCATCGTAAGCAGGCGACTGATAACAGCCGTGGTTGCCCTGTCCCGCATTCGGACCATACAGTAATTGAAGAAAGTTTTCTCCTTCGGGGTAATCGGCATGCCAGGCCGCGCCCCACATCATCAGCCCGCACTCCGTCGCGGCCTTCAGGTTGTCGGCGAAATTGCTGACCGGGAATTCGGCGCGAATGCCGATACGGTCCAGCCCGCGCTTCCATATTTCCGAGACGATCTTCGAACTTGCACTCGGCTCGGTATGAATCTTCAGCACCAGCGGACTGCCGTCCGGCATCGTGCGGTAGCCGTCAGGCTGGCGCCGGTAGCCGAAATAGTCCAGCAGGCGCGACGCCAGTTCAGGCTCGTACGCGATGCTGCTGCGATAGGCAGGGTCGTGCCCGACCACGCCGCCCGGGACGATCATCTCGGCCTTGACCGCCTGCCCGTTGCGCAACAATGCAATCTCTTCGCGCACGTCATAAGCCATGGCAATGGCGCGGCGCAGGGCGACCTTGTCCGTGCTGTAGCCTCCCACTATCGGATCGCGGAAATTGAAGATGGTATAGGTTATTTCCGGCTCGTCCATCCGGAAAAGCCGAATGTTCTGCGCGGCGAATTCGGGCTTGAGCCGATCGCCGTCAAGCACGGTGGGAGCCGCCAGTTGCGGCAATTTATCGAAATCGATCCTGCCTTCCTGGAAGGAGAGCCAGCGCGATTGCTCTTCCTCGATGATAGAAATTTCCACGCGCCCTACCTGCGGCATGTGCTTGCCCTTCATGTCGCGCACGATGCGCTCGTCCTCGGGATCGCCGGAAGGTTTGAAATTCCAGACGAAGCCCCGGTAATCGGGATTCGCCACGAGCACGATCTTGCTGCGGGGGACGTACTGCTTCAGCATGTATGGCCCGGTTCCAACCGGATGCTGGCCGCTCTGAGTTCCGTATGCCTCGATCACCTCGCGCGCCACCGCCGCAAGACCGCCGTAGGCAAGCACATACAGGAAATTGGAATCCGGCGCGCGCAGCCGGATGCGCAAGGTATAGCGGTCAAGCGCCTGCAGGCCAGGAACGGGCGCGTCATAGTCGAAGCGCCCCGTCTTTTTCGCGTGTGCCGCCAGCTCATCAAGGCCGATAATCTTGCCCGAGACGAAATTGGCCGACGGGGAACGGTTTTGAGGATCGACCAGGCGCTTGATCGTGTAAACGTAATCGGCCGCGGTCAACTCGCGCGGCTTGCCGTGGAATGCGGGGTCCGGCGTGAAATGAATGCCCTTCCGCAGCCGGAAAGTATAGGTTCTGCCGCCATCGCCAATCGACGGCATCGACTCGGCTGTATTCGGCGCCAGCTTGGCGGGCCGTGCGAGATAATCGTAAGTCAGCAGCGTTTCAAAGATGGCATCGCCAACCCAGCCGGAGTAATAGTTCTGCGTGCGAACCAAGTCGAACCCATCGTCCGGCGCCTCGAACACAGTCCGGACGATCTTGCCGGGATCGGCAGCGGCAAAGGCCGCATTCCACAGCAGGAACAGAACACCGACCAGGATACGACCGCACCACTTTTGCATGATTGATCCCCGTATTACGTTGCAAGTTTGCAGCATATCACCTGCTGTACAGCGAGGCGAAAGACTGCAAATCGGCGATGTGCGGCAATCGATGAAAAGCAAACCACACCGTCAAATTGAACGCAGGCATTATAATGTAATGTTTTAAGCAGTTTTTCTTTACGATTGATGAAGGTATCTTGCGGGCTTCCCAGTCCTGAATCGCGTGTGCCCTGCGCACTGACGATAGGCAATTTCGATGGCGTCCATCGCGGTCACCAGCTTCTGCTCGCGCGCGTGCGCGAAGCAGCGACACGTCTTGGACTGAGCGCCGCCGTGCTGACCTTTGAGCCGCATACGCGCCTGTACTTTGCCCGCCTTGCTGGCAAGCCGTCGTCCGCGCCAGCTATCATCTCCTCCTTGCGTAACAAGCTCCAGGCGCTGGCCGCGACCGGTATCGACCGCGTCATGATCGCGCGCTTCGACGACGCTTTCGCCGCCCTGGAACCGATGGAGTTCATCAAACGCATCCTGGTCGACGGGCTGAACGTGAAATGGCTGATGGTCGGAGAAAACTACACCTTCGGAAAAAGCCGGGCCGGCAACGTGGCCGAACTGATCGAGGCGGGAAAACGCTTCGGCTTTCAAGTCGAGGTCCTGCCGACCGTCAGGGACAGCAATATCCGGGTGTCGTCCTCTGCGATACGGTCGGCGCTGCAGCAAGCCGACTTCGGTAAGGCGGCCGACCTGCTGAACAAGCCCTATTGCATCTCCGGCCACGTCATTCATGGCAACAAGCGCGGACGCCAATTGGGATTTCCAACCGCCAACCTGCGCATCCGTTTTGCCAATCCGGTGCTGGACGGCATCTTCGTGACGCGGGTACACGGCCTGGCCGAGCATCCGCTTCCAGCCGTATCCTGTATCGGAACGCGTCCGACCGTGGACAGCAGCAATCGCATCCTGCTGGAAACCCATATTCTGGATTATGCGCAGTCCTGCTATGGCAGACTGATTCATGTCGAATTTCTGCATAAATTGCGTGATAATCAAAAATTTGCCGATCTCGCCGCGCTGAGCAAGGCAATCGAAGGCGATGCGGCTAATACGCGTGCATTCTTCATTGGAAAGAACGACGTCCGCTATACGCTGTGCAAAGACCGAATTTGACGGCCGGACAATATTACGCCTGTACAATTCGTCTTTCTTTGCTGTATTACCGAACTTTCATACACCATGTCGAACAAACAACCTGACCGTCAGGCCGGCAAGCCTCAACAGAAGCAGGCCAACAAGCCGAGCAAGGATTACCCGGTAAACATGCCGGACACCCCGTTTCCGATGCGCGGGGATCTCGCCAAACGCGAGCCTCAATGGATCAAGCAGTGGCAGGAAAAAAACATCTACCAGCGCATCCGCGACGCCCGCAAGGGACGGCCGAAATTCATCCTGCATGACGGTCCTCCATATGCAAACGGCGAAATCCATATCGGACACGCGGTCAACAAGATCCTGAAAGACATCGTCGTCAAGACACGCACGCTGGAAGGTTATGACGCTCCCTACGTTCCGGGCTGGGACTGCCATGGCATGCCGATCGAGATCCAGATCGAGAAAACCTACGGCAAGAATCTGCCCGTGGCCGAGGTGCAGGCCAAGGCGCGCGCTTATGCGACCGAGCAGGTCGAGCGTCAGAAGAAAGATTTCATCCGCCTGGGCGTGCTGGGCGAATGGGACAATCCGTACCTGACGATGAATTATGGGAACGAAGCAAATGAAATCCGCGCCCTCGGCAAGTTGCTGGAAAAAGGCTATGTCTATCGCGGCCTGAAACCGGTCAACTGGTGCTTCGACTGCGGATCTGCCCTGGCGGAAGCAGAAGTCGAGTATCAGGACAAGCGCGACCCCGAAATCGATGTCGGCTTTGCCTTCGCCGAACCGGAAAAGATTGCCGCCGCGTTCGGATTGACCAAACTCCCGTCCGACAAGGGCTACATCATCATCTGGACCACGACGCCCTGGACGATTCCGTCCAACCAGGCGCTCAACGTCAATCCGGAATTCGATTACGCACTGATCGAGACAGAGAAGGGCCTGCTGATCCTGGCCGACCAGATCGCCATGGAGCCTTCCGACGAGGCAGGCCGCACGAAGCTACAAAAACGATACGATCTCCGGCAATGGAACAAGGTTGCCATCTGCAAGGGAGCAGCACTGGCCGGCATCCGCTTCAAGCACCCTTTCTACGATGCCGACGAGGGCTACCGTCGCTTGTCGCCGATCTATCCAGCGGAATACGTCGCGCTCGACACCGGCACGGGCATCGTCCACTCGGCTCCGGCCTACGGCGTCGACGACTTCCTGTCGTGCAAGTCGAATGGCATGAAGGACGACGACATTCTGAATCCGGTCATGGGCAATGGCCGCTATGCGTCATGGCTGCCCTTCTTCGGCGGCATGACCATCTGGGAAGCGTCGAAACCGATCTGCGACAAACTGCGTGAAGTTGGTGCCCTGTTCGGTTTCAGCATGTCGTCACACAGCTACATGCACTGCTGGCGCCACAAGACGCCGATCATCTACCGGGCGACCTCGCAATGGTTCGCCGGCATGGACGTCACACCGAAGGACGGCAGCCCGACCTTGCGCGAAACGGCCCTTCAGGGCGTCGAAACGACTGCCTTCTATCCGGAATGGGGCAAAGCCCGCCTGCAGGCCATGATTGCAAATCGTCCGGACTGGACGTTGTCCCGCCAGCGGCAATGGGGTGTGCCGATGGCGTTCTTCGTGCACAAGGAAACGGGCGAATTGCACCCGCGCACGCCGGAACTGCTGGAAAAAGTGGCGGAACTGGTCGAAAAGCACGGCATCGAAGCGTGGCAGACCGTCGAGCCGAAAGACCTGCTCGGCGACGAAGCGCCCATGTATGAGAAGAACCGGGATACGCTCGACGTCTGGTTCGATTCCGGCGTCACGCACCTGACCGTCTTGCGCGGCTCGCATGCGCAGCAACTGGCATTCCCGGCCGACTTATACCTGGAGGGGTCGGATCAGCATCGCGGCTGGTTCCATTCATCCCTGCTGACCTCTTCCATGCTGGATGGCCGCCCCCCCTACAAGGCGCTGCTGACGCACGGCTTCGTGGTCGATGGCGAAGGCAAGAAGATGTCCAAATCGCTGGGCAACGTGATCGCACCGCAAAAAGTCTTCGACACTCTCGGCGCCGACATTTTGAGGCTGTGGGTTGCGTCGACCGATTATTCGGGCGAACTGTCTATTTCCGATGAAATCCTGAAACGGGTTACCGAGGCGTATCGCCGCATCCGCAACACGTTGCGGTTCCTGCTCGCCAACACGTCCGATTTCGATCCGGCCAAGGACGCTGTTCCGGTCGACGAGCTGTTCGAACTCGACCGGCATGCCATCGCGAACATGAACGCCTTGCAGGCCGAGATTCTGGCGCATTATGAGAATTTCGAATTCCACCCTGTCGTGGCCAAACTGCAGACGTATTGCTCCGAAGACCTGGGAAGCTTTCATCTCGACATTCTCAAGGATCGCCTGTACACAGCGGGAGAAGCATCGAAGGCGCGCCGGTCCGCGCAGACTGCGCTGTGGCATATCACGCATGCGCTGCTGCGCCTGATGGCACCGATCCTCTCCTTCACAACCGAAGAGGCATGGTCCATTTTCGCCAGCAAGGACGAGTATGAATCCGGAGGCGAAACGATTTTCACGCAAACCTACTACCGGTTGCCGGAAATTACCGATGGCGCTCAACTGCTGATCAAGTATGCCGAAATGCGGGATATTCGCGCCGAAGTCACCAAGCAACTGGAAGAAGTCCGGATTGCAGGCGATATTGGTTCGTCGCTTCAGGCCGAGATCGATATTCGCGCCAGCGGGGAGCGGTACGATATGCTGAAGAGCCTCGACGATGACCTGAAATTCATCTTCATCACGTCGAAGGCCAACGTGGTCAAAGTCGGCAGCAAGGATGAAGAAGGCGTCAGCGTCCGCCCGTCGTCGTATCAGAAATGCGAACGCTGCTGGCACTATCGCGACGACGTCGGGTCGGACGCTGCACATCCGCACATCTGTGCGCGCTGTGCAGCCAACCTGTACGGCAACGGCGAGCCGCGGAAATTTGCTTAAAAACGAATAAACATCGAAAAAACAACATATGGCATCCAAAAATCGCTTTTCGTCCAAGGGCAACACCAGCATGGTGCCCTGGCTCGGCGTTGCCGCCATCGTGATCCTGCTCGACCAGTTAAGCAAGATCGCGATTACCAAGATCCTGGCATACGGCGAATCCATCCGGATCACGTCATTCTTCAATTTGGTACTGGCTTACAACAAGGGCGCGGCTTTCAGTTTTCTGGCATCGGAATCCGGCTGGCAGCGCTATTTCTTCACGGCAATCAGCATTGCGGCTATATTATTTATCCTGTTCCTGCTCAGGAAACATGCCGGACAAAAGCTGTTTTGCTGGGCGCTGGCCTTGGTTTTGGGCGGCGCCATCGGCAACCTGATTGACCGCGTCCTGTATGGCCACGTGGTCGATTTCCTGGATGTCCATCTGCATGGATGGCACTGGCCAGCATTCAATATAGCGGACAGTGGCATTACAATCGGTGCCGTGCTGTTCGTCATCGATGAATTGAGACGGGTCAACAACAAGCGCTAGCCTGATCCGGGCAGCAAACACGCATCAGGAGTCCAGATGGATTTAAACGACAAGAAAATCGTCCTCGGCATGACAGGCGGCATAGCCTGTTATAAATCTGCCGAATTCACTCGCGCGCTGATACGGGCAGGCGCGTCGGTGCAGATCGTGATGACGGAAGCGGCCACGCGTTTCGTTACGCCGGTAACCATGCAGGCCTTGTCCGGACATTCGGTCTATTCGGACCAGTGGGATTCGCGCGTCATCAACAACATGGCGCACATTGCGCTGACCCGCGAAGCCGATGCGCTTCTCATTGCGCCGTGCACCACCAATTTCATTGGAAAACTGGCACATGGTTTGTGCGACGACCTGCTTTCCTCGCTTTGCATGGCACGGCCGACAAATCTGCCTTTCATGGTCGCACCGGCCATGAACGTGGAAATGTGGCAGAACCCGGCGACGCAACGTAACATTTCTCAATTGCGAGCCGACGGTGTCCGCATTCTCGGGCCGGCGGCAGGCGAGCAGGCATGCGGAGAAATCGGTCTGGGACGCATGCTGGAGCCTGACGAACTGCTGGAAGAGACCATTGCGGCGCTGCAACCCAAGCTGCTGGCCGGCAAACGCGTCATGGTAACGGCCGGCCCGACTTTCGAGCCGATCGATCCGGTGCGCGGGATTACCAACCTGTCGTCCGGAAAGATGGGCTACGCGATTGCGCGCGCCGCCCGCGAAGCTGGTGCCGTGGTCACGCTGGTATCGGGACCGACCGCGCTGAACACGCCGTATGGCGTCGAACGGATCGACGTCCGTACGGCCATCCAAATGCACGACGCGGTCATGGGCCGCGTCGACGATCAGGACATTTTCATTGCCGTTGCCGCCGTCGCTGACTGGCGGGTGGCCAATGCCAGCGCACAGAAGATCAAGAAGGATACCGCTGCCGACATGCCTCATCTGGAATTCGAGCAAAATCCGGACATCCTTGCCACGGTGGCCCAATTGTCGCACCCCCCTTTCTGTGTCGGTTTTGCAGCCGAGTCGGAAAATCTCATGCAATATGCCGAGGAGAAGCGCAGGAAGAAAGGCATACCGCTGCTTGTCGGCAACATCGGACACGAAACCTTTGGCAAGGACGAGAACAAGCTGGTCCTGTTCGACGAAACGGGACATATCGAGCTGCCCCATGCCGACAAGCGGGATCTGGCCCGCCAACTGATTGCCCAAATCGCGCGCCGCATTTGACAAGGAAGCAGCATGAAAACCATTGACGTCAAGATTCTCGATCCCCGCATGAAAGACCAATTGCCGGCTTATGCCACGTCAGGCAGTGCCGGCCTCGATTTGCGGGCCTGCATCGATTTGCCGCTCGTCTTTCAGCCCGGAGAAACGCACTTGGTTCCGACAGGGCTGGCGATTCACATTGCCGACCCGGGGTATGCCGCCATGATATTGCCGCGTAGCGGACTCGGACACAAGCACGGAATCGTGCTCGGCAATCTGGTTGGCCTGATAGATTCCGACTACCAGGGGCAATTGATGGTATCCACCTGGAACCGGGGCCAGACCGTATTCACGCTCAATCCGCTCGACCGGCTGGCCCAGCTTGTCATCGTTCCTGTGCTTCAGGTCAGTTTTAATGTCGTCGATGACTTCGATGCCAGCGAACGCGGCAACGGTGGATTCGGAAGCACGGGCAAACAGTAAGCGGGTTAACATGAACGCATTACCATCTTTCCTGTCGACGAGAAAAGGCCTGCGTGGATACTGGCGCGGTTCCTTTGCCATTGCGCTCGCCCTCCTGCTCGGCGCCTGCTCTACTGAGCTTCCGGTCAAAGACAAAGGTGATCTGCCGCTCTCACTGCAACCCGCATCAAGCGATGTCGATTCGCTGCGCCGGATCGTCCTGTACCAGGAACGTCTCGACCGCATCACGGCGCCTCTCCTGATCGCCAATCCGGATTTATGCAAGAAGCAGGCTCGTAATCTGCTTGGCCTGACCGCCAGAAACAAATATTCCTATTCGCCGCTGTCGGATGCGGCAGCTCGCGTCTTCGACGTGGATGAGCGTCTTCAGGTATCGAACGTCATGGTCGGCAGCGGTGCCGCCCGTGCAGGCATCCAAAAGGGAGATATCCTGGTGTCGATTGAAGGCAGGCCCATTCCGGAAGGGGCCAATGCGGAAAACGATGCAGCCGCCCTGCTCGCGCCTATTGTCGCTCTCAAATCCAGCGTCAAGCTGACCGTACTGAGAAATGATAATGAACAGACCATCACTGTTCCGCTGACGCGCGCATGCGGATTCTGGGTCGAAATCGGCAACAGCGACACGGTCAACTCCTACTCGGACGGCCGTAGGATCGTGATCACGCGCGGCATGGCCGATTTTGCCAAGACAGATGATGAACTTGCACTCGTCGTTGCCAAGGAAATGGCGCACAGCGTGCTCGGCCATGCCAGAATGCTGAAGACGACCGATTTGGCAGGCGATATCATCGATGATCTTATGCAGGTGCAGACCGGCGGCAAAAAGACGACGTCCACGAAAGTGAGCATGAAGCCGATGCCGCAGCTCTATGACATCATGGCGGATGCCTTGTCATTGCAGATGGCCGCTCGCAGCGGCTATGACATCGATCAGGCTCTGCCGTTCTGGCAGCGGCTTGCCGCAAAATATCCGGCAACCATACCGGGTTCATATTCAGCACTGCACCCGGCGAACGCCGCGCGCCTGAAGGCCTTGCCCAAGACAGTCGCAAGAGTCAAGACCATCGAACAAAAACGTCTCACTGACAAATAACCGGTGCGTGCCGTATTGCCACGGCACGCTCCAGGTTTCGACCTCGTCAAACGCTTTTTCTTTTCCTTCAGCATCTCCATCATGCAGGAGAGAGACAGAAGGTCCGGCATGAGGCCTTCACTGCCCGCCTGGCTTATAGCCGGTCAACCATGCATCATCCTCAACATGTGACAAAGAACCTGGAAAATGGTCTTCAGGATTGATTAAACGGCGCGGCCGTGCTCTAATTTGCAACTCTGTTGCAAAAAGGAGGCTGTCATTCAATCCGTACTCACTTATATCCTGCTCGCCACGGCGCTATCCGGCGCCTTCAGCATTACGATTGCAGCGATTTTCTCTTTCGGCCTGCTGTCCCGGATGGTCGAACGACTGGTAAGCCTGTCTGTGGGCATCATGCTGTCCACCTCCCTCCTGCACGCCCTGCCAGAAGCGTTCGAGTCGCAAGCCGATGTCCACGGCCTGTTCCTGACCCTGATGTGCGGTCTGTTCGGTTTCTTTCTGCTCGAAAAAATGTCGATCATGCGCCACTCGCATCATCACGAACATGACGGCCACCATC